>VAPK010320328.1_pt1 | contig 11274 bp, 11 predicted proteins | sample 3395031 | NCBI WGS metagenome assembly VAPK01 (sample SAMN08290443, study PRJNA428436) | hydrothermal vent metagenome | isolation source: Deep-sea hydrothermal vent chimney 1 | place: Pacific Ocean: Juan De Fuca Ridge
ACTATTGGTGTAGGACTTCTTATTTGGTTTGGACTCAATGCTTCTATCATTTGGAAAAAACTTACAGGTGTTTACACCACCGATGCTGCATCTGAAGACATATAAGACAAATGCGACGTAGGTACAAAGCACTTCTTGCCATTATTATACCTACAGCAATGATAAAAAACAAAAAAAATACGTGAAGAGTACCGTTATGTTGAACGTTTTGAAAATATTCATACTATTTTTAATACTAAGCATAGCACTCTTTGCAAAGACACAAACTATTGTTTTTGGTGCTGGGTGTTTTTGGGGTGTTGAAAAATATTTTGATAACTTAAATGGTGTTACTAAAGCACGTTCTGGTTATGCTGGGGGAAACTACAAAAACCCTACCTATAAGCAGGTACTTAAACAAAGAAATGCAAAAAGAGGTGTGGTCAATCATACTGAGGTAGTAGAGGTAATTTATGATGACAGTAAAATATCTACAGAGACGCTTGTAAAATCATTCTGGGAACTGCACAATCCATCTCAAGGTGACAGACAAGGAAATGACAGAGGTAACAACTACCGTTCTGCTCTTTTCTACACTAATGATGAACAAAAAGCAATAGCCAAAGCAACACAAGCGGCTTATCAACAATTACTTACTAAAGCAGGCTATGGCAAAATAACTACAGAGGTAAAACTTTTAGAGAAATTCTACCCAGCAGAGGACTACCATCAGAACTATTTAGCTAAAAACCCTCGTGGATACTGCCCTAACCATGCTACAGGTGTGAAGTTCAATAATAAAAAACCGATAACCAAAACCATCTCTCCTCTAGGAGGTAAAGAGATAGTAGTTATCGATGCAGAGCATTGTAGATTTTGTGAAAAGTTCAAGAAAAATGTAACTAATCATTATAAAGGTACGATACCCCTAAGAACTGTCAAACAGGATGAGCTAAAAGGCTTTAAACTCTACACAAAAATAGAAGGTACACCTATGGTTCTCTTTTTTATAGACGGAGAAGAGATCTACTCACGTATAGGGTACATGGATGAGAAGAAGTTTTACAAAGCCGTAGGAAAGTTCAAACTAGGCAAAGATAGCAAAGCCTTTGATGTTGCATTTAAAAAGAGTACAGACAGCCGTTTTTGTAGGCAATACGAAGAGTTTAAACACACAGGTGATGGTGTCTTTATAGACAAAGTCTCAGGAGACATCCTTTTTGACACCAGAGATAGATTTAACTCTGGTTCAGGGTGGCTGAGTTTTTACAAAGCTGCAGATGGTGCTGTAGTTGAGAAAGCAGACTATGCTCTGGGTATGAAACGTGTAGAGATACTTGCTAAAAAATCTGGAGCTCACTTAGGTCATGTATTTAATGATGCTCCAGGAGGTAAAAGACGTTTCTGTATCAACGCAACCATACTAGAGTTTATCCCAAGAGATAAGATAAAATAGTACAGAAATAACATTTAAAGGAATCTATTTATGCCATACAATAAACTAAATGAAGAAGAGACTTACGTCATACTAAACAAAGGAACTGAGCGTTCTTTTACAGGGAAATTTTGGGATCATCATGAAGAGGGGACGTATGTCTGTCGTCAGTGTAATGCTGAACTATTTCCATCTGATACCAAGTTTGATTCAGGTACAGGATGGCCTAGTTTTGATGATGCTATAGAAGGTGCTGTACGTGAAATACCAGATGCAGATGGCAGACGTATAGAAATTGTATGTGCTAACTGTGGTGGACATTTAGGACATGTATTTAAGGGTGAAGGAATGACACCAAAGAGTACACGTCACTGTGTAAACTCGATCTCTTTGGATTTTGTAGCTAAGTAATCTTTTAATACAGAGGGTTTATTTAACGACACTCTCCAAATGCTTAGCAAACTCTTCAGGAGGTACAAAGCCAGTCAGATTTTTAGCAGGGAGATGTTTATTGTTTTTATCAAAGAATATGATATTTGGAGCTCCAAAAAGTTGGTATTTTTTAAGTAAGGCTCTATCTTCATCTGTATAATCTGTTACATCTATATGAATAAAAGTAAAGTTTTTAAGCTCCTCTTTCACCTTCTTGTTAGAAAATGTAATCTCTTCTAACTCCGTACACGCTGCACATCCTGCCTTGTATATGTCTATCATAACTGGCTTATCTGTAGCAGCCACCTCTTGAGTCAATCTCTCAAGAGAATATCCTCTGTCACCCTCATGTGAACTTGGAACAAGGCGATATAGCAAGAGTAGTGCTATAGCAAGCATAATCAAACCAAAGAATTTAGACACCATGCTCATCCATCCACCAGGTTTTGGTACAAATTTACTTGCACCTATGCCCACAAGAAGTAATGGTATACCCATTCCTATACCCATAACAAAAAGAGAAATTCCTCCAAGAAGAGCTTTTCCTGTTAGCATAATAAAAAGTATAGCTCCACTAATAACAGGTGCGGTACAAGCACCAACTATAAGAGCTGATATCGCACCCATTATAGCTGTACCAACCATACCCTTACCATGTGCATCATCACTTACACTATTAAGTTTAGATTGCCAAGAGCTTGGTAGTGCAAGCTCAAAATAGCCAAACATTGAAAATGCCAATGCTGCAAATATCGCCGCTACAGGTATAAGAACCCAAGGATTATTCATATTTGCCTGCAGATCAAAGTCAAGCAGTCCTGCTACGACACCTATGAGTGCATAAGCAAGTGCCATAGAGACCACATAGACTAAAGAAGTAATAAATGCTGTGCCTTTGTTTATCTCTCCATCTTTGTTGGCTTGTTGTAAAATGATAGAAGAGAGGATAGGAACCATTGGTAAGATGCAGGGGGTAAGTGCCATCAAAAGACCTGCCATAAAGAAAAGCAACAGTATAAATACCCAACTTTCATTAGCTAAAGCATCTGCTATCTTATCAGTATTGCCACTTTTTACCAAAGAACTTATTTTGCTAAAAAAACCTACCTCTCCTGCACCTTTAAAGTTAAAAGATTTTTTAATTGGCTGATAACAGATACCTGCATCTGAACACCCTTGGAACTCTACCTCCAATGTATAGTCACCTTTAACTTTAGATTCTATCTCTTTTACTGGGATAGTAACAATCAGCTCTTTTTCATATACTTTATCACCATCAAACTCATGCGGTGTTGGTTTTTTTACTGTAAGCTCCAGAGTAGAAGGAGATGTGATCCTGTAATGTAGTGAATCATCATAAATGTGTATTTTCTCTGCCATGATAATCTTGGTAATGATATTCTCATCTTTTTGAACAGCTTCAACTTGAAATGCAACTTCTGGCGGTAAAAACTTCTGTTTTTTCAATGCAGAACCAAATCCTGCAAAAGCGAATGTCCCCCAAAACAGACTTGCTAAAAGTAACATTCTGAAAATATTTCCCATTTTTCCTCTTCTCTCTTTGAAATTTTATACAATTATATTATGATATGTGTGTATCGATTGTGCAATATGCACATTAATTGCAAAACTATAACGCATTATAGTCAACCAACTATTAACCTCTTATGTCTAAAAGGTAGAAAATGGCAAACCATCTTAAAAATGAACACTCTCCTTACTTACAACAACATGTTAACAATCCTGTTGACTGGTACCCTTGGGGTGAAAAAGCCTTCCAGAAAGCCCAAAAGGAGCATAAACCTATCTTTCTTTCTATCGGCTACAGTTCTTGCCATTGGTGTCATGTGATGGAACATGAATCTTTTAAAGATGAAAAAACAGCAAAGATCTTAAATAAAAACTTTGTCTCTATCAAAGTTGACCGAGAAGAGCGTCCAGACATAGACAAACACTTTCAAGAAGTCTATCAGCTTATGAATGGTCGTGGTGGTGGTTGGCCTACTTCCATCTTTTTGACTGAAGAGCTTAAACCTTTTTACTCTGCTACCTATATACCCGATGAGCCAAAGTATGGGATGATGAGCTTTAAAGCACTCCTTGATGTTATTACTGACAAATACAAAAATGAAAAAGATACACTTGTTAATGAAGCAAACAGAATACTCCAGCATCTCAACCCAAAAGAGGACAAGATACAAGCAACAAGGCTAGATGAGAGTATCATCAGCAGGGTTATTGACCAAGCCAAACAACTCTTTGACGATCAAGAAGGAGGGTTCAACAAAGCCCCTAAATTCCCTCAAGCTTCTACCCTTGACTTACTCTTAGATATCTATAAGCTCACAGATGACAAAGAAACACTTAATATGGCTCTGTTTTCACTCTCATCTATGGCTAGAGGTGGACTTAGGGACCTAGTAGATGGTGGATTTTGTCGTTACTCTACAGATAATGAGTGGCTTGTACCTCACTTTGAAAAAATGACTTACGACAATGCCTTACTATCATCGGTTTATATCAAAGCTTACCATGCAAGTCATAATGACTTTTATAAAAATATTGCATTTGAGACTATAGATTTTATGCTAGAAAAGATGAGTGAAGATAATCTTTTCTACTCTGCTTCTGATGCAGATACTGAAGGTGAGGAGGGTAAATACTTTGTATATACCTACGACAAAGCAGTAAAATCTTTTGAAAAAGCTGGTATCCCTAGCAAAGCTCATAAAAAGCTGGCAGAAGCTCTACACATCACCAAAGAAGGGAACTTTGAGGGCAAAAGCATAGTACGAGTAGATGACCCAAAATATATAAACATCCCCTACTACAATGAAGCATTAGAAGCACTTGGCAAACGCAGAGAAAAACGAACTTATCCATTCATAGACAAAAAAGTCATCGTCTCATGGAATGCTATGATGGTTACTGCACTTTTTAAGGCAAGCCGTGTTGAAAGCCGTTACCTCAAAACTGCTATTAAGTCACTTGACAAACTACTTTCAACTATGTACATAAACTCTCAACTCTTCCACTCTACTCTCATAGGCAAAGAACCAAAAATTCAAGCCTTTTTAGAAGATTATGCCTTTTTAGGAGAAGCACTCATTGAAGCCTATGAAAGCACTTTAGATGAAACATACCTAATCACAGCTACCCGCTTAGCCAACTCTGCCATAGAAAAATATTATGAGCATGGTAAGTGGAAATTTTCGAGAGGAGAGTTTGAAACCAACGCAGACATTTATGACAGTTCATACCCCTCCTCTGTCTCAACAATACTCAACGTACTCTACTCTATTAGCTCTTTAGTAGATGTTGTTTATAAAAAGTTTGTTTATAAAACACTGGAAATATACTCCTTCGATGTTATGCGTCAACCCATCTCCACACCCAAGATGACTCACATGGTAATACGCTACCTAAAAGACGATATCATCATCAAAGCAAAAGAGAAAAAACTAAAGCTTCACATCACAGACACCGATACTCTACCTTACCCCTTCTCTCTCATAAAAGGAGACACCAACGATGGATACATGCTCTGCAACTCCAACAGCTGTTTTGGACACGAGAAAGAGTTTGATGGAATTATGAAGATTATGGAAAAAAGATAGTTATGTAACCCATGTTACAGAATTAGGAAGTTCTCGTGTTGCTATAAGTCGTTTACTTAAGGTACTTGAAGTCAAAAATAAAGTAATTCTCCATAGAGGGAAAATAGAACTTTTATAAAAAGAGTAAAATTATCTTAATTACTTAGTTAGTTAGCTATAATTCCTTCATGAAAGAAAGCTTAAAGATATTTGCAGGGGATCTTAAAAACTCTTTTAAAGACCTCCTCCCCATTATCATTGTTGTTGGACTGTTTCAAGGACTCATAATCCAAGCAGTACCTGCAAATTTAAGCTCCATAATTATAGGTCTTATTATCGTGGCAATTGGACTTGCACTATTTATACGTGGGCTTGAACTTGGTATCTTCCCCATAGGTGAAGGACTTGCTATTGACTTTGCGAGAAAAGGGTCTGTTTTTTGGCTTCTTGCCTTTGCCTTTACCATAGGTTTTTCTACCACCGTTGCCGAGCCAGCACTCATTGCCATAGCAGATAAAGCTGCTCTCATCTCTAATGGTCTAGTAGATGCTTTTTGGCTTCGTATGACAGTAGCTCTCTCTGTAGGATTTGCCATAGCACTGGGTACTCTTCGTATCTTACTTGGACACCCCATCGCATACTATATTATCAGTGGATATATTTTAGTTGTTGTAGTTACTTTTTTTGCACCAAAAGAGATTATCGGTTTAGCATATGATAGTGGAGGAGTAACAACCTCCACCGTAACCGTACCACTTGTTGCAGCACTTGGTATCGGTCTTGCCTCAAGCATTAAGGGACGTAATCCTGCTATAGATGGCTTCGGACTCATAGCTTTTGCTTCACTTACCCCTATGATATTTGTACAGATCTATGGGATCATAGTCTATAATTTAGCAGAAGTAAGCTCAGTAGCCCCAGTTGTTACAGAAGTAGCTCAAAGTACAAAAGCTATAGCAAGTACCTATGTTTTCTCTGCTTATGATACATTTATGGAACTCATAGGTGTCATTAAAGATGTAGCTCCCATACTCATAGCTATTTTCTTTTTTCAATACATTATTATTAAAAAACCAGTAGCACATTTACATAAAATAATCACTGGTATTATTATGGTTATCTTAGGTCTTTATGCTTTCATCGTAGGGCTTGAAATGGGGCTTTTCCCCATCGGTGAGACGATAGCTTTTCAGCTTACAGACATGGGAAACAACTTACTTATCTACCTTTTTGCCTTTCTTATAGGTTTCTCTACAACTATGGCAGAGCCTGCTCTTTTAGCTATTGCCATTAAAGCTGAAGAGATAAGTGAAGGGAACATTAAACAAAATGTACTTAGAATTGTAGTAGCATTAGGTGTAGCTATTGGTATAGGATTGGGTTCTTACCGTATTGTAGCAGGTGATCCTATACACTATTATATTGTTGCAGGGTATATACTGGTTATTATATTTACATATTTTGCTCCTAAGTACATTGTACCTATAGCTTATGACAGTGGTGGGGTAACTACTTCTACAGTAACTGTACCACTTGTAGCAGCACTAGGGCTTGGTTTAGCAGAAAATATAGAAGGTCGTAATCCACTCATAGATGGATTTGGGCTTATCGCTTTTGCCTCACTATTCCCTATGCTTACAGTTATGGGTTATGGTATCCATGCACAATATAAACAATCTAAAAAGGAGTCCATAAAATGAAATTTACCGCATTAATTGCAGTCATTCAAGACAAAGATGAAGAAGAGGCTATCAAGATAGCCAAAGAGGCAGGAGCCGGTTCTGTTACTATCTTGCATGGTAAAAACATCGGGCTTGAAGAGAAAAAAGTCTTTTTTGGACTTACACTTGAAGAGAATGTCTCTGCTTTACTCTTTATATTACCAAAAAGGCTCTCTCTTAAAGTTATGAGAGCTTTGCGTAAAAGTTTTGACCTAGATAGCCATGATAACAATGGATTTGCATTTACCATACCGCTTAGTCATGTGGCAGGATTAGATACCCAAGAGCTTCATAAATTTGAAGATAACATCAAAATTACACTATAGGAGAGAAGTATGTTAGTAGAAAATGTAATGACCCAAAAAGAAAAATTGATTATGGTTTCACCTATGGCAACTGTCAGAGAAGCTCTACAACTTATGAAAGAACATAGCGTTCGTTCCATAATCGTAAGTAAGACCAAACCAGATAGTGCTTATGGTTTAGTTACTTTTAAAAATATTTTACAAAGCATTGTTGCAGAAGATGGAGATATTGACCTCCTAAATGTTTATGATATAGCTGCAACACCTGCTGTTTCTGTATCTGCTAAACTTAATGTCAAATATGCTGCAAAAATGATGGTACGTAGTAGTATTAAACGTCTCCTTGTCATTGACAATAACGAACTTCAAGGCATATTAACCATGACAGATATTATCGGCATACTTATGGAGAGTGTAGAGTAACTATTTTCTATCTTCTTAGCTCTGGAAAGGAAAGGATAAAGGTACTTCCTTTACCTTTCTCAGACTCCAACCCTAATTTTATTTTATATTTCCTACAAATAGAAAGTACAATACTAAGCCCTATACCAAATCCACCTCTTTCATCATTTGCCCGCTTATAACGTTTAAAAATATCCTCTTGTACTTTCTCATCTATACCTATACCTGTATCTTTTACTTTTAATATATTCTCTTTGAGTGTTATAAAAATAGTATCACTTACATCAGAATATTTAATAGCATTAGAGAGCAGATTATCCATGAGTCTATGTGCGGATTGCTTAGTCATAAAAACCTGTGTAGGCTCAAGCTCAAGCTCAAGATGCAAACGTTTGGAATCTATTAGCTCTTTTACATACTCTACCCTCTCTTTTACTATTTGAGCAAAACATAAAAATTCAGAAGATTCAACTTTTCCTTCAAGTCTATAAGTCAAAGAACTATACATTACAGAAAGACGTTTAGCACTTGCTTCCAAGCGTTTCATCTTTTTTTCTTCCACTCCTTTTAGTGCTTGAGTTGTCATTAATATAGCAGAGATGGGAGTATTAAGTTCATGAGTTGTATCTGAAATAAATTTATCAAGAGATTCTATCTGCTCTCTAACTGGTTGTAAAAACAATCTACCTAAAAAATACCCTACTACACCCATTAAAATAAATGAAAAAACCAAATAACTTATGATTTTTACACGTTGCTGGTGCAGTGCTCCAGATAGTTCACTTTCTTTAAGCACGATGTAGCGTACACCTAAATGCGTACTAGCATCCTCTGTCACAGTATAACAACTCATATCTTTTTCAAAAAACTCCTCATCAAACTTAGAAAAATTTTCTATTTCTGCATAGATAGGTTTTCGATCTTCATTATAGTACCCTACCTCAAAACGACAATGTTTTAGTGTTTTCAAAAAAGTTTTTTTATCCAAATCTTTAAAATTATTTTTCATAGCAGCCATAATAATTTTTGAGGAGAGCATACGTGCTTGATACATCATTTCAAACTTCATGGCAGACTTCATAGATGCTTTATTGTTTTCAAAAAATAGATAGCCTATAATAGCTAACAAAACAAATACTGATGAAAGATAAAGAGTTAAAAAACGAAAAAGTGATTTACGCTCATATGACGTTAAAACGATAACCTTCTCCTTTAATGTTGTCAAAATACTCTTTTTCAAATATTTTTCTTAAATTTTTAATGTATGTACGTATAGTCGCATGAGTAGGTACATGCTCATCATCCCATACATTCTCTATTATCTCATCGCAAGATATTATCTTTCCTGTGTTACGGACAAAATACTCTAAAACTTGTGCCTCTTTCTGTCTCATCCCTATCACTCTATTTTCTTGGACTATTTGATGTGCTTTGGGGATGAACTTCATACCATCAAACTCTATCTCTTCTTGCAAGCAATGTACTTTTACAATATGCTCTATACGTGCATGAAGCTCCTCTAGTTCAAATGGCTTTCTTAGATAATCATCAGCACCAATATCAAACCCTTTTTTAAGATCATCTACCCCAGCAAGAGAAGTTATATAAATTGCTGGTGTAGTATTGCCTATTTCCCGCAAGTAAGAGAGTATTTCAAAACCATCTATACTTGGAACATTTACATCAAGGAGTAACATATCATAACGCTTAGCTCCTATAGCATCTAATGCTTTTTCTCCATCAAAAAAACTCTCTACTTCATAGTCATTCTCCACAAGAAATTCTTCTATGATCTCTTGTAGTATTACATCATCTTCAAGCAATAATATTTTCATCATTATCCTTCACATATAAACATAATTGTATCATACTCTATGTGGAAAGGAGTACACAGAATTTTTTAGCTATACTTCTGCCATGAAAAAATTAACAATATACTCAATAATGGTTCTAATCTTAATGTCGGGATGTACACAAATTGTAACAGCCCCTATCAAAATAGCAGGTGCTGCTGTTGGTGCAACTATTGATGTAGCAGGAAGTGCTGCTCACGCAGTTGTAGGCTCAGATGATGAAAAAGATGATTAAAGTTTAAAAACTCCTAATCTCTAATGACTCTTAGCGTTGTTAAATTCAGCTATCTCACTCTCTACCATTCCATCTATCATTCTGACATATAGGTCATTTATGAGGTTTGGAGAGAGGTCCAAAGAGATGGCTTGCTCTCTTACTTTTGAGATGACATCCGAAATTCTATCTTCTGCCTTTACTTCATCTATACTCGTTTTAAAATGTGCAATCTGCTTAATATAGTCGTTACGCTTAGCGATGAGTTTCACTATCTCTTCATCTACTTTATCTATCTCTTCTCTTGCTTCATCTAATGTATCGCATTGTTTTATTTGCATAGGATTATCCTTCATATTATTAAAAACATTATAGCTTAAAATGGATTAATGAGGAAATCTAAAAGTAAGTAAAATCTCTCCAAGAGGAGAGATTTAAAATTTAGTAGTGCAATCTTTACTTTACTCTACTTCTGCATCGATAACATCATCATCGTCTGCTTTTTTAGCATCTTGTGCTGCATCTGCTCCGCCTTGCTCTTTAGCATACATAGCTTCTGCAAGCTTATGACTTTTTTCAGTCAATGCTTTTACTTTCTCTTCTATCTGTTCTTTCGTTGCAGAGTCATCTTTAAGTGTCTCTTCTAAGTCAGTGATAGCTGCCTCAATACCTTCTTTTTCTGTAGCATCAAAGTTTTCACCTAAATCTTCTAAAGATTTTTTAGTCTGGTGCACAAGTGCATCTGCTTGGTTTCTAGCTTCAACTACTTCTTTTCTTTTTTCATCTTCTGCTTTGTTTGCTTCAGCATCTTGTACCATTTTTTCTATCTCTTCATCTGAAAGCCCTGACGAACCAGTAATTTTAATCTCTTGAGATTTACCAGTCCCTTTGTCATTCGCAGATACTGTCAAAATACCATTGGCATCAATGTCAAATGTTACTTCAATCTGTGGTACACCACGTGGTGCTGCTGGGATATCTCTAAGTTCAAACATACCTAGTGATTTGTTATCTTTAGAGAACTCTCTTTCACCTTGAAGTACGTGTATGCTTACTGCTGGCTGGTTGTCTTCAGCTGTTGAGAATACTTGTGACTTTTTAGCAGGAATTGTAGTTCCTTTTTCAATAACTTTAGTCGTAACTCCACCCAATGTCTCAATACCAAGAGAAAGTGGTGTTACATCAAGAAGTAATACATCTTTCACATCACCCGCAAGTACACCACCTTGGATAGCAGCACCAAGTGCAACAACCTCATCTGGGTTTACAGATTTGTTAAGCTCTTTACCAAAGAATTTTTTCATCTCTTCTTGTACGAGTGGGATTCTTGTAGAACC
>VAPK010547240.1_pt1 | contig 11272 bp, 7 predicted proteins | sample 3395031 | NCBI WGS metagenome assembly VAPK01 (sample SAMN08290443, study PRJNA428436) | hydrothermal vent metagenome | isolation source: Deep-sea hydrothermal vent chimney 1 | place: Pacific Ocean: Juan De Fuca Ridge
ATTTTCTTTGGAAGGTTTGCAGGACTGGCAGGTATGATAAATTCGCTATGGTCATTAGGTCAAAGATGGAGAGAAAAGGGAATAGATACTCCTTTTCTTGACATACAACAAACTCATAGCTACAACTCACTTCAGGAAGCAAAGGAAGCAGTATCCAAAGTAGCAGCAAGGATAAAAAAAGAAGGTTTGCCTGATGGTGTTAAACCTATTGTTGTGGGTATAACCGGGTACGGTCATGTGTCGCAAGGAGCTCAGGAAATACTCGACATGTTTAGCGCACAAGAAATTGCCCCTGATGAACTCTCCACATTATTCTCTGAAAAAGGCGATACTGATAAAAATATTATCTATAAAGTGGTATTTAAAGAAAAAGACCTTAGTGAACCACTGGAAAAGGGCAAGGAATTTATTCTTCAGGAATATTATAACCATCCTGAATTATTCAAAGGTAAATTCGAGAAATATATTCAATATTTAACCATACTTATGAACTGCATGTACTGGGATGACCGGTATCCCAGGATTGTAACTAAAGATTTTTTGCATGAGTATTTCAAAAAAGAAAATCCAAAACTTATTGTAATAGGTGATGTTACCTGCGATCCTGATGGGTCAATTGAATGTACACATGTTGGCACTGCAATTGAAGATCCTGTTTTTGTGTATGATCCTTTAACTCGTAAACCAACAATGGGCTTTAAGGGAAATGGTGTTTTGGTGATGGCTGTTGACATCCTGCCAAGTGAGCTGCCCCGCGAGTCATCTCAAACTTTTTCGGATGCGTTGGTAAAATTTATGCCCGAAATTGCTTCTGCCGATTTTAATGTACCAACAGATAACCTAAAGTTGCCTTTCCCAATCAAAAAAGCATTAATATTACACAATGGTGTGCTAACACCGGATTATCAATATCTTAAACAATATATTTAATTCGCTAATCTTACTTAAGAAATAAAAAACCCTATTAAAATGAAAAATATATTAATATTAGGTGCAGGATTGTCAACCAATAGTTTGATCGATTACCTACTTAAAAATGCAACAAAATATAATTGGCACATTACAGTAGCCGACATCAATGAAGAAACTGCAAGATTTAAGGTTAATGGACATGAATGTGGTTCAAGTATAGTTTTTGATATCTCTGATGAAACCGAAAGTTGGCGTGCAATTGCCAATGCCGATGTTGTGATATCAATGTTGCCTGCATCAATGCATAGCATGGTTGTTAAAAAATGCATCGACTTAAGAAAACCGATGCTAACAGCTTCGTATGCAAGTGACGAAATAAAAGAACTGAATGATGAAGCTGTGGCTGCAGGTATTCCCATTTATATGGAACTTGGTCTTGATCCCGGTATTGATCATATGTCAGCAATGAACGTGATTAATAGAATTAAAGAATCAGGGGGAGAGCTTACTTCATTTTATTCATTTACAGGTGGATTGGTGGCTCCCGAAAGTGATAACAATCCATGGAATTATAAGTTTACATGGAACCCCCGGAATGTGGTGTTGGCAGGACAAGGGGTTTCGCAGTTTATTAAAAATGGACGCTATAAATACATTCCTTATAACCGTCTTTTTGATCGAATTATAACACGTAAAATATTACAATATGGTGACTTTGAGATATATGCAAACCGAGATTCGCTGAAATATCGAAGTATTTATAATATAAAAGATATACCGTCAATGTATCGAGGTACTATCAGACGTCCCGGATTCGCAAAAGCTTGGACCGTATTTGTTAGTCTTGGTATGACGCAAGATGATTACAAACTTGAAAATTCGGAAAACATGACCTATCGCGATTTTCTAAATGTATATCTGCGTTATGAACCAAATGTGCCTGTTGAAATAAAACTTCAGGAATATTGTAAAAATGCTGCCGATCCGGTAGTTCTTGAAAAACTAACATGGCTTGGCATTTTTGATAATCGAAAAATTGGATTAAAAAATGCAACTCCAGCTCAAATATTACAAAAACTGTTGATGGAGAAATGGACAATGGATGCTGATGATAAGGATATGATTATTATGCAACATGAGTTTAAATATAAACTAAATGGTGAAGAAAAAATGATCGTTTCAGCAATGGCTGTAATAGGTAAAAATCAGGTAGAAACATCTATGGCAATGACGGTTGGCTTGCCCCTTGGTATTGCTACGAAGTTGTTGCTTACAGGAAAATTTGAACATAGAGGGATCGTTTTGCCAATAAATAAAGAAATTTATGAGCCAATTTTGTCAGAACTCAAGTCCTTTGGTATAGCCTTTGACGAGAAAGAGTACATGGTTGGCTAATACCTAATTTAATACACTCAGAATGAAATACTTACTGTTATTATTACTCATTGGCATTGTTGTTTATTATGCAATGAATTGGAAAAAAACATCAAATAACGATTCTAAAAGTAACAACTCTGATGGGAATCCGTATAAATCTGATAATGGATCTTATGCTGCCGGACGCAACTCAAAACAACGACAAACATCAGGTGCAAATTATGCAAAATGGGTAGCAGGTGGGCTGGGTTGGGCTTTTGGCGGGCCAATAGGAGGGATGTTGGGGTTCATGTTCGGGTCGATGGTTGGCGGTGGATCAGGCATGACAAATGGGCAGATTGGTAAAACCCGAACCGGCGACTTTAATGTCTCACTCCTTATATTATCGGCAGCGGTAATGAAAGCTGATGGTAAAGTTACTCGTTCGGAACTTAATTACGTTAAGCAGTTTATAACAAATAACTTTGGTGCTGCTCGCGCTCCTGAATATGTTAAAATACTGGGTGAGTTAATAAAAAAGGACTTTAATCTTCAGGATGTTACTCACCAAATTAGGCATTATATGGACTATTCGTCCAGATTAATGCTTCTACAGTTTTTGTTTGGAATTGCATTGTCTGATGGAAATACACACAATGATGAAATAAATGTTATACAAACAATATCTGCCTACCTCGGAATAACAAATAACGATTATGCCTCCATTAAGGCAATGTTTATTAAGGATACAAATAGTGCTTATGAGATACTCGGCGTGTCATCAAATGCCGGTAACGATGATGTTAAAAGTGCCTATCGTAAGTTGGCTAAAAAATATCATCCTGATAAAGTAAGCCATCTCGGTGAAGATATTAAGAAAGCAGCAGAAGTTAAAATTACAGAACTCAATGCAGCATATGATGCTATTAAAAGTGAGCGTGGGATGGTTTAATCATTCATTCATTCGTATGGAGGTCAGGGGTATTAATTGTGGAATCTCCACGAGGCACCAAAATAAAATCTGGCATCTTGCGCCGGATAATTTGGTGCTAAATAATATCTGTAATTTCCAAAATAGCCGTTAAAATGAGCCATTCTGAGAAATAATCTCACTTGTTTTACCATTAGAGTTACATAAAAATCGGCATATGGATAATTACCAATCTTTTTATCATTTTGTAAATAGAAAAGACGTAATTCGGGCATGTATGCATCTGCATAAAATTCAGAGAAATATGTAAACTGGAATCCTGTTTGCAGTACGGCGGCTTTCTTAAAAATAAAACTCCTAAAATAAATATCCATTACGCCGGAAAGTTTAGGCAGCCTAATGATGCTAGGCTGACTTGTAGTTTGATAGACTGTGCGCAAGTTAATTCCGAACTTGTGTAATGGGATGGTTCCATTTGCAGTTAACTGAAGCACTGTCTCTCCTCTGTCAATTTGCTGAGGACGAATTGAGTCATCTAAATAAGTGTAATTCCCAAAAGTGTAAAATTTTGCTTCAAAACTAAGCTGATGAAAATTGTACGATCCAGATAGTAATAATTGCCTTTCTTTTTTCAAGCTATTCGACCATCTATAATAATTACTTTGATATCTGTTATAGTACCAGTTGGGAGTTCGGTTGGAAAGATCAACACCAAAATTAAAAAAACCAATATTCTTTTCCTTATTCCCAAGATACTGAATAAGAGTGCCTTTGATGCGAAAGTCGCCTTGATTATATCCACTAAAAACCCATCGTGTGTCTGCATTTAAATGGAAGCTTTCTCCAAAATTAAATTCTACACCACCAAAAGTAGTTATTTGAGAATATGTTGCAGAAATGGAGTCGTAAGGAAGTGTCTGTTTTATGTAACTGTGTGTAGCCCCCATGTACATATAAAAAATCTGTTCTTTCTTATTCTTCTGATAACCAATGCTTGACCATCTAAATGTATTCTGAAATTCCTCCTGAAACAAAGAATCATAAGTTGATACTGTATTGAGAGGTGTGGAATTGCCTATGTAAAAGGAAGTTAATGAATCTGCATCAGTATAAATCATTTGGTTTCGCCGATACCTAAATGAGTAGCTTATGTTACCTGCATCAATTTTCCTTTTTATACTATCCTTGTTGCTGATAGGAGACAAAATATTAAAGTACTGCTGAATAAAAAAGCCCGATTGTTTAACCATGTTTTGTGCATTCATCAGGTTAACCGGAATTATACGTCTGTCACTTTCAATATTGTCTTCAAATATGCTATCATACTTTAATCCTCCATTTTCCTCAGCAACGACCTTATTGCGCAAGTAATTAGCAATTAAACCATACCGCATATTTTTTGTGTAATATTGGGTAGTTATATAAATTCGTTGGTCATTAACTCCGCTTCTTAAGTAAGGACTACTATTTGTAGGACTAAAATTAAGAGCATAATCAAGTCCAAATGTTATCCCTCTACTAATCTTTCTGGCGAATACAACGTTGAAATTTTGTTCATGATTTGCTCCCATCACATAATTTAATTCGGTGTAGGGAACGTAAGGACTGTAATATCTAACATCTGAATTATGATAGAGAAAGTTTGAAAAAACAGAACTTCCCATAAAATAACTTGGTGAAAGGGTTGGTGTATAAACAAGATTTTTTGCAGCTAAGCCAATATTGCTAAGCGTTGAATATAATCCATTATTTAAATGAAGAGGATTATACCGTTGAAAATTATAGGTATTTGTATCAATGTAATCATAATTGTTAAGCTTTCTATTTTCAATATCTCCCATAAAATAAATTACAGTTAATGAGTCTTTTAGGGTTAATACTGAGTCTCTAATCTTAGCTTGGATACTTCCATTACTGTTAGCCGCATCAGTAGAATCAATATTTAGTGTATCTGTAAAATTACTTTTTATGTTTGCAACAGTATCATATTTTGATACGAAGATATTGTTACATATAGGTATCGGTACAATGTTTTTGGCAAAATTAATGAACGGAACCATAATGAGTAACATCACACTAACAATTAATCTATATGTTGAACTTCTTAAAAAAAACATTGCCACAAAGATATTATACTATTTTTAAACTAAGGTAGAATAATCTATAAGTTTTATTTTGTAGTTTCGCACTGAGTGAAATAACTTATTCTCTGCTATTTGATGCCGGATTTGTATATTTTTACCCGGATTGACACTCATTATTTTTTAACTTTTAACTTTGTTAACAACAGATAACTGTACTTATGGCTGTAAAAATTAAAACTCTAAGTGGATATTTTCATGAATATCAAAAAAGTATTGTAAAACCCGAAGCATTTTGGCAACAGCAAGCCGAAGAATTCTTTTGGAGACAAAAATGTGATCGCACCTTGGATTGGAACTTTGAAGAACCCAGAATTGAGTGGTTTAAAGGTGGAAAATTAAATATTACTGAAAATATTTTTGAAAGACAGATATTTATTCGTAAAGAGCAAACAGCTATAATTTGGGAACCTAATAACCCTAACGATGTAGGAATTACTTTAACTTATGGTCAACTTTTTGATAAAGTAAAACAGTTTGCTAATGTGCTTTTGAACCGAGGAATTAAGAAAGGAGATAGGGTAGCTATTTATATGCCAATGATTCCCGAACTGGCAATTGCAATGCTTGCTTGTGCCCGTATCGGTGCAATTCACAGCATTATCTTTGCAGGATTCTCCAGCAATGCACTTGCTGATCGTATTGTAGATGCTACGGCAAAAATGCTGATTGTTTCTGATGGGGCATATCGCGGGGCAAAAACCATTCCTATAAAAGCTATTGCAGATGAAGCACTTTTAAAATGTAATAGTGTGGAAACTGTCGTTGTTAAAAAAAGAACCGGTCAGGATGTAATTATGACTGAAGGTCTTGATTTTTGGTGGGATGACTTGTGTGAAGGTGTTTCAACAAAAAATGATGCTGAAATCATGGATTCTGAAGATCCACTCTTTATATTATATACTTCAGGTTCAACCGGTCAGCCAAAAGGTGTTGTTCATACTATAGGCGGTTACATGGTTTATACCAGTTATACTTTTCGTAATGTTTTCCAATTTAGCGAAGGTGATGTGTATTTCTGCTCTGCTGATATTGGTTGGATTACAGGTCATTCATACATAGTTTACGGACCTTTACTTAGTGGAGCAACTACACTGATGTTTGAAGGAATACCCACTTTTCCTGATGCAGGAAGATATTGGGATATCATTGAAAAATATAATGTAAATCAGTTTTATACTGCCCCAACTGCAATTAGAACCCTTATGGCATACGGAAATAGCTTTGTTGAGAATAAGTCGTTAGCAAGTTTAAAAGTGTTAGGTACTGTGGGTGAACCAATTAACGAAGAAGCTTGGCACTGGTATCACGATCATGTTGGTAAAAACAAATGTCCCATTGTTGATACCTGGTGGCAAACAGAAACCGGTGGAATATTAATAAGCCCGTTGGCAGGCATAACACCAACAAAACCATCGTACGCTACTTTGCCACTACCGGGTATTAATCCGGTTATTGTGGATACTGCCGGTATTGAATTAAAAGGAAATAGTGTGGAGGGTAATCTTTGTATTAAATTCCCCTGGCCGGGGATGGCTCGAACTATTTATGGTGATCATGAGCGATTTCGTAAAACTTATTTTGATACTTATGAGGGGCTGTATTTTACCGGAGATGGCGTAAAACGTGATGAAGATGGTTATTACCGAATCCTTGGAAGAGTTGATGATGTTATTAATGTATCAGGACACAGAATGGGGACAGCAGAAGTGGAAAATGCAATTAACGAGCACCCGCGTGTTGTTGAATCAGCAGTAGTTGGCTTTCCCCATGCAATAAAAGGACAAGGAATATTTGCCTTTGCTGTTTGTAATGATATGGATAATTCTACCAGCGAACAAGGTATTATCAAAAGTATTAAAATAGGTGTTAATAATATTATAGGTCCTATTGCAAGACCAGATAAAGTATTGATAGTTAGTGGTCTGCCAAAAACCAGATCGGGTAAAATTATGAGAAGAATTTTGAAAAAAATTGCTGCCGGAGATTTTAACAACTTTGGTGATACAAGTACATTACTAAATCCAGAAGTTATTAAGGAAATAATCGAAAAAAATAAGACATCTTAATTTAAGATTATATTTATCTGACCTATATTTTCTGTGTTTAAAACTCGCACGGCGGTTGCATACCCCATAATTAAATTAATTGAAAATTTTGAGGGACAACATTTTTCTCTACTTTTTATCTTCGTTTTTTGTGAAAGTTGATGTTTTCCAAGAGTATAGTTAATCATACGCTATTTGTTAATTAGTACTATTAATTAAACAGGTAACGTAATATAAGCAAAATTATTATCAACTGAAGATAATTATTATCAATTATTCAGTATCTATACTTACAACTGAGACATGTAACCTGAAATATCAGGCAGTAAGGACAACATTTTTTTCTTTAATAATCTTTCTCATATTAATAATTGCATAACGCATGCGCCCAAGTGCAGTATTTATGCTAACATCAGTCTGATCCGCAATATCTTTAAAACTTAAACCTAAATAACATCTTAAATATAATACTTCTTTCTGCTCATTAGGTAAAAAGTCAAGGAGCTTTCTTACGTCGTTATGAATCTGATTGTTAACAATTAAATCCTCAATCGATGGGTCTGTGTAGCTAATAGTGTCAAAAATATCAAACTCACTGTAAGAGTTATCAATAGTAGGAACTTTTTTAGCTTTTCTAAAATGATCAATCACTAAATTGTGCGCAATTCGCATCACCCACTGTATAAATTTACCCTGATCATTGTAGCTGCCACGCTTAAGAGTATTAATAACTTTTACGTATGTGTCCTGAAAAATATCATCAGCCAACTGTTTATCTTTCACCAACAAAAATATGTACGAGTACAATCTACTTTGATGACGCTCAATAAGAATTTGAAGACTGGAGTGATTACCGTTGATGAAACTTCTAACAAGTTCATTCTCCTGAATAGTTGATACCCCCATTTTTATTAAGTTTGAATAAATGAAACAAAAAAATGGTAAAGTTTATTCGATAATTTTCTCCTCTTGGTTAGTTAAACAATAATGCAAATGTAATTATAAATTTAATTAAAGCAAATAAAATTCTAAATTTGCACGTATTTTTTTAAAATAGTATATAAATATTTATTAAGTATTGAAAAACAATAGTAACATAACAATCATTAAATCAAGGGTTAATAACCTTAAAAATCTTAGCGTTACAATACCAAAAAAAAAATTAATTGTAATAACAGGTTTGTCCGGTTCAGGGAAGTCATCTTTGGCATTTGACACTTTATATGCTGAAGGACAGCGTCGATATGTAGAAAGTTTGAGTTCGTATGCACGACAGTTTATGGGGCGCATGGATAAGCCAGAAGTGGATGCAATAACAGGTATATCACCTGCTATTGCAATTGAACAAAAAGTAAAAAGTCGAAATCCACGCTCAACAGTTGGCACTTCAACAGAAATTTATGAATATGTTAAGCTGCTTTTTGCACGAATTGGACGTACATATTCACCAATATCAGGCAATTTGGTTATGCGTCATAGTGTTACGGATGTAGCAGATTTTATTGCAACATTGCCTTCCGGAACAAACGCTATTATTTATGCCCCAATATTTAAAAATGCTACCCGTAAATTAAAACAGCAACTTAAAGTGCTCATGCAGCAAGGGTTTAGCCGTGTGTTAGTCGATGGGCAAATAAAAAGAATTGAAGATCTGTCTGATACAATTGACGATGCCGATGAGTCAGATAAATATCATCTTATAATTGACAGAGTAAGAGTTGACTATACAGATGATGATATGTTGGCACGTGTTGCCGATTCAGCGCAAATTGCCTTTTATGAAGGGAAAGGCTTATGCTTTGTTTCTTATGAATTAGATCACAAGCCAGTAATTTCCGAATTTTCAAATAAATTTGAACTTGATGGGATTACATTTGTCGAACCCTCGGTTAATATGTTCACTTTTAATAATCCCTATGGTGCATGTAAAAAATGTGAAGGATATGGAAATATTATTGGTATTAATCCAAATTTGGTGATACCGAACATGGCTTTGTCGGTTTATGATGATGCTATTGCCTGTTGGAAAGGCGAAAAAATGAGTGAGTATAAAGAAAAGTTTCTACAGAATGCTTACAAATTTAACTTCCCTATCTACAAACCTTATTTTGAGTTAACCGATGAGCAAAAATCATTATTATGGATGGGAAATGAACACTTTGATGGAATTAATACTTTTTTTAGTTTTATTGAAGAACAGGCTTATAAAATACAATATCGTGTTATGCTTTCGCGATACAGGGGGAAAACAATTTGTCCCGATTGCCAAGGTACACGGTTGCGAAAAGATACTAATTATGTTAAGGTAGGAGGACTAACCGTTACCGAAATTGTACAACTTCAGATTAATGATACATATAAATTTTTTGTAAATCTTAAACTTGATGACTATGAAAGTAAAGTTGCTAAACGCCTTCTTACAGAGATAATTACACGATTAAAGTATTTGATTGATGTTGGACTTTTTTATCTTACACTAAATAGGTTATCATCATCACTTTCTGGTGGCGAGTCGCAACGGATAAATCTGGCAACTTCGCTCGGCAGCTCGTTGATAGGCTCAATGTATATACTTGATGAACCCAGTATTGGCTTGCATCCGCGTGATACCGAACGACTAATTAATATTCTTTACGGATTGCGTGATATTGGTAATACAGTTATTGTTGTTGAACATGATTCCGAAATTATTAAGGCATCTGATCAAATAATTGATATTGGTCCCGATGCCGGCGAACATGGAGGGGAACTGGTATTTCAAGGTAGCTTTAATGAGCTTAAAAATAGCACCGAAAGTTATACTGCATTATACCTTACAAATAGAAAAAAAATTGATATTCCAAAACGAAGACGGAATTGGCAAAACTATATTGACATTGTTGGCGCATCTAAAAATAATCTAAAAAATATATCACTAAAAATACCATTAAATATATTGCTGGTCATTACAGGAGTCAGTGGTTCAGGAAAATCAACACTTGTTAAAGATATACTTTATCCGGCTGTTAAACTAAAGTTGGATGGTAATAGAGATACCGGTAGCAGCTATGGTCAAATTATGGGAGAAATTCTTAATTATTCATCTATTGAGTATGTAGATCAAAATCCTATAGGACGCTCATCACGCTCAAACCCTGTTACGTACCTTAAAGCTTTTGATGATATCCGCACTTTGTTTGCTGCACAAAAATTAGCCAAACTTCGTGGCTATAAACCAGGAAATTTTTCATTTAATGTACCGGGAGGTAGGTGCGATGAGTGTGAAGGAGAGGGTGTGATTAAGGTTGAAATGCAGTTTATGGCTGATATTTATCTTAAATGTGATGCCTGTAACGGACAAAGGTTTAAAGAGGAAGTCCTGGAAATAAAGTATGAAAATAAAAATATTTCAGATGTGCTTAACATGACTGTAAATCAGGCAATTAGTTTCTTTAATAAGTCAAATAATTTTACCAATATTACAAAACGTGTTGTCGAAAAGATAATACCGCTTCAAGATGTGGGTCTTGGTTATTTACATCTGGGTCAACCCTCAAATACACTCAGTGGCGGCGAAGCCCAACGTGTTAAGCTTGCATTCTTCTTGTCGAAAGGAGTAACAGAGTCAGCAACTCTTTTTGTTTTTGATGAGCCAACCACCGGACTTCACGTGCACGACATTAGTAAGCTGCTTATTTCGCTTAATTCGCTCATAGAAATAGGACACTCGGTAATAGTCATAGAACACAATACTGATGTGATAAAATCAGCAGATTGGATTATTGATCTTGGACCTGATGGCGGTGATAATGGAGGATATGTTATATTTGAAGGCACTCCTGAGGATATTATTAATTGTTCTGCATCATTAACAGGTAAATATTTAAAACCCAGTATGATGTAAC
>VAPK010599503.1_pt1 | contig 11270 bp, 8 predicted proteins | sample 3395031 | NCBI WGS metagenome assembly VAPK01 (sample SAMN08290443, study PRJNA428436) | hydrothermal vent metagenome | isolation source: Deep-sea hydrothermal vent chimney 1 | place: Pacific Ocean: Juan De Fuca Ridge
CGAGAATTACGCCGCCCTCAATATTCTTTCGTCGGGCCAGACGTGGATAATAAAAATACGATTTCAGATCCTGCTGCAGGCGGCTGATGACGCGGCTCAGGTTGATGCGTGAAGCTGGTTTTTTTGTTGGCTCGTGGCTGGTTGGCGCGAATGGCTGGAGCTGGCTGCCTGTTTTAGCCGTGACAATTTCAGTGGTGTCTGTTTGCTCTGTTTTAGTGATGACTTCTGGTTTAATGATAGTTTGTCGAGGAGGCTGGAGTTTAGTGGGTTTTGTCTGCATGCGAACAGGCACGGGAGCAGGCCTGGAAACCGCTGCCATTACTGATTTTAATGTGGGGCGAGGCGTTTCTAATATTGTTCTGGCCTGGTTATATTGCAGGTGGATAGCAAGATCGGCACCGGGTAAGGCAAGTTGGGGTTGTTGCGCCGGTAATGAGAATCCTATGAGCGCCAGCAGATGGATGGCCAGGGACAGGCCCAGCATGAGTCCCAGCGGGCCATGCAGATAATCGCTTATCGGATTATCTGCATGGTTCGCTCGCCATAGCCATGCACGGGTGCAGGCGTTAGCGTTCATGCCGGATGAAATTATTTTGTTGGCACATAGTTAATGCCGACATAAATGGAACGTCCCGGGGTGTTGTAGTTATTGACCAGTTGGTAGTCGGCGTCAAGCAGGTTTTCCAGCCGCGCTTCAAGCCAGGTACCCCTGCGCAGCTGGTAGCGGCCGGACAGGTTGACCAGGCTGTAGGCATCGAGGTTTACGTTAGCGTAGTCTTTGCGCTCAGAGGCATAAATCCATTCCACACCGATGCTACCGTTTTTATTTAACTGACGTCGCAGTTGCATAGATAACTTCTGTCGTGGACGGCGTAACAAATCAGAGCTGTCGCTGTCATCAATGGCTTTTTGTAATGTGAAGCGGCTTAGCAGGGTCCAGGCACCTTGCCTCAGATCATGTTCAATTTCCAGACCATCGATTTTCGCTTTACCAATATTGGTGGCCTCATAGGTGTAAAGGGCGACCGCCACGCTCTGGATCATATCGGTAATGCGAGTCTGATAGGCGTTGATGCGCAGCTGCTGTTGCCGGGTCAGTTGATAACGCAGTCCCAGTTCAGCCGTGCTGGATTTTTCTGGATTCAAATTCGGATTGCCATAATTGGGATAGTACAGTTCATTGATGGTGGGCGCGCGAAAGGCCGTCCCGTAGGAGGCCAGCAGGCGCAGTTCTTTGCTGGGGTTATAAGCCCAGGCGATCTGTCCCGTATTATTTTTGCCAAAGCGCTCATGATCATCGACTCGGGCACTTAGGGAAAAGTCATTATTGCTAACACTGCTTTGCAGAATGGCGAAGGCTGCGTTATTGGTAATCGATTCATCAAAGCGGCTGCTGTTGCCGCTGAGCGAAATATTATTGCCCCGATCGGTATAGCTGCTGAGGCCGAGGCTTAGCAGTGTGTTCTGATTCAGTATCAGATCGTTCTGCCAGTCGGCCATTACGCGCTCGCTTTTTATCCGCGAAATGGATGAGCTGGTATTTTTGCTGTCATCGGTGGCCAGACCGGCACTCAGTGTCTGGCTCCAGATGGCTGTGGTCTGGTTCTTCAGGCGCAGATCCAGGGTGCTGTTGCTATTGTCGCTGACCCCGTAGACACCGCCATAGGCATCGTATTCAACGTTGCTTTTGCTGTACCAGCCGCTGATTTTCAGGCTGGTCTTATCGGTAAGCGGAAATCGAATATTGCCGCTGAAACTCTGGTTACGATAGCCATCTTTGTCTGCATTGTAGGAGCTGCTTTTCTCGCTGGTGCGGGAAAAGCCCTGTGAACTCCTGGCCGTTGCATTCAAGCTGTATTTAATTTGCTCGCCGCCGCCGATCCCGGCTTCGATCAGACCGGTTTTATAGGAGCCGCCCATAATGCGCAGATGAGTGGTTTTATTGTTGCGGGTGAAAATTTGAATGACCCCGCCAATGGCGTCCGAGCCGTATTCTGCGGCCCGCGGGCCGCGCACGATTTCAATTCGTTCGATATCACTGGTATTCATATGCTGCCAGGCGAAGCTGCCGGTGGTGGTTGAACTGGCGCGTACGCCATCGATCAAAACCAGAGTTTGATTGGAATTGGTGCCGCGCATAAACAGGCTGGCACTGGCGCCGGGGCCGCCATTGCGGGCAACGTCGATGCCGGATTGCAGGCGCAACAGGTCGATCACATCCGTGGCCTGACTTTGTTCGATATCGGCCCGGGTAATAATGCTTACTGCGGCCAGAGACTCGTCGACGGTTTCCGCCGTACGTGTGGCGGTGACGATCACGGCATTTTGCTCTTGCGCCTGCAACGGTGCTGATAGCAGTGGCAGTGATAGTAATGCTGTGGCGATGCCGGTGTTAAAAAAGGGACGCAACGGATTTGTTGCTGAAAGGGTGTTTTTCATTGTGATTCCTCGCTATAAACGCTCACCCGCGCATAGAATGGCATGTGTGCAGAGGAATATCGTGGGCGCAGAACCGCCCCGTGTTTGCCCTCCGCAACACAGTGAAGGTTTCAGGCCGGTCTCCGGGCTTGCAAGTGGAGTTTATATCTAACTCCGATGAATCCGCCTTCCCGTCCGTTGTTGACAGACAGTGGCATGAAGGATCATCCTGACTTGCTTACCGTTGCGGGGGCAGCGCCGGAATTGTGCTATCGTAAGAATAAGACGCACCGGCTTCCCGTTTCACTTCAATATTTCGAAGCACCTGAAACTAAGGCCACCTACTTTAGGTGCGTCAGGCTCGGCTGTCAAACCCGGTTTTGCTGAAGCGTGGCAGGCGCTTTCTATAAAAAAGGCTGTGTTATTGGTTGAAATTATCGACTGGCGCACTTTAATATACTTGAGTAGCGGCGTTTGCGGCCGATAAGTCTGTTGGAAAACAGGAGGTTTACCTGGATCTGAACCCCTGGGTTCAGGCCAGGCAAAGGGTGAATGTTTGACAGAAACATGCAAAAAATCATTGTCCTCAATTCGAAAGGCGGTTGTGGCAAAACCACGATTGCCACCAACCTGGCCAGCTTGTATGCGCAACAGGGTTTCCTCACTGCGTTGATGGATTACGATCCGCAGGGTTCCAGTATGCGCTGGCTGAGTTTGCGGCCACAGGACAATAAAAAAATATTCGGTGTGCAGGCGCATCGCCGGCCGGGTTCGGCGCAGACCCGCGCGTTTCAGTTACGCCTGCCGCACACCACCGAACGGGTGGTGATCGACGCACCGGCAGGTATTAACGGACAGGCGTTGGTGGACTTTGTTTGTCAGGTCGATGTGCTGCTTATTCCGGTTTTACCCTCACCGATAGATATCCACGCAGCAACTACGTTTATTAAAGATCTATTGCTGGTTGGAAAAATACGCAGTCACGGAGTCCGGGTAGGCGTGCTGGCGAATCGCATGCGTAAGAATACGCGCGTCTACCAGTCGCTGGAAAAATTTCTCGCCAGTTTGAAACTGCCCTTTATTGCCAGCCTGCGCGACACGCAGCATTATGTGCATGCTGCCGAGCGGGGTATCGGCGTGCATGAGTTGTGGGATAAACGTGCCGAACAGGATCGGCAGCAGTGGCAGCAGATTATGACCTGGCTGGAAGATAATCGGGCGATGATAGCTGCCCAGCAGCGGCATGTGCCATAAATAATAAGGGACTAGGACTAGGGAGTTCGGTGTAGATTGGGCTGAGTAAAATGAAGCCCAACATTATGCGGTATCTTCTGTCCACTACATAATTATACGCTGGTAAAGTATGTATGTCCCTCATGCTTCAGACGGCGAATCCGGTGCTGATAAAGTTCACTCAGAATATCTTCCTGAAATAACTCAGCGGTACTTCCCTGACGGGTTTTTCCATCCTTAAAAATCATCAGCACATGGTCGCAGTAATGTGCGCTAAGGTTGATGTCATGCATCACCATGAGCAGGGATTTATTTTTTTTCTGAACCGTTGAGTTCAATAGCTGCAGAATGGTTTGCTGGTGGTGCAGGTCAAGATGGTTGACCGGTTCGTCCAGCAGCAACAGATCCGGATCCTGCAATAGCACGGTGGCAATGCCCAGGCGGCGGCGTTCACCGCCGGACAGGGTGGTTACCTGTCGTTGTTCATAGTGATCCAGGTCAACGGCGGTTAGCAGCTTGCGGGCCTTGTCCTTATCGTCTGCTGATTCCCATTGCCAGGCGCGAAGATGGGGATGGCGACCGGTGAGAATGGTTTCCATGACCGTGCCTGGGAACAATTCGTGCTGATCCTGAAACAGCAGCCCCAGTTTCAGGGCGATCTGGCGGCGCGATTTCTGTTGCAGCGCCTGATCATTGAGGTAAATTTGGCCCTGCTGTGCAGGTAACAGACCGGCCAGAGTCTGCAGCAACGTGGTCTTGCCCGCACCGTTCATTCCCAACACCGCCCAGCGCTGTCCATACTGAATATCCAGCGTCAGATTTTCAATCAGGCGGCGATCACCGGCTTCGATAAACAGGTTTTCACAGCGCAGCAGGGATGAATCGGCCATTAGCTGCGTTGACCTTTCTGCAATAGATAGAGAAACAGCGGGATGCCCAGCAGGGCGGTAATGATCCCCACCGGCAGTTGCTGGGGTGCGAGGGCGGTACGCGCGAGGGTATCGGCGATCACCAGTAGAATGCCGCCGCAAAGCGAGGCGGCCGGGATCAGAATACGGTGATCAGTGTAGCCCATCAGGCGCACCAGATGCGGGATGACCAGGCCGACAAAGCCGATACTGCCAGCCTGGCTGACGGCGCTGGCGGTCAATAGTGAGGCAAGAATAAACAGCTGGAACTGTACCCGTCGGCTGTCGACGCCCAACGAGCCGGCCAGCTGTTCACCTCGAATGAGGACGTTAAGGCTGCGGGCGAGAGGCAGGCTGGCGAGCAGGCCGAGAACAAAAACCAGGCCCAGCAGCCAGGGGTTGCTGGCGTAGCTCAGATCGCCCATCAGCCAGAACAGCATACTCCTGAGCTGGCGCTCCGGACTGATGACAAGAATGAAACTAATCAGGGCGCCCCAGCCGGCCGCGAGCACAACTCCGGTGAGCAGCAGACGCAGAGGTGTCCATGTTGCTGTTCCCGCCTGACTGTTATGCCGCGCCAGCCCGAATACCAGTGCCACGGCCAGCAGGGCGCCGACAAAGGCACTGCTGTCGAGCAAAAAACCGGATGCCCCGGCCAGCATGGCCAGCAGTGCGGCCAGCGCCGCGCCGCCGGAGATTCCCAGAATATAGGGATCCGCCAGGGGGTTGCGCACCAGTACCTGCATCAATACGCCCGCCTGAGCCAGCAGGGCGCCGGTAAAAAATGCGCTGAGAGTGCGCGGCAGACGCAGTTCGAGGATGAGTTGTCGATCCAGTCCCTGACCGTTTCCCTGCAGAATCGACAGCAGGCTGCTGAGGTTAACGGCAACGCTGCCCTGGGTCAGGGATAGGGCCAGACTGGCCAGGGCGAGAACCAGTAGCAGCGGAAGAAAATAGCGGGGCGGCCACATGGCGATTCATCAGGGCGTGAGGCTAACGATGTTGTGTCCTTTGAGGCTCAGTATTGGCCAGCCTCTGGCTGCGGCGTGATCGGCCAGCGTCTCATCGGGATCGACCGCGACGGGATGGCTGACGCACTCCAGCAGGGGCAGATCGTTGTGGGAGTCGCTGTAGAACCAGCTTTCAGCCAGGTTCCGGCCTTGCTGTTTGAGCCACTGTTCCAGCCGCGTCACCTTGCCTTCGCGGAAACAGGGGGTACCCTCAACTTTACCTGTATAGCGTTCATTTTTAATTTCGGCGTCGGTGGCGATGATATCGTCCACGCCCAGTTCCTGAGCGATGGGTGCTGTAATAAAAAGATTAGTGGCAGTAATAATGAGCAAAAAATCGTCGTTACGGCGGTGTTTTTCCAGCAACTGCCGGGCAGCAGGGGTAATTCTAGGGCGAATGACGCTGTCCATGAATTTTTTATGCAGGCCTGCCAGTTCTTCCATACTGCGCTCACTCAGTGGTTGCAGACTAAAGGCCAGGAACTCGAAAATATCTAGCACGCCGGTCTTGTATTCTTCATAAAACCGTTGATTTTCAATCTCATAGGACTTGGCGTCGACCAGTCCCTGGTCACACAGAAAGCGCCCCCAGAGATAGTCGCTGTCGCCATCGAGGAGGGTGTTATCAAGGTCAAATATCGCAAGTGTCACGATTATTCTCTATGCTTAACAAAAGGATGGGCATGATAACGTAATTTTGTCCGGTATGGGTGTAAGTAAGTGCTAACCTTTGTTGCTTAAGGAGTATAAAAATATACGCCGTTTTTGGGGAGGACAGGCGTATGTATTTGCTGCATTCGCGACAGTATGAAACAATCTGGATACAGGATGAAGGACAGAGTGCAAGTGATTGATACAGAAGGATACAGATCAAACGTTGGAATTATACTTTGCAACCCTTACGGACAGCTATTCTGGGCGCGCCGCATAGGTGAGGATGCCTGGCAGTTTCCCCAGGGTGGTATCCAGCATAATGAATCACCGGAACAGGCTCTGTATCGGGAGCTGGAAGAGGAAGTGGGGCTGACAGCCGACGATGTTGAGTTGCTGGGGTGTACCCACGGCTGGCTTCGCTATCAGTTGCCCCGGCACATGCGTCGGTATAACCGCAGCAACCGTTTTATCGGCCAGAAACAAATCTGGTTTTTGCTCAAACTAACGGCCAGCGAAGGGCGGGTGTGTTTGAGTACCTCGGCCGAGCCGGAATTCGATCGCTGGCGCTGGGTGTCGCCGGAGGTTACGGTTAACGAGGTAATTGACTTCAAGCGAGCGGTTTATCTGCGCGCGCTGGAAGAACTTATGCCCATGATTAATTGTCCGTCTCTATTCATCGCCCATCGCTGATACAGACTGGCGCTTATCCCAGGAGATTTGATGCCTCTGTTAGCAGAGTATATTCATGCTTGAAACCCTAAGAAGACTCGTTCAGGAAGTCAATCAGGCGCGCAATCTCGAGCAGGCCTTATCGATCATCGTTCACCGAGTAAAGGCTATTATGAAGGTCGGTGTTTGTTCCGTGTATCTGCGCGACAGCTCCGGTGCTTTCATGCTGATGGCGACCGACGGTTTGCTGGAAAAGGCCGTGGGCAAAGTGCGTTTGCAGGAAGGTGAAGGCCTGATTAGCCTGGTTGCATCGCGCGCCGAGCCTATCAACCTGCGCAGTGCGTTGGCCCATCCGAGTTATCATTATTTTCCCGAAACCGGCGAAGAATCCTACCATGCCTTTCTGGGCGTGCCGATCATTCATCATCGCAGGGTGGTGGGGGTGCTGGTGGTGCAGGATCATGCCGCGCAGAGCTTCAACGAGGAAAGCGAAACCTTCATGATTACGGTCGCTGCGCAACTGGCAGGCGCCATTGCGCATGCAGTTATTAGCGGTGATGTCAAAGGTCTGAGTGACCGCGAGCGGGCCATACTCGATTCACGCCCGATAGCAGGGTTGCCGGGCGCGGCGGGTGTGGCCATAGGCACGGCCCGGGTGGTGTATCCGCTGGCGGATATTTCTGCCGTGCCTGATCGGCGGATAGAAGATATCCCGGCCGAGCTGGACAAGTTCGAAAAGGCGCTCACCGCTGTGCGTCAGGAATTGCGTATTATGTCCCGGCGGCTTGAAGATAAACTGCCGTCACAGGAACACGCCTTGTTTGATGCGTATATTCTGATGCTGGAGAGCGACTCCATTACCGACGGTATTCGCGCGGGTATCAAACAGGGCAACTGGGCCGCCGGTGCTCTGCGTGATGTGATCCAGGAACATGAGCAGATTTTCCGGGAAATGGAAGACAGCTATATGCGTGAGCGCGGTGATGATGTGCGCGATCTCGGTCGACGAATTCTCATGCATTTACAACAGGATACCCCGGCAGATACGGATTTCAGCGACAACACCATTCTCGTCAGTGAGGAAGTCACGCCGTCGATGCTGGCCGACATGCCGATGGATCGGATTGCCGGGGTAGTGTCGGTGCGTGGTTCACGTACCTCTCATGTTGCTATTTTGGCGCGCGCGCTGGAGTTACCGACCGTCATGGGTGCGGCGGACTTGCCGGTGCGATATATCGATGGCCGCGAAGTGATCGTCGATGGCTACAGTGGCCGGGTCTATATTTCGCCCTCTGAAACCGTATGCCGGGAATACCGTGAGTTGCTGAACCAGGAACAGGAGCTTTCGACAGAACTGCGGGCCTTGAATGGCCTGCCATCAGAAACTCTCGACGGTGACAAGATTCACCTATATGTCAACACGGGCCTGCTGGCCGACATGTCGCCGACCCAGGAAAGTGGAGCGGAAGGCATCGGACTGTACCGCACCGAGTTTCCTTTCATGATTCGTCAGCGTTTTCCCGGCGAAGAGGAACAGCGCGCCATCTACCGGCAGGTGCTGGGGTCCTTTGCCCCGGATCCGGTTGTCCTGCGCACCCTGGATGTGGGCGGCGACAAAGCCCTGCCCTATTTCCCCATCGATGAAGAAAACCCCTTTCTGGGCTGGCGAGGTATTCGCATCACCCTTGATCATCCGGAAATATTCCTGGTGCAGATCCGCGCTATGCTGCGTGCCAGCACCGGCTTCAACAACCTGAATATTCTTCTGCCAATGATCAGCGATGTGTCTGAGTTGACCGAATCGCTGGAGCTGATCCATCAGGCCTACGGCGAGCTGCTGGAAGATGGCGAGAATATTGAAATGCCCCGCGTAGGCGTGATGATCGAAGTGCCTTCCGCCGTCTATCAGGCCGGCAGCCTGGCGCGGCGGGTGGACTATCTTTCTATTGGCACCAATGATCTCACCCAGTATCTGCTGGCGGTGGATCGTAATAATGCGCGGGTTGCCGAACTCTATGATTCTCTGCATCCGGCCGTTATTCGAGCCATGATGCAGGTGGTGGAAAGCGCCCGGGTTTACGGTAAGCCGGTTAGCGTCTGCGGTGAGATGGCGGGTGATCCGGCTGCCGTTATTCTACTGGTGGGGATGGGCATCGAGAGTCTGAGTATGAGCGTGGCCAGTTTGCCAAGGGTTAAATGTGTAGTGCGTAACCTCAGCACAGAACGGGCCACCGAGATTCTGAGCGAAGTGCTGGTCATGGAAGACGTGCATACTATTCGCGCCCACCTGCACGAGCAGCTGGAACGGGCGGGTTTGGGTGGCCTGATACGTGCAGGTAAATAGGGATTCAGATACCAGAGAAAAGTGGCGTAGGGTGATGGGCGCGGGTTTTGTGCCCTCGCGTTATTTTAGCGCCCTGTGGGCGACTGAAGGAAATGCCCGTGGTGCAGAAATACGTACCTAGCCGACCTGGTTTAAAACTCCCCACAGGAAAAAATGCTGATCGGTAATGGCTCATCTAAAAGCACATAATATCGAACCGGATCGTCATCTCAGTCTGCATCAGTTAATGCAGATGCTGGTCAGTGATGGCCGTCTGGCTCAAGAGCAGGTGGATTCCTTCGTCGCGCCGGGACGCAGTACCCGGCTGGATATTCATCCCCTGGTGATCATTGCCCAACGTGAATGGCCAGACAGGCAAAAGGCTGGTCAGGTGCTGACGCTGGATGTCCTGCTGCAATGGCTGGCGCAGCAAAGCGGCCTGCCTTTTTTTCGCATCGATCCCCTCAAGGTTGATGTTACTGCGGTGACTGCCGTTACCTCCTCGGCCTATGCCAGCCGCCACAGAATTCTGCCGGTGGAAGTTAATGAACGGGAAGTGGTGATTGCCACAGCCGCGCCCTATGTTCGCAGTTGGGAAACGGAACTGGCGCATGTTACCGGTCTGGAAATCAAACGGATGCTGGCCAGCCCGCTGGATATCAGTCGTTATCTGGATGAGTTTTATTCGCTTAGCCATTCTATTCAGCGTGCGACCTCGGGCAAGGGCGACAATATTCCCGGCATCTCCAATCTGGAACAGCTGGTCGAGCTGGGCAAGAGCGGGCGTCTGGATGCCAACGATCACGATGTGGTGCAGATTGTGGACTGGTTGCTGCAATATGCCTTCGAACAGCGTGCCAGCGACATTCATATGGAACCCCGGCGCGAAAAAGGCAATATCCGTTTTCGCATCGACGGCGTGCTGCATATGGTCTATGAAATGCCCAGCCCGGTGATGACCGCTGTTTCCAGCCGCATCAAGGTACTGGGTCGTATGGACGTGGTGGAAAAACGCCGTCCCCAGGACGGGCGCATCAAGACCCGAATGCCCGACGGTCATGAAATCGAACTGCGTCTCTCTACCATGCCCACCGCCTTTGGCGAGAAGTTGGTGCTGCGGATTTTTGACCCCGACGTGCTGGTAAAAGATTTTTCCGCACTTGGCTTCAGCGAACGCGACATCAAGGGCTGGAAACAGATGATCGCTCAGCCGCACGGCATCGTGCTGGTGACCGGGCCAACCGGTTCGGGCAAGACCACCTCTCTTTATTCCAGCCTCCGACAGATTGCCCTGCCGGAGGTTAATGTCTGCACGGTGGAAGATCCCATCGAAATGGTCGAACCCCGCTTTAACCAGATGCAGGTGCAGCATAATATCGGCCTGAACTTTGCGTCAGGCATTCGCACCCTGCTGCGCCAGGATCCGGATATCATCATGGTCGGAGAAATCCGTGATCTGGAAACTGCCGAAATGGCTATTCAGGCCGCTCTTACCGGGCACCTGGTGCTGTCTACCCTGCATACTAACGATGCGGCGGCGGCCATTCCCCGGCTGCGTGAAATCGGCATTCCCGCCTACCTGATCAACGCCACCCTGTTGGGGGTCATGGCGCAACGCCTGACGCGCCAGCTGTGCCCGGCCTGCAAACAGCCGACTACTATCGACAGTGACGTCTGGCGAAGCATGACGGCGCCGTGGAAACTCAATGGCGAAGGCACGTTTTTCAAAGCCGTAGGCTGTGAACACTGCCGCAATACCGGCTACCGCGGACGCATTGGTCTGTATGAAATGTTGAAAATGACGCCGAATTTACGCGCCAGCATCGGTCCGGACAGTGATGCCGGTGCCATTCGCAAAGTAGCGATCAAGGACGGCATGATCCAGTTGCGCCTGTCCGGTGCGCAGAAAATCGCACAGGGACTGACGACTGTGGAAGAAGTGCTGAAAGTCGTGCCGGCAGAAACCGAACTTTAAAGGTTGCCGGGTTTCGTTATTTCGCGCTTGAGCTGATGGGTTTCGCTTCGCTCTACCCATCCTACAAGGGGGAAAAGTAG
>VAPK010140853.1_pt1 | contig 11269 bp, 8 predicted proteins | sample 3395031 | NCBI WGS metagenome assembly VAPK01 (sample SAMN08290443, study PRJNA428436) | hydrothermal vent metagenome | isolation source: Deep-sea hydrothermal vent chimney 1 | place: Pacific Ocean: Juan De Fuca Ridge
CACTTGTTGAATGAAGGTTTCGAGGCCCAGTTTCCCTCCCAGTTCCACAACAAAACGAGCGTCTTCAGCAGAATCCTCGCCCCTGGCCATATGGTCCAAATGGGCTATACTGAGGTCGAACCGGAATTTCTCCTGCATCTCTTTCATTAAATGCAGGAGACACACAGAGTCGGCCCCACCGGACACCGCCACCAGAACCTTGTCTTGAGGGGCAACCATGCGGGCAATCGCAAGCCTGGCTTTATCCAAAATATTTTCCCAAAAAAATATTTATATTTAAATACGAGGTGATTGTTGAGAAGGAAGAGGCTTTGACGGCAGGGACAAACAGTGAGATGGCACTAACCGAAGTCTGTTTTACATTTTCAAACAGTCACGTTTTCATAGTTGATCCAGCAATCTTTGCTTCCTCGAATGGTATTCTTCTTCGGAAATTTTTTTATGTCTTCGCAATTTTTTTATAAATGCCAACTTCCTCTCCATCACCCGAAAATTCTTTTGGTTCCTGGCAATGCTTGACACCAGCCTCTTGCTTTTCACATTGGAGGCTTCTTCCCAATGTTCTTCTCTAGCGTTAGAAGGTCCGGGGTCATTTCCAGGAGATTCCTCTTTCACATCCTCATCTTCAAACAGGGTTATCTGGATCATGGCATCTTTTTTCAGATCATTTATCCAGTCCTTGTATTTTTCCTGCCTGGCTTTAAATGACAGAATCTGCTTGATTTTTTCTTTGACGTTTTCCAGCGGTTCAGCTTTCCCAAGACGAACTTTTTCCACCTTGATAATATGGAATCCGTACCGGCTTTCAACGACGTCGCTGAGTTCCCCTGGTTTCATCCCAAAAGCCGCGCTCTCAAACTCCGGGACCAGATGCCCTTTGGTCAACCAGCCCACTTCTCCTCCAGAACTTGCGGACACATCCTCCGAATATTCTTTCGCAAGTTCTGAAAAATCCGTACCGTACCGAGCTTGCTCAAGCACCTGAGCGGCTTGTTCTCTTTTAGACTCTCTCACTCCATCAGGAGAATCTTCTTCGACTATGAATAAAATATGCCTCACAAATGGTTTTGTGGGCTCCCAATAATCCTTTTGGTGCTGGAAATAATATTTTTTGATCTGCTTGTCCGACACTTCGCCGAGTTTACCCACATGATACTGCATCACTTTGGACGTCATTATCTGATTGCGTATATGACTTTTGTATTGCTCCATAGAGCGATTTTCCAATAACAACATTTCTTCCATTTTTTCCATGGTGATGTTATTTTTGCTTAAAATTTCATCCAGAGCCGCTTGCACGGCGCTTTCATCAACAGCCAATCCCGCTCTTTTGGCTTCCTGAAGCTGTAGTTTTTCTTCTATGATAGAGTCAAGGGTTTTCAGGATAAATTTCTTCTCCCCCATTTCAAGAGGTTCGCCTGCGGTTTGCATTTGCTGTAATAAAATGGAAGCCCTTTCCTGCACCGTACTCAAGGTGATGATGACTCCATTGACCGTCGCCACAACACGGTCCACCACTTTGGCCAAAGCAGGTTGAGATGCCATAAGGATCATCCCTAGAGCCAATGCAACCGTAACCGACTTAACTGATTTTCGCCAAAATTTCATTTTTGATTTCAATATTCGCTTTTTCCTTTAGGTCAATAAGCCATTCATGAAACGCTTTATCCTGCCGGTCGCGAACGAGCTTATCGTGAATGATTTTTCGTGACTCATCGTAGTTCATTTTACTGTCTTTTCTTTTATCCACAACCTTGAAAATATGACTCCCGTAAGGGGTACGTATAATATTGCTGATTTCCCCTTTTTTCAGCTTAAAAATTTCATCCAGTTCCGGCGGCATATGACCTTCCTGAACATATCCCAAATCGCCGCCCTCCGCGCCTTCAGGCCCCAAAGAATATTCCCGCGCTAATTCGGCAAAATCTGTATTTTTGGAATCCAGCTTCTTTTTAATCCGCAAAGCTTCTTCTTCGGTTTCGACCATAATGTGCAACGCTTTGACTTGCTTTCCTTTATGGAACTCCTCTGTATGCTCCGCAAAGTATTGTTTTATTTCTTCCTCATTTACCGATACGGTATTATTCACCTGCTTATCAATTAACTTTTTAATTAACAGGTTATTTTTCAAATCGTTTTCCCATTCTTCCCGGGAAATATCTTCAATTTCCAGATATTTTTTGAACGCCTTCTCCTCGTACCCATTTTTCGCTTCCCGAAGGACGATTTCAATCTCCTCCTCGGAAAGAGACACCCCGCTCTTCTTGGCTTCCTGCCGAAACAAGGTGTTTTGAATCATCTCACTGAGAGCATTGGTCTTCAGCCAAAGTAAGGCTTCGGACTCGGGCGGGTCGCTATTGTCCACACGATATTTTTTCTTATGCTTCTCAAGAATCGCGCGAAAATCCTTCACGTTGATTTTCTCTTCATTGATGCTGGCGATGGTCGCGCGCTCTTTAACACCGTCTGAGGAACTCCCTCCCATCGAGCAGGCGACGACCGATAATATCATAAAAATCAAACCAATACGATGAATGGAATGGAAATACTGAGTCTGGATAATTTTATTCATCACGGCTGGAATTCAACAAAGCTTTCAGGTAGTGTTTGATGGTTTTCGTGTCCTGCTTCCATCCTTTACGGTCGATGGTGATACTTAATTGATACTCTGACAAAAATTTCAACCTTTTATCCACCAATGAGGCGATTTTCTGAGGAGCCACCGGAGTTCCGGTCTCTACGTTCAGGTAGGCCTGATGGCCTTTTAACTTGGCGCTGGAAATGTGAAGTTTTTGACAAAGAACTCTTATTTCCAATAACTCCATAAGTTTTTCAACCGGTTCGGGAATGGCTCCATAGCGGTCGATCAACTCCCCTTTCAGGGATTGACATTCTTCGAGGTCATTTATCAACTGAATACGACGATAAATCTCCAGTCGCTGGTTGAGAATTTCGATGTAGTCCGTTGGGATATGGCCTTTGACCATGAGATCGATTTCCGGCTGTATCAGAGACTCTACTTTTTCTCCCTGAATTTCTTTGACGGTCTCTTCGATCAACTTGCAATACAAGTCAAATCCAATTGTGCTTATGTGCCCGGATTGTTTGTGTCCCAGCATGTCGCCCACGCCACGGATTTCCATGTCCCTGGCCGCCAGCTGGAACCCGGCTCCCAATTCATTCATTTCCTCAATGGCCGAGATTCTTTTACGCGCTTCGGGAGTGATGGCAAGCGTCCCTGGAATCAAAAGATAGGCATAGGCCTGATGCTTATAGCGCCCCACCCTGCCGCGCAATTGATAGAGTTGCGCCAACCCGAACTGGTCCGCCCGGTTGATAATGATGGTGTTGGCGGAGGGAATGTCCAGCCCTGATTCGATAATGGTGGTGCATAAAAGAAGGTCGATTTCGTGATCCATGAATTGTTTCATGACCGCTTCCAATTGATGCTCCTTCAACTGTCCATGCGCGACTCCGATCCGAACCTTAGGAACTATTTTGAGTAGCAATTCCTTAATCGACAATATGCTGTGAATTTTGTTGTGCACGAAAAAGATTTGTCCGCCTCGGTCCAGCTCTCTCAAAATGGCTTCTCGAATGACCTTTTCATCGAACTTGCGAACGAAAGTTTTCACCGCCAGCCGGTCACTGGGAGGGGTCTCGATCACACTCAGATCCCTGACGCCCATCAGGGAAAAGTGCAACGTTCTGGGGATGGGGGTGGCGGTCAGAGTGAGGATATCCACCTTCGCGCGGAGTTTTTTTAGCCTCTCCTTATGCTTGACGCCAAACCTCTGTTCTTCATCGACAATGATGAGACCCAAATCGGCAAACTTGACGTCCTGGGAAAGCAGACGGTGAGTGCCGATGAGAATATCCACTTCTCCAGTCTTCAATCTGGCTAAAATTTCCTTTTGCTCTTTGGGAGTGCGGAACCGGCTCACCTGCTCGATATTGACAGGGTAGTTGCGAAACCGTTCCTGAAAAGTGTTCAAATGTTGCTGGGCAAGAATGGTGGTGGGAACAAGCACCGCCACCTGCTTTTTCTCCATGACCACTTTAAAAGCCGCCCGCATCGCCACTTCCGTTTTCCCGTAACCCACGTCGCCACAAACCAGACGGTCCATGGGTTTTCCCAGTTCCAGATCCTCTTCAATTTCATCAATGGCTTTCAACTGGTCGTCCGTTTCTTCAAACTCAAATGAATCGGCGAACTCCTCCATCGCGATAGAGTTTTGGGAATAGGAGGTTCTTTCGCTGATCTTCCGGGTCGCGTATAGTTTGAGCAAGTCTGCCGCCATTTCCTGAATGGCTTTCTTCGCCCGTGATTTCTGCCGCTTCCAGGCGACACTCCCCATCTTGCTAAGAGGTGGGCCGGTTTCCTCAGACCCCATGTATTTCTGGATATACCCCAATCCATCCATTGGGATGTATAGCTTTTCGTCATCGGCATACAAAATTTCCAAAAACTCGCCGCCGCCGACACCGGTTTGTAATTCTTTGGTCCCCAGATATTGTCCGATTCCGTAATCGACGTGGACGAGAAAATCATTGGGCCGAAGATCCTTGAAACCGCGCTGGAAACTTTGTGATTTGGGTTTTCTGCGATATCGATGTTTGTGCGAACGGCCAAAAATTTCACTCTCGGCGACAAAGAGTTTGCCAAAACCGGGAATTTGAAATCCTGAACTGATCAAACCCTTGTCCACCCCCATTTCCAGATCATATTCTTCCAGCAATTGATGAACCCTTCTCACCTGCCCTTTTGTTGGGGCGACAATGACCATCTCCATTCCCTCTTCATTCCATTTGAGGGCCTGCTCGGCCAGAGAATCAAATTTGCCTCTGAGCTGAGGAATGGGGTGAACGGTAAAATGGGCGACATCGGGAGATTCACCGTCTGATAGTTTGAGAGAATTCATGGTAAGCGACCCGACCGAGGCCAACCGGGATTTAACATCCTGAACGGTCAAATAGAAATCACCCGGAGGCGCCGCGATGCCTCCATTATCAAGTGTGTTTTCATACTCAGTCTGAATGAGTTGTTGGTATTGATCGCATTTGTCGAGGACCAAATCCATCTCGTCCACGACTATGAGGGTTTCTTCAGGAAGATAGTCGAACAGATTTTCTTTCTCTGGGTAAAAGAAAGAGGACAGGCGCTCGACACCTGAAAACCCGCCCAGATTTTCTATTCGGTCCACCACTTCCTTGAGTTGCCCCCGATCGACATCGTTTTCTCTGGCGAAAGCCTGAATATTTTTCAAACCGCGTTCGATCTCTTCATGAGTCAAGGTGACTTCCCGGACCGGAAGGATTTTTATTTCACCAACTTCCTCAATTGAAACCTGAGAATTGATGTCGAACTCTCTCAAAGACTCGACCTGATCGCCAAAAAACTCCACACGAACGGGGTTTGAGGACGAGGACTGATACAGATCTACGATATCTCCGCGAACGCTGAACTCGCCACGGCCTTCCACCATATGAACGCGTGTATATCCATTATCACCCAGACAGGCTTCCAGAAAATCACGCTCCAGGGAATCCCCCTTTTTCAGAGGAAAAACCAACTTTCTCAGAATGGACTTCGGCACCACGCACTGCATGACCGCCTCTACCGGAACCACCAGAAACGGACAAATTCCGTGCATGAGTTGATCGAGAATAAACAACCTCTCGCCTGAAACCTCGGTCAGCGGCGAAAGATGCTCGTAAGGCAGTAACTCCCAAGTGGGGAAAAATTGCGGGATATGGCGAATTTTTTCATGGCGGAAAAAATATTTTAAATCGCCTAAAAGAGCCTCACCTGTATTCTGATCGGCAGTGAGCACAACAATGGGCCGGCGGAGATTTTTTTTCAAGCGTGCCAGGAATAAGGCTCTGGAAGCTCCGGAAAACCCTTCCACCGTCACCTCGGCCAAAGGGGTTTTCAACCGCTCGGCAACCGACTTTATTTTTGCGGAAAAATCAAGGTTTTCAAATTTGGGCAATGCCAGGGATTGATTCATGAATAAACTAGAAAATCAGAAGAAAAATATTGAAACCACCGATGAACACAGATGGAAAGTTTTTCAGGGGGTTTTTGGTCTACGTCCTGCCGTCTGCCTTAATATTATTTTTCCGAGGAAATACCCGTTTTTTTAGGCAGAAGATGTTTCCACTTGGGTTCGCCCGCCGGTTTGAAATTGACGCAAACGATAAAAGACGGGCCTTCATAAAAGTTCAATTTAAAATTGCCGCCGCCAAACCGTTCGAACAAATAGGCTTCCGGCTGATCACGGAATTGTTTGAACTCCTCCAGAGTGAATTTGGCGATCTCGTAAAAATAGATCCCCACACCTTCGTTGACTCCCGCCAAAAGTGTGCAATTCACCTGACTGAAAATCTCCTCGAAGCGCTGGTCCAGTTCCTCCTGGCTCGGATCGCGTTTCAATTCCCGTCGAAGTTTCGGTTTGTAATAATCTCTGAACGCTTCTTTAACCCACACGGTAACTCATTTAAGAAAAACTCTAAAATTAATATTATCAGGCTTTTTTCACTCTTTTCACTCGCCGAGTTCGAATGAGAAACCGGCTCAATAGTCCTAGTATTGAGAGTGATTCACTAAAAATATTCCGGCTAATCCTCCATTTGTAGCATAGATGAGCCAATGAAACAATGAGATTGGGATTACTGAGGATAATGGAGGAACAACGAAAAAATTCGAACTGAGGGTGCGAGAATAATCCATAAAATTTGAAAAAACACTTGTGAATCGCTTATTCTGCTATATGGTCTGCTATTTTTTGAAATGAACGACCTTTGCCGCAAGCGGACGGGGTGGTATCCGATAAGGATTTTTATTTAAAAGCCGTAGAAAGCTACGGGGTATGAAACCCACTGGTGGGAATAAAATATTTTGACTCAAGCGTTTACTATGGAACCTGAAATTTCCCGCAACAAATCCAAACTTTGGTGGTCACTCTGGCTGATCTTCTTTCTATGGCAACCTTCCGCACCATTTTCCGAGGAAATTGAAAATATCTCGTTGAAGACCTACAAACAGTTGTCCATTCCTGTACCCAGTCATATGGACTTGACCAAAATCTCTCCGGGGAAAGCGTATCAGGTGACAGACCCGCAGTTTATATTGCAGTTTTATTTTGATGGCAAAGATATCTACGGAATCATACTCAAAAGGGACAAAGAAGTTTCTATTTTTATGCACTGGTGCTTCTTTCGATCTTGCGAAGAAAGCCCTTATGATATCAAGTTAAAAATTGCCAACGCCTGGACACCTCCCTATGACCAGACTTTTTTCAACGCTAAACTGCCTGCAAAATTGAAATACCGGTTCCAGGGTTTGAAATTTTATACCGTGCGTTAGGACTCTCTAAATAAAAGGACTCTAATAATAATTCGCCGTCAAGTCAAAACGCCCCACCTAACTGATGGGGCGTAACTCAGACAAAAACCTCGAATCAGCAAAACTCATTTGTTGTTAACCCACCCCAAAATTTCATACTCCACTCAGGGCAGTGTAATCCTTCTCATGCAACTCATGAAAATACCTTTCCAAATCACTTACTGATAGCATCCCTACAATTTCGTCACCTTCCGTTACCGCAATATGACGGATATTGTTTTCCTCGACAAGAACACTTGCTTTTGCCAGCGTCTCATTTATATCAACGGTGATAATGGGTGCGGCCATGATCGCAGAAACTTTAATAATACTATTGGGGTCGCATTGTTCGCTTAGGACCAGATGCATCCAATCTGTTTTCGTAAATATTCCAACGTATTCTCCATTTTTTTCTACCAGAAGAGCTGAAACGTTATTCTCAAACATTTTATCGATCGCATCACAAGCAACTATATCGGGGCTTATGGTTAAAACCGGCTTGCTCATGAAACCACAAATTTTACTCATGATCTGTCCCTCCATGTTAGACATTAAAGAGATTTTTTCGAATAATCCCTAAAATAATCAATCTTGGGAACTACAAAACAATGAACAAAAAAAGGAAAAATAGAAAGAGTAGAAAATCAATCCAAACCCTATGAAAAATCGCTTCTTGAGATATTTGTTTTTCCTCCCCAGGGTCAACCCAATATCGGAACCCATGATGAGTTGAGAAATTGAAGTTCATTTTGGTCCCCCTTACTCAAGGCATACATTTTTTTATTCCTTCGACTCATGAATTAAGATAGATTTTCTATTCCTTTTATTCCCTAATTATTGCGAGAAAAATCAAATAAATCTTATTTTTATAATATAATAAATTCATTCACATATTCTTCTACCGCAAGGAAATAATTCGCAATGTCCAGATTTAGCGACAATGAAAACGGGACGATTACGGATACCGAAACAGGTTTAACCTGGTTCAAAAAAGACTCCCGGCAAGTCACCGGCAAATGGATGCATCTGGAGAAATCGGAAAAATTCGCCCAAGAGAAAAATTCCGAAAGTTTTGCGGGCTTTGACGATTGGCGGGTTCCCAAACTGGAAGATATTAAAACCATCTTTGACAAAAGTTTCAGTTTATTGGATTTTGGCAAATCGGAAATCCACATCCCGCAGGCCTTTGAAGCGGGGTGCGCCGATAACACCTGGACCGACACCGTAAATGGCGAACGCGCCATGATGTTCAGCCTGGTGAAAGGCCGATCGAGCTGGATCAATCGATTCGGAGAAGGCCCCTTTGCCGTACGCCTGGTTCGGGGGACTCGAAAGGAAAAATAGCAGACCGGAGGCGGCAGGCCGGAGACTGAGAAAACAAAACCATTTTTCACCGCAACACCCACTGAGGTGACGGCGCAAAAAACCCAGGAAAACCTTAAAAAATCTTGTAAGGACATTGCCTTCTTTGCTGTCTGCGGTCTGCCGCCTCCGGTCTGCGTTTTCCACACCCCACCCCCACACGCTTAACTAAAACCCCTCTTTTTATTGACAATAACTCATCCTTTAAATATAATTGATAATTATTCTCATTTTTATTTTCATTCCAATATTTTGACAGGCTCATTTTCGCCTGAAATTCCAGTGACACATTAATTTATATCAATAAATATAAATTCCAATTTTTCCTCAATCTATAAAACAGCACTCATGAAAAAAAAATTCCCCCTCTCCCTGATGTTGAGCTTTTTGATCATCCTTGGTTTATTTTCCCCCAATGTAGAAGCCGCCTCGGAATCCCTTGAAAACAAAATTAAAAAGATTGTCATGATGATGAACATTGTGACCAAAGAATACGAAGAAGGGATCGTTGATGGGAAAATCGTCATCGCCGCTGAATACGAAGAAAGTCAGGTTTTTCTGGAACAGGCACAAGACCGCTTCAAAAGACTTCCCGCCTCCAGGGAAAATATTGAGGAAATCAAATCAATCGCCGCCCGGTTTACGGACCTCACTCAAAAAATCAAGAACAAGGTGGATATCGGCGAGGTGCGCCCTCTGATCAATGACATCAATGCGAGCTTGATGAAAACTTATGCCATCAAAATCAGCCAGTCTCCTGTTGAGCCTGTATCCCTTCAAAACGGCAAAACCATCTTCACCAATAAATGCTCGGTTTGCCACGGCACGACCGGTAAGGGAGACGGACCAATTGCCACGCAATTCGACCCCGCACCCGCAGTTCTGGCAGACCCCAAACTCACAGGTGATGACAACACCGTGGCTTACGATAATTTTCAGGTCATCAGTGTGGGCATCGCCAAAACAGGCATGATCGGTTGGGCGGACAACCTTTCGGAGTCGGAAATCTGGGACGTCACTTACTATATCCGTACTTTTTCCAATGATAATGTCAAATTGCCGCTCATCAATGGGAAAGTCGCCTCTGCCGACTCTCCTTCTGAGGATGACGGCGGCAAACAAGCGGCACAAACTATAGCCCAGGTTCGGGTTTTACTGGATACCAGCCTGGAGAAATTTAAAGCCGGCGGTGACATTGACGAAACGGCAGATATCGCTTTTGACGCATACCTCACTTATGAAAATATTGAAGCCGGTCTGATCAGCAAGCGCAAGGAACTGGGGTTGCGACTGGAATCCACTTTCAGCCGTTATCGCGCCGAAATCAAGCGACAGGCGGAATTTTCTCATGTCGAAAAAATCCATGCGGGAATCCATAAAGATCTCACACAAGCTCTCCAGATTCTTCAGGAAGAAGTCGGTTTTAGCGGGTTATTCATCCAATCTTTTTCGATTATCGTGCGCGAAGGATTTGAGGCCATCCTGATCATCGCCGCTTTGATCGCGTTTCTTATAAAATCGCGCAATCGGGACAAACTGAAATCCATATACACCGGTGTGACCTTAGGGATCATAGGAAGTTTTTTGACCGCTTACATTGTCCACGAAGTCCTCCACTTAAGCATCGCCAGCCAGGAGCGCATGGAAGGTTGGATCATGCTGTTTGCCGTGGTGGTGCTATTTTGGGTCAGTTACTGGCTGGTTTCCAAAATAGAAGCGGAGAAATGGCAGTCTTATATCACGCAAAAAATGAAAACCGCCGTTTCCACGGGAAGCGCGTTTGCGCTCGGCGGTGTGGCTTTTTTATCCGTATATCGTGAAGGATTCGAGACCGTTCTATTTTACAAGGCGCTGTATTTATATGCTGGAGACGGGACCGAAGGCATTGTCCCCGGGTTTCTGGTGGGTTGCGTTGTGTTGGCCCTGGTTTTTTACCTGATCAACAAGGCCGGAGTGAAATTACCGATCAAATGGTTTTTTGCCTTCACCAGCGTGTTTCTTTATTACATGGCGTTCACCTTCATGGGAAAAGGTTTGCACGAATTGCAAATGGGCCAAATGCTTTCCATGACTCCGGCACTTTTTGCTCCTGAAATTTCCTGGCTGGGAATGTACCCCACCTGGGAAACCATGATAGGGCAAGGCGTTCTTGTCCTGGCCTATATTTTCGCTCTGGTCTACACTTTTGGAGTCAAACCGGAAGTGGAACAACAACAGTTGAAAAAAGAGACCTCGCACATCCAGAAAGACATAGCCGTGGTGCATGATCTGGTGGAGCATATTTCTCACCATGCCAAACGATGCGAAATTTTTCTAAAAGACACCAAAGATCAGGATCTGAAAGAACTCTCTGATCATCTCAAGGAAATAGATGAAAAAGTCCATGAACTATTCGATCACGTGTCGTTTGTGGAAAATAAACTCACCGATAGTTTTGAAAAACTGGGACAAGTGGCGTTCCCGGATGAGAAAAAGAAAGGGTTGTCTTAAAAAGACGGTCTTGAGATGGCCAAGTCATGC
>VAPK010062758.1_pt1 | contig 11267 bp, 8 predicted proteins | sample 3395031 | NCBI WGS metagenome assembly VAPK01 (sample SAMN08290443, study PRJNA428436) | hydrothermal vent metagenome | isolation source: Deep-sea hydrothermal vent chimney 1 | place: Pacific Ocean: Juan De Fuca Ridge
GAACACCTTCTTTTTCAACAAGAAGAACAATAAAAAAGGACATAAATTGTGGATTCAATCGGATGATGATTCTGATGGGATTAATAAAAATGTGGAGGTTGAAAAAAAGGACGGAAAACTAAAAGTAACCGTTACAACAACAAAAAATGGAGAAGAAGATGTAAAAGTTTATGAGGGCGAAGATGCTGAAAAATATCTTGAGGAAAATAACGATAACGCTTTTGAGTTTGACACGGACGGAGATGCCGGCAATATAATAATTATTAAAGAGTGTGATATGGATAAAAGCGATAACGATTGTACAAAATTGAAAAGCAAAAAAATAAAAGTCAAAATTATAAAAGAAAAGAAAAACGATGATGATTAGAAACAAATAATAGCATATTCTCCCTTTGAGTGATTGCGATTAGCAGCGATTCGGGGGCAAATAATGCAACTTTCAATATTAAATTTTTATTGTAGAACAAACCTTCCGGTTTGTTCATTGTTAAATGTAGAAAAAGCTTTGAAAAACAGCAGAAAAGTTTCTTATTAAAAAAAATAAAAAATAAACCGACTGGAAAGTCGGTTTTACAATTTTCATTCTGAAAAAATTAACCGGAAAAATATTTTCATTCAATGTTGTAAGTAACTGTTACTATTGGTTTTAATTTTGACGCTGAATTGCTGAGCATATTCTCCCTTTGAGTGATTGTGTTTAGTAATAATTTGTTCAGAACAGAAATAATTATTATTTTTAAAAGCGGATTATTTTTTCTGATTATAAACTTTTCAAATCATTAAAAGGGAGGATGTATGAGATTAAAAATATTCACTTTAATTGTCTCTATGTTTTTTATGGTATCTGCTGTGTATGCACAAAACTGTGTTAGTTGCCACAGCAAGGTTACACCTAACATCGTAAAAGATTGGCAAATTAGTAAACACTCAAAAAATGATGTGGATTGTTCCACTTGTCATGGTGATGAACATACTACAATGACAGATTTTGCCAAAGCGGAATTACCAACTTATGAAACTTGTAATGACTGTCATGAAACTCAAGTAAAACAATTCCTTGCCGGAAAGCATTCACAAGGCTGGGGAACGTTAATGGCAATGCCGACTATTCACATGCAGCCTTCTCCTTTGGTAGATGGAGAAAAAGGATGCGGCGCTTGCCACAAAATTGGCATCAAATCAAAAAAAGAACTCCAACGATTAAAAAGTGAAGGTTCTAACTATGGACATGCTTCCTGCGATGCTTGCCACACACGCCACACATTTTCCGTTAAAGAAGCAAAACAACCGCAAGCTTGTCAAACCTGTCATATGGGTTTTGATCATCCTCAGTGGGAGATGTATTCCAGTTCAAAGCATGGAGTTCGTAATTCATTGAAACAATTAGGCATACTACCTGAAGGTACAGCTGCACCTACATGCCAAACTTGTCATATGCAGAATGGTAATCATAATGTTCGTACTGCTTGGGGATTTTTAGCTGTTCGTCTTCCTTTACCTAAAGATAAACAATGGGCTGCTGATCAGGTAACTATATTACAAGCTTTAGGGGTTTTGGACCCACAGGGGAAACCGACAAAATTACTTGATGTTGTTAAAGCTGCTGATATTGCTAGATTAACACAAGATGACTGGCAAAAAGAAAGGGACAAAATGATAAATACTTGTCAAAATTGTCATTCAAAAAGTTTCGCCAAAGGAGAATTGGAAAAGGGCGATATGATGATTAAAGCAGCCGATAGTTTAATGGCAAAAGCAATTAGAATAATTTCCAGACTTTATAAAGATAACATTATTCCTAAACCTAAAAATTATCCTTATGCTTATCCTATGTTATTAACTTTCCATGATGCGCCTACTTCAATTGAACAAAAACTTTTTGTTATGTTTTTGGAGCATAGAATGCGAACATTCCAAGGTACATTTCATGCAAGTCCTGACTATGCCCTTTGGTATGGCTGGAGCGAAATGCAAAGAGATTTAACAGAGATAACAGAATTGGCAGAATGGATGCGAAAGGATTATAAACCTCAGAAACAATAATTTACTGTTTCTCTTTTAAGAGCAAATGATAAAATCCCTCGAAGATTAATTATCAACGAGGGATTTTTATTTTAAATTATTGTCTTGTTTTTCTGCAACAATAGACCTTCTGCCAAATAAGTACTATTTAAATTTTTAAAAAATAAACTGAATGTAATTGTCTTTGAAAATAACCCAATTCTATTCTAACTTATAACACCATAATAATAGATCACATGGACAAACTATGTAGAAGCACGGTACAATAAGAAGATATACGCTAATTAGGGTTTGCTGAAAAACAAGTAACCCTTATAAATGAAGAGTTAGAGCGAAAATAAACCTGATAAAGTGCAAGAAAATTAATATATTGATGTAAAAAGATGTGCACTTTATAAAAAGGGAAAAGTTAGATGTTACGGTACAAAAGCAGTCGAATCAGAAACCGGAGAACAAATCAAAAGGAAACGATGATTAAGAGAAAACGAATTAAGGGAAACTGAAGATAGATGCAACGATAGTTGACCAATCATATTACGAAAAGGCAAAGAAGCGGAAAGAGAACAATCAGAGAAATCATATAGTGCACAGCATTCTGCGAAAAGGTAAGTTCGGGCAAGGAAAAAACGCTTACGGATTAAGTAAAATAAGAGCAAGAAGACAAGACACTTCTGAGAGTTGGATTGCTGCAATCTTTTTCATAATGAATTTAATAAACTATCAAAAATTACCGACTATTTTTTCTTTGTCCTTTTTCAACTATCGGGAAAAGGTCAAATATTTTATATCAGAAACGTTTACAGCTTTTATTTACAAATTTAAATTTAATATCGGGTTAGCTACAGCTTAAGTATCTCATTTATGCTTTGAGCTTTTCAGCAATCCCTAAATATTTTTATCTTTTCCCTTTTCACGCTGAACCAATACAGTGATAGCAATTAGCATTGTTATACGAACTATAATTGATATGAAATTATTTTATTTTCACATTTAATTTTACTCTATATTAGTGATATCTTATTCTGTTCTTATTCATTTACAACAATTGATTTAACTTGACGACACATTTGTTCTAACAAATGTAACTCAGTGCCAAAAGACGCATATCCATTATTGAAATTCCAACTATTTGTAAAGAGTACAATTGCCAAATCGTTTTCCGGATCACCAACCATATATGACAAAAATCCCTCGTGAGCACCGTTATGTCCATATCCCATATTGTTCCAATGCATAAGTCCCGCACCATATCCACCAGCTCCTACATCTCCCGTAGCTCTGCAATCCATCATTGTATTGTTTATGGTGTTAAGGTTTAAGCCTCCATCACCTTTAAGTAGCATTCGTATAAATTTACTTAAATCATCGGCTGTAGTTAAAAGATTTCCCTCTGCTACATTGCCTGACATGTTTGATTCTGTAACATCAAGAATTCCTAATTGTTCTGCTTGAATATAACCATTAACAAATGGATTGGGTATTATTTGGTCATCCCCTTTATCAGGGAAAGTAGTTCCGGTTAAGCCAAGTGGATTTACAAATTCATCCATCATAAATTGTTTATAAGTTTTCCCTGAAACTCGCTCAATAATTTTACCCAGCAATGAATAACCCTGATTAGAATAATGGTAATCAGTTCCAGGTGGAAAATATGACAGTTCACATATTGCAACCACTCCTAACAATTCATCAAAAGTGAATGTATGATTTGGATCAGTAGCCATTATATATTCCAAATACAATTTCCCTTTATAAGGAACATTAGCTAAAACAGTGTTTGGAATTGACGTATTTGTTACATCAAATACACCGGCTCGATGTGAAAGTAGTTGCCAAATAGTAATTTCGTTTTTATAAGGAATGTTAAATTCCGGCAAATCGGGTATAAAAAGCTCTGTCGTACCCGGTATTGTATCAGTAATAAAGCTATTTATATTCAACAATCCTCTTTGGTATAACAAAAGTATTCCGGCTGAAGTAAAAGTTTTTGTATTGCTTGCTGCTCTAAAGTGTATTTGATTTGTTATGTTTTTGCCCATACCTTTTGAAACAAAATAATTTCCTCTTTTTGATTTGATTTGCAGAGCAAAACCTCCAACAAAATCCGGATTATCTTTTGTGTAAGACGCATATTCATTTTCTAACATAGTTTGTAATTCACCTTGCAGATTGTCTGGAATAGTTTCAATTATGTTTTCTTTGCAAGCTGATAGAATAAAAGCTATTGTAATTAATATAATAAGTATCTTTTTCATATTAGTTTCTCCATTTTTCATTTATCAATTAAACTGATTTTTTATAAACGAATTGTTTTATAGTACCCGAGACATGGATTTCCTTTATACAAACGCCATGTTTTTTTTTGAAAATCAAAAACACTACTTGAAATAGTTGTTCCTCCTTTATGCACGCAAACATAATCCGGATAACCGGAATGATCACTAAGCCACTCAACCATTTTATCAGGAGTAACTTCATTTATCTTGTTTTTGTATTCTATTGCAAAAGCTGACAAAATATCAAACCGAATCTGTGATGTTTTGTCAGGGTTTTGTGGCAAGTCCTTCATTGTAGGAAGTATTAAATGATTTGTGTGAACATAAAATTCACTTAAGTTTTTAGATTCAGAATTATTTGCTGTGAACTCTACGGATGTAATTTTGTTTTCCGTAAATGAACCTATTTGATAGTGTTCTGCAAAAGCAGAAGGAACTTTCAACGCATTTACTGCATTGGCAACGGTTTTCTGTTCCATAACAGAGCGTGCAAGAAATACCCAGGGTATAGTATCATTTACTTGTAGCGATGTAATAAAATTTCCGGTTGCGACTAATCCTGCATCATTCATCCACGGGCATATTCCTAATATCATTCCGGGATAGCTCAAACCAACAAATGTAGGTTTGCCTGGTATTGAAGCTTTTACAACATACATCAGGTCAGCAACTACTTGCCCAAAATCTTCATTGTGTGCCATGATTGTTTTATTATTACTTGAATAGGATATATCAGAGCAACCAAAGTGTGGAATATCAAATGGCACTTGACCTCCTCCATCCAAAGAATGTTTCGTTGTAATTTCAATTATCATATTGTAGCAGAAGATTGTTTTGAAAGGAATTCCGCTGCTATCAGCCATTCCCTTTAATTCATCAATATACTCTGGAAAACGTTCCAGAGCGGCATTATAAAATGGATTATAATATTTATCAGGTTCTGAATTAACTAAACCAAGTAATGATTGTATTGTTTTATCCATTCTTTTATAAATCTCTACAATAATTCCCTTAAAATGCTCACCAATTTTTTTCCCAACTTCATAATGGGTACCGGAGACTTCGAGATATGGAAATGGTGGAGTTTCCGAAATTATTTCGATTGGTGCAATTGGATTTGAATCTTTACAACCCGGGTACAATGATAATCCGGCCGTAACTAATACACTATTTTTAATAAAATCTTTTCTTTTCATTTTATATTCCTATCATTTTATTTATAAATCGTGATAAATTAGTTTGGAAAGTTTTGGTAATAAATAAGTTGGATCGGATCCATTCAAAGAACAATTGTACCAAATTACAATTGTGCAACTTTTTTCTAACGAATGTACCATCAGAGATGTATACCCGGGTGCTTCTCCATTATGTCCATAAAACCCATTTATATTAAATAGCCCAATACCATATTTAGATGAACTTCCTTCAATACTATTGCATGTAAGTCGCTTTTCTTGCAATGATGTAGAAAGAAAATAATTACCGGTGAGTGCTTCTACGTATGTTTTAATATCAAATATATTTGAGACCATTGAGCCGGCAGCTTTTGCAAATGAAAAGTCAATAGCTTCAGATATATCATCAGGATTATCTTCAAAATCTCCAATATCATATGCCTTAGAATGATAGCCTGGTATTTTAGTTCCACCAACTAAATAAGTAGTATTTGTTAAGTTAAGTGGATTAATTATTCTTGAATTAATGAGTGATTCTAATGATAGACCTGTTAAATTTTCAACTATGGCTTGTATAATTATTGTATTAGTATTACTATAATGAAACCCCGTACCAGGAGAAAAATAGTAAAAGTCGGTAGCATCATTAAGAGAAAAATTAATAATCTCTTCTATAGTCCAGAAGTGAGTAGGGTCGGATATTACACGTGCCCAGAAATTTTCGGATTCTACATAATTATAAATACCGCTTCTCATATTAGTAAGCATTTCTATTGTAACCTCATCTGCACGTGGCAAATCAGGTCGATATTTAGATAATTTATCATCTAAGGATAGAACCCCTTCATCAACCAATTGTAGTAGAACTGTAATTGCAAAAGTTTTTGTGTTGCTCGCTATCCTAAAGATCATCTCTGCATCCATTGGAGCATTTGTTTCAAGATCAGAAACACCCGCAGTATAAACCAAGTCGATTCCTTCATTTGGTGCCCATATGCCGGCAACCAATCCTGGCACATGTGTGTTTTCAATTACTGAATCTAGTACAGCCTTAATTTGTGTTTCTATTTCATTATTTTGAACTGTTTCAGCCGGAGATGTAGAATTCTCGCAAGAATAAAATAAGAGTGAAACGACAATTAAAATAATTGTTGTACTGTTTTTAATCAATTTTCTGTAAATCATTTTTACTCCTATTTTTTGTTAGGTTGAATTATATTCTAATTATTAAGTTTAATGTAAATCAAGTAGTTCATTGGTTTAAATCAATTTTCAAAAGCAATTACTTATTTAATCTCAGTTTAAAAATTGCCTCTCTATTTTTTAGAGAGTATTGTATAAGTGAGTTATTACCACTTACGCCTATTTTTTTGCATATGTTATATCTGTGTCTATCAATTGTTCGTTTGCTCAATTCTAACTCTTCGGATATTTGTAGAGATGTTTTTTCATCAGCAACCAATTTTAATACTTCAATTTCTCTGTTTGATAAATTAACTTTCATAGTTTTGCCAAAATATTTTTTATTCTAACATTAAAATGTATTGATATCAAAGATTTTACAATAAGTAACTATACCCATTTATATGGGTACTAATACCCATTTATTAGGATATTATTGTATTTTTTTCCCTAATTTTACATTAACAGATTTGTCGTGGTTAATCGTTGAGATTAAAATTGATAAAAAAAAACTTCACATTATTTAAGTATTGCCTGTTGCTATTAGTGATTGCATTTAATTATAGTTTTGGGCAAAGCATTTTTGGAAATATTGAAGGAACAATTTTAAATCAGAACGGAACCCCTGCACATAATGTTTCAGTAAATATTTTTGGAAATAATATTTCAACAACTCTAGTCTCTAGCTCCGACTCACTTGGCATCTTCAGGTTACTTGGAATTCCAGCTGGTGATTACAATCTTTCTATTAAGGATATTTCATACCGCAGTTATAAATCAGAAACCTTTCATGTTTTTATTGGTCAAAGCTTTTCGGTTGGAAATATTATATTACGAACAAAAGTTTATAATCTTCCCGAAGTTGTTGTTCTCGAAAACAAAAATTCATTTATTTCATCATCAACAGAAAGTGGTGGACACATAATAAATTCTACTTTCAATACTCTTCCAATTGAAAGAAATTATAAATCAATATCTGCTATTATGCCAAGAGTAAATGAGAGTTATAGCGGAGATGGGATCAATATTTCTGGAAGTACCGGTTTGGGAAATATTTTTTATATTGATGGAATAAATGTTACTGATCCAGCCGATGCTGCCACTAGTACAAATTTACCGTATAATTTCATTCAAGAAATAGAAATTAAAACAGGCGGCTATCAAGCAGAATATGGGCGTTCACTTGGTGGAATTGTTAATGTAATAACTCCTTCCGGTGGAAGTGATTTTAAGGCACAAGCATTTGGTTTTTTCACAAATAGCGCACTTGGAGGGAAAACTAAAACCGGATTAACCTCAGCTAAAGTGGAGAATTATGTAAAATATGATTACGGTGCTTCTATAAGCGGACCAATATTAAAGGAAAAACTTTGGTTTTATGCTGCTTACAATCCAAATTTTGAAAATTCTTCAATTCGTTTAGCCAATTTGGGTCTGTTCCAAGCAACAAAAACCTCTCACCTATTTGCCGGAAAATTAACTTGGCAAATTGCTAAAAATACAAATCTTGTATTAAGTGCAATTGGAGATCCAAGTAGTGAAGAGCAAGTAATGGTTGATGATATAGGTGATTTTACTCTTTTGAATCCGGATCCTATTTTACAAAAAAGATTGAGTGGCGGAGTAAATTATTCATTATCGGCAAAACATGTTATAAATCAAAATATTTTATTAGAATCGAGTGTTTCACATTTATCGCAAAGAGAAACAATGGATCCATCTACAGAAAAAGGATGGGACGGATTGTATATGGATCTTGTTGAAGGAACTGTTCAAGGTGGACGGCAAGTTACGCAGAACGACAATTACAGCCGTTCTTCTTTTCGAATCAATGGAACATTTTTTCTAAAATCACATACATTCAAAACAGGAATAGAATTTGAAAGCAATATCTATAACATTGCAATTAAAAATATTTCTGAGTTAAGTTGGCTTTATAGAACTAATGTTTCTACTTGGTTTTCTCAATATATTAATTATTCCGGCAAAGCAGAAAATAGAATTCTAACAGCATTTGTTCAAGACCGTTGGGATGTCAGCAGCTATTTAACATTAAATTTTGGTCTCCGTTTGGATGGTCAAACTTTTTATGATTCTAATGGAAATTCGGTGCAAAAAATTAATAATGAAATACAGCCACGTGCCGGAATTGTATTAGAGCCCTTTGATAATAAATTGTCCAGAGTTTTCTTTTCGTATGGTCATTTTTATGAGCAAATTCCAACAAGATTTGTAGCTTTGAATTACTTAAAGCGGACTAATTATGTTACTCAATATCCAAGTAATCCGCTACTTAGTTCTGTTATTGGTGAAACAAATAATTATTCCGCCAATCCCCAAAAAGCAGTAAATGATTTGCGAGGTCAGTATTATGAGGAATATACTCTTGGGTTTGAACATAATTTCTTGGATGGTTTCAAGTTTGGGATTACAGGAATCTATAGAAATATTGACGAAGTAATTGATGATTTTATAAACCCCGAAACCGGACAATATATAATTGGGAATCCTGGAAGAGGCGAAACTTCGTTTATCCCTAAATTTATTAGAAAGTATCAGGCATTGGAATTCACTCTTTCTCGCTTATCAAATTCAAAGTTGAGTTTTCTAACATCGTATGTTCTGTCAAAAAATGATGGAAATTACACAGGGTTGTATAATCAAGATGACGGAGATTTTTTACCAAACATGAATTTTATTCCCGATCTCGATTTTCAATTGAATAATGCAGAAGGACTTCTGCCAAACAATATCACACATGTATTTAAAATTTCATGTTCATATACATTTAATTTTGGAGTTTCTGTTGGTGCAAACTTTAAAATGCAAAGTGGTTCGCCAATTAGTGAATACGGGCTTGATCCTTATTTCAACCAATTCCCAATTTTCCTTTCTAAGCGTGGCTCTGTTGGAAATACGCCGGATTTAAAAATTTTAGATTTGCGAATAAAATTGAATATGGGACCATATATTAAAACAGAAAAGGATGTTTTTTTAATTGTGGATATATTTAATGCATTGAATGAAAACAAAGCAGTCCGTATTGACCAACAACATTATTATTCAAATGATGCGAATGGAAATCCTTCCGTTGAAAATCCAAATTATTTGAATCCCGTTAAATACACTGCACCACGAATGATTCGTGTTGGTTTTGAAGCTCATTTATAATTTATTATTTCTTTTCTTCTTTCAAGCACATATTTTATTAGCGCATTGTTGCCCGATATATTTAACTTGCCACAAATATTGGAACGATGCCTATCAACTGTCCGAGGGCTAATAAACATTTCGGCTCCAATTTCTTTTGTTGTTTTATTCTCTGCAACCAGTTTTAGTACTTTCATTTCGGTTGGAGTTAAATTATCTAATTCACTGATTTCGCAATTTTGTATCAAATAGCCTGATAAAACCGGGGTGATATAAATGCCTTCGTTATAAACTTCATGTACAGCTTCTAGAATTTCATTCTCCACTCTGTCCTTAAGAATATAACCCTTTACGTTTAGTTTTATAGCTTTCGAAAAAACATTGTATTCGCCATGCATAGTTAAAACAATTATCTTCACATTAAGATTCTTGTTTTTAACATACTCCGCAACGCAAAGTCCGTTGCATTTGGGCATATCATAATCAATAACTGCAATATCCGGATTAGTCCTTTCAATAAGTTCAATTGCCGCTTCCCCATCTCTTGCTTCGCCAACAATTTCAATGCTTTCATCAATTCTTAGTGTATATTTTAAGCCTTTCAAAAAGAGAGGATGGTCATCTGCGATTAATGTTTTTATTTTGGAATTCACTCTCCACCTATTCCTTTTGGAAGATTTACCGTTACCTTTGTTCCCTCTCCCAAAACGCTATTTATTAAAATATCACCATTATTTTTCAGTAACAAATCTTTACATAAAATTAGACCTAAACCTGTCCCTCTTTCGTTTTCAGTGCCACAACTTTTATTTTGTTTATTAAGCTCAAAAATATTTAACAAATCTTCTTTTCCAATTCCAACGCCATTATCCGCGAAAATAATTGTAACCCCTTTTTCTGAGAAGGTTGACGAAACTTTTACGGTTCCGCCTCGTTTTGTAAACTTTACGGCATTTGAAATTAAATTAGCAAATATGATAGATATCATTTTATAGTCTGCAAATATTGAAGTAGAATTATTCACATTTTGGATTAAATTAATTTCTTTAATTTCCGATTGTGTTTTCAAAATTACAAAACATTCTTCTACAATTTTATTCAAATTTATATTTTGAGGATTAAAATTAAATCGTCCCCTCTGCAATCTTGACCAATCAAGTAAGTTAGTTATATATCTATAGCTTGTGTCAAGCGAATCGTGAATTTCTGAAATTGATTCTTCCTTTTCATTTTCTGTTAGTAAACTAAATTGAGATTTAAGAATTTTAGAAAATTTTAACACTGCAACAATTGGAGTTGTAATTTCATGAGCAACTATTGAGAAAAACCTGTCCTTATTTTCATTTAAACTTTTTAATTCTTTGGTTCTTTCGGAAACAATTTCTTCCAATTCTTTCTGCCTAGAGATTGCCTCGTATGTTCTCCATTTAATAAAGGCAAACAGAATGGCAACAAAACTAAA
>VAPK010232742.1_pt1 | contig 11265 bp, 10 predicted proteins | sample 3395031 | NCBI WGS metagenome assembly VAPK01 (sample SAMN08290443, study PRJNA428436) | hydrothermal vent metagenome | isolation source: Deep-sea hydrothermal vent chimney 1 | place: Pacific Ocean: Juan De Fuca Ridge
CACTGCTTACTGGACAACACTTCAGCGCCAACGTAATTGACTCTAATGTCATCACAACCCGCCAGAAATTTCCTGAACCCAGCGACTCCGCCCCATATGATTACTCTGGTGCTGATCACCGGCATGTCGGCGATGGTGATGAACATGTTCCTGCCCTCGCTGCCGGCGATGGCCGAATATTTCAACGCCGAGTACCGGGTGGCACAGTTATCCGTCGCGCTCTATCTGGGGATGGTGGCGGTTATGCAGGTTTTCATCGGCCCGCTATCTGATCGCTATGGACGGCGCCCGGTCCTGCTGATGGGGATGGCAGTATTTCTGGTCGCAACAGTGGGCTGTATATATGCGCCTAACATAGAGGTCTTTCTGGTCTTCAGAATGATACAAGCGACCATCGGTGTGGCGATGGTTTTGTCGCGAGCCATCGCGCGCGATATGTATGATCAATCTCAGGCCGCTTCGATGATCGGCTACATCACCATGGGCATGGCAATCATCCCGATGCTTAGCCCGGCTGTCGGCGGGTTGCTTGATGAAAAATTCGGTTGGCAGGCGAATTTCTGGGTGTTCTTGGTGCTGGGGGCTGCGGTATTCTGGCTGATCTGGGCGGATGTTGGCGAGACAAACACCAACCGTTCCACCAGTTTTAGCCAGCAATTTTCGCAGTACCCCGAACTGCTGCTATCGCCCCGATTCTGGGGGTATTGCCTAGCTGCGGCTTTCGCATCAGGTGCCTTCTTTGCCTATCTGGGGGGAGCCCCGTTTATAGGAAAAGAGGTCTACGGCCTGCCGCCTTCCAAACTCGGACTGTTTTTTGGCGCACCGGCCCTTGGCTATATGCTTGGGAACTTTTTCACAGGGCGGTTCGCCACCCGTTTTGGCGTGAACCGCATGGTTTTGTGGGGGGCTATAATTTCGACAACCGGCGTATTCATTTCGTTAATCCTGTCGCTGAACGGTTTGGGAACGATATTTACATTCTTTGGCTTCATGATTTTTGTCGGTGTCGGCAATGGTCTGATCCTACCCAATGCCACCGCGGGCATGCTTTCCGTGCGTCCACATCTGGCCGGAACCGCAAGCGGGCTTGGGGGGGCGATTATGATGGGCGGAGGTGCGGCACTGTCGGCGCTGGCCGGATCATTGCTTAACCCGGATAGTGGGCCGTTTCCGCTGCTTTGGATCATGTTCATTGTGTCGGTCCTGTCGGTGATAATGATTTTGCTGGTCATCGCGCGGGAAAAAGCAAAAAGGATTGCCTGACAGGGTTTGCAAAGGTTAACTAAGCAAATAGCAAACTTGCAAAGGTATTCCGATGGCGACCCAGAAACTCTATGCCGGTGCCAAGTTGCGGGAAATGCGCAAGCGACTGGAGCTGACCCAAAAGGTATTCGCCGAAAAGCTGGGCGTGTCGCTGCCCTATCTGAACCAGATGGAAAACAACAATCGCCCCGTCAGTACGGGGGTGGTATTGGCGCTGGCGCAGGAATTTGGCTTTGATGTTACAGAACTTTCCAGTGGTGACACCGAACGCATGGTCACCGATATGCGCGAAGCATTGGCTGACCCGGTATTTGCCGATGGACCGCCGCCGCTGGCCGATCTGCGGCTTGTCGCGTCCAACGCCCCTTCCCTGACCCGCAGTTTTCTGGAACTACACCGCGCCTATCGTCAGACCCATGAACGGCTTGCATCTCTGGATGAGGCATTGGGGCGACAGGACAGTGCGATTAAGCCGTCAGCGTGGGAAGAGGTACGGGATTTTTTCCATTATTGCGACAACTACATTGATGCGGTTGACCGCGCTGCTGAAAACTTTGCAGCCCCAAATGATGGACGACTGGACACGCAGGCTGCATGCGTTAACGCGCTTGAAAAAATTGGTGTTAATGGCGTCTTTGCCGACCAGCCAGAGTTGCGAAAATTTGACCCTGAAACAAGGCAGCTGAGTATTTCGATAAACGCACAACCCTCAACACAGCGGTTCCAGATGTTGCACCAGATTGCGCTGCTCACACAGAATGATCTGTTGGAAGCCACTCTTGATCTGGCGCGTTTCCAGACTGAAGAAGCCCGCGATATCGCCAAGATCGGGCTGGCAAACTATTTCGCAGGTGCGGCCTTGCTGCCCTACAGCGCTTTTCAAAAAGCCGCGCAGGAAAATCGTCACGATCTGGAACGCCTGGCCGATATTTTCGGGGCCTCTATCGAACAGGTTGCACACCGCCTGTCCACATTGCAGCGCACCGGTGCGAAGGGTGTTCCGTTCTTCTTTGTGCGCGTTGATCAGGCCGGAACTATTACCAAACGCCATTCCGCCACGCGACTACAATTCGCCCGTTTCGGCGGCGCCTGCCCCCTTTGGAATGTGCATCAGGCGTTCGAAACACCGGGTCGGTTTTTACGCCAACTGGCGGAAACTCCGGATGGTGTGCGTTACCTGTGCCTGGCCCGTGACGTGTCAAAATCGGGCGGCTCTTACCGCGCCCCGGTACGCCGCTATGCCATTGGTTTGGGCTGCGAAGTCAAACACGCGGAACAGTTGATCTATGCCGATGATCTGGATGTAAGAAACGCAAAAGCCTTTGAGCCAATCGGCATTTCCTGCCGGATATGTGAGCGCAAAACCTGCCATCAGCGATCTATCCCGCCACTGGAACAGGGGTTGAGCGTCAACCATGACATCCGTGGGCTGGTGCCGTATTCGTTAGAATGAAAGACTTGATCGAACGCATTAGGCGCGTCAAGCTTGGGTGAAACAACCGGAGCCTGTCGATGCTAACGCCCCCTTTGGCGCTGATTGCATTCATGTCTTACACGGAATGGTTCATTAGCACCTATGAATTGCAGTCAGTTTATCCGTTCGACAGCGAGCAGATTGCGCCCTCTGACGCGGGTGAGCCGCGACTGCGCGAACAGAGCTTTGAGACAACAGATGGTGAAAGCCTGATCCTTTGGGTTGCGCAATCTGAGGATGCAAAACCAACGATACTTTACCTGCCGGGGAACGCCGGAAATCTGTCGACCCGGGCCAGTCGGTTTACCCATTTTCTGGATCAGGGATACGGCGTCGTAGCACTGGCCTATCGCGGTTCCAGTGGCAGCACTGGCAAACCCAATGAGGCCTTGATCACCAGTGATGCACTACAAGTATTTGATACCATAGCTGAATTGACAGGTAGCCCGAACCCGCCAGTCATTTTATATGGCGAAAGCCTGGGAACAGCGGTGGCCGTCAGGATTGCTGTGCAAAGAGAGGCGGCAGGCATGGTGTTGGAAGCACCGTTTACCTCGATCCCGGATCTGGCGAAAATCCAGTACCCCAGCATCGATCTGTCCGGCGTCCTGACGCAAATCTGGGACACCGCTGCGATCGTTGGCGAAGTAGAGGAACCATTATTGGTTCTGCATGGCACCAAAGACCAACTGGTGCCTTTTACCCACGGTCAAATGATCTTCGAACTGGCCGGTTCTGATGTGAAACACCTCGAAGCCCTGCCCGACATCGGCCACCAGGGGGTGTGGACAGAAGGTGCGTTGAACGCACTTTCAGAGTTTCTTATGCAAAACTAAACCCTAAACTTCCCTTCGTTATTCTTTCGCAGAAATTATCCCCCAGATTTCATCTTTCAGTGACAGGCGGATTTTACGCATTTCCACCAGGTGCAAATCATCTGTTGGCTCTACATCCGTTTCAGCGCGGTGAACGCTGCGGTTCACTTCGTGGTATTCGTCGAACAATTTGGCGAAACGGGCGTTTGACTGTTTCAGCTCATGGATACGAGTAATTTCCTGTGGAAATTCGTCTGCCAATTCGTTTGGGGTATGGCTCATTTAGTTCTCCTTGTTGATGGTTCGCCATCAGTTTGCCCGCAATTTTTCATTGCACGCTTTGATCAGCGTCAAACCGGATAATATTTTCGCTGTCGCTAAGCCGCCATACGTGGCGTAATTTTCTGGACATGTCGGGAATATTGGCTCTATTTTGATCCATCAATTTTGATCCATCAATCAGAAAATCTCAGGGGGTTTGCTAAATGAAACTCAGATCAACAATATCAGCGCTTGCGCTGATCACAATCGCCGGACCGGTTCTGGCCGCCGGATGTGAAACCGTAACTTTCTCGGATGTTGGCTGGACCGACATCACCGCCACTACGGCCACCACAAGCATCGTGCTTGAGGCTTTGGGCTATGAAACCGACATCAAGCTACTGTCCGTGCCGGTAACCTACATTTCGCTGGAGCAGGGCGACGTTGACGTATTCCTTGGCAACTGGATGCCGACGATGGAAGGCGACATTGCGAAATACCGCGAGGCCGGAACCGTTGATACGGTGCGCGCCAATCTGAACGGCACCGCCTACACTTTGGCGACCAACGCCGCAGGGGCAGCACTTGGGATCAAGACTTTCGCGGATATTGCAGCCAACGCGGACGCACTGGAAGGCAAGATATTCGGCATTGAAGCTGGCAATGACGGCAACCGTATCGTTATGGATTTGATCAACGCTGACACGTTCGGCATGGGTGCCGTTGAAATGGTCGAAAGCTCGGAACAGGGGATGCTGGCGCAGGTTGACCGGGCATCCAGCAAAAATGAGCCGATCATTTTCCTTGGCTGGGCACCGCATCCGATGAACTCAAATTTCAAAGTTACCTATCTGACTGGTGGCGAAGAATGGTTTGGCGCTGAGGGTGACGTCTACACCAACACCCGCGCAGGATATGTTGATGAATGCCCCAATGTTGGCGCGTTCCTAAAGAACCTGGCCTTCACGCTGGATATGGAAAACCAGATTATGGGCGCGATATTGGACGAAGGTGAAGACGCAGATGATGCGGCCTCGGCATGGCTAAAGGCCAACCCGGATGCGTTTGCCGCATGGCTGGACGGTGTGACCACGAAAGATGGTGGTGACGCGGTGGCGGCTGTTTCAGCGGCTTTGGGTCTGTAGGTCAAATTATTAAGGCCCCGGCATAAACGTTGGGGCCTTTTTCTATCTGAATTCTTAAACAGGCGGGGCTGATATGGAATGGCTGACAGGCACGAAAATCCCTGTGGGAAAAACCGCAAAATCCGGCTTTGAATGGCTGCGGGAAAACGCAGACTGGTTCTTTGAGAGCTTTGAAGACGGGCTGAGTTGGCTGATCGATCTTGTCCTTACGATACTGAATTATCCTAATCCGCTGGTCATTGTCGCACTGTTTGTCGCGCTGACATGGCTGATCCAACGTAACTGGAAAACCTGCCTGCTGATCCTGCTAGGATTTTTGTTCATTCTTAATCAGGGCTATTGGGAAGAAACCATGGAGAGCCTGACGCTGGTGGCGTTCGCCTGCATAACCTGTATGGCCATCGGGGTGCCCATAGGCATCGTCGCGGCGCATCGGCCACGGCTATATGCCGCCATTAGTCCGGTGCTGGACCTGATGCAAACCCTGCCCACATTCGTCTACCTGATCCCGATGATCGTTTTCTTTGGCATCGGCATGGTGCCAGGTCTGGTTGCCACTGTGATATTCGTGGTCCCCGCCCCAATCCGGCTGACATACCTTGGTATCAGCGCCACGCCCAAGCCGTTGCTGGAAGCCGCAGAGGCATTCGGCTCTACCCCTCTTCAAACCCTGTGGAAAGTGGAATTGCCTTACGCACTGCCGCAGATCATGGCCGGGCTGAACCAGACGATCATGCTGTCGTTGTCGATGGTGGTTATCGCAGCGTTGGTTGGCGCGGACGGGTTGGGTGTGCCGGTGGTGCGGGCACTGTCGCAAGTCAACGCGGCGCTTGGGTTTGAAAGCGGATTGGTGATTGTGGTGGTCGCGATTATGCTGGACCGGATGCTTAGGGTGAGGCGCTGAACATGGGGGTGGCTGTAGAATTTGACAAAGTATCCATCGTTTTTGGTGACAAGCCCAAAACTGCCCTGGCAATGATGGATGAGGGCCGTGAACGAGCTGAAATCCAGAAGGAAACCGGCCAGATACTGGGAGTACATGACTGTTCTATCACTGTTGAAACCGGCGAAATTCTGGTTCTCATGGGTCTGTCTGGTTCTGGTAAATCCACACTGTTACGCGCAGTGAACGGGCTGAACCCGGTGGTGCGCGGCTCGGTTCATGTGAATACTGGCGACGCCATGCTTGATGTCACCAAGACATCCGCCGCCAAGCTGCGCCATATCCGCCAGCACCGCGTCGCCATGGTATTTCAGCAGTTCGGTCTGTTGCCGTGGAGGACCGTGCGCGAAAATACCGGACTGGGGTTGGAACTGAGCGGCATGGAGAAGGCTGCGCGGGACGCGAAAGTGGAGGAACAGTTGGAACTGGTCGGCCTGTTGGACTGGGCAGATCGCAAGGTTGGTGAACTGTCTGGTGGTATGCAGCAGCGCGTCGGGCTGGCCCGCGCGTTCGTCACCGACGCCCCGATCCTGCTGATGGATGAGCCGTTTTCGGCCCTTGATCCGTTGATCCGCACCCGGTTACAGGACGAACTGCTGGACCTGCAAAAGAACCTGAAACGCACGATCATTTTCGTCAGCCACGATCTGGATGAGGCGTTTAAGCTAGGGGATCGTATCGCCATTATGGAAGGGGGCCGCATTGTACAAAGCGGCACGCCGCAGGAAATATTTTCAAAGCCTGCCAGTGATTACGTTGCCGATTTCGTCGCCCATATGAACCCGCTTGGAGTTCTGTGCGCGCGCGATGTGATGGAAAAGGCCGGAAAATTCCCGGTGCTGACCGTCGGCCCGGATACTGACATCCGCGAGGTAATGGAAAAGATCGGAAAATCTGGCAAGCCAGTTGGTGTGGTGAAAGATGGTGAGTTGATCGGTCAGGTCAGCAAGGACCGGATACTGGCCAAATTGCTCGACCCGCGCAGTTGAACACCCCCGACACCGAGGCGGTAAAGGGTCTTGCGAACCCGGCTTAAACCTTGGTGGCAGTATCCACCGGAGTGACAGCCTGCCGGTTCAGCTTTGCTTCGCGCCAACTGATAAAGCTGACAGCGGCAATGATCACCGAGGCTCCCAGCAATACCCAGCCATCAATCGGTTCATCAAACAGCAGCATGCCAAACAGTACGGCCCAGATGATTTGCAAATAGGTCACCGGTTGAGTCACACCAATTGGAGCCACGGCGAAGGCGCGCGCCATGGTATAATGACCGGCCGTGGCAAAGGCGGCCACAAGGGTCAGCCACAGCACCTGGCTCAGGGTCGGGGTGACCCAAACGGCGGCCGCAAAGGGGGCCAGACCAATAGTAACCACCAGCGCCAGGATGGCGACGATGGCTGAGGGGCTGAGCTCGGACGCGAGGCGTTTGGCAAACAGGAAGGACACGGCAAAACTAAGGGTTGCGCCAAGCTGCGCGTAATGGCCGGCGGTCAGTTCGCGAAATCCGGGGCGCAGGATGATCAGCACACCAATCAGCGCGAATGCCACCGCAATCAACCGGCGCGCTGCCAGCTTTTCCCCCAGAAACAGCGCCGCACCGATGGTGACATAAACCGGGCTCATATAGCCAATGGCGGTGACTTCAGCCAGCGGGATACGGGCCATGGCAAAGAACCACGACATCACCGCCAAAGTGTGAAACAGCCCACGCAGAGCCAGCCAGGGCAGCACCCGGCGCGGGATTGGTTCCCTGAATAGGCGTAGAAAAACCGGCGCCAGAAACACCAGCCCGGCGACAAACCGCAGGAACGCCGCTTCCGCTGCCGGAATGTCCCCGCCCACATGTTTGACGATCACATTGACGGCGACAAAGAACAAACCGGTAAGTAGCATAAAAAAGATACCAGCGGCGTGATTGTCATGTTTGGGCATGGCCGCACGAAACCTGAATTCCCCATGGCCCACAAGGTCTATTCATTCGTTTTCCCCGGATCAGCGCTTTTAGGGCGCGGCCCTAATTTTTTCAGAAAGTGTCGGCTGGAGTATTTCTAAGCCGCTTCAATTTCACCGCCGGAGGGTAGCGGTTCCTGTGGGGCAAAACTTGCTCGCTTCAAAGCTGCTCCATCACCTCATCCGAGGCTTCGAAATTGGACGTAATTCGCTGTACGTCGTCGTCATCTTCCAGCGCATCAATCAGCTTCATCAGCTTTTGCATACCTTCAAGGTCCATCTCGGTGGTCATGTTTGGCCTCCAGATCAGCTTGGTCGAAGCACTTTCGCCCAGCTCTGCCTCTAGCGCGTTGGATACGTCGTTCAAATCCGTATCGGCGCAATATATGGTATGGCCATCCTCGGAGCTTTCCACATCCTCAGCACCTGCCTCAATCGCCGCCATCATCACCGTGTCAGCGTCACCCACCTCTGCCGAATAAGTGACTTCGCCAACCCGATCAAACATGAACCCGACCGAGCCGGTTTCACCCAGATTGCCGCCGTTCTTGGTGAAAGTCGAACGCACGGTCGAGGCGGTGCGATTACGGTTATCGGTCATCGCCTCAACAATCACCGCAACCCCGTTTGGCCCATAACCTTCATAGCGGATTTCTTCAAAATCATCGCCCTCACCGGCTTGCGATTTCTTGATCGCACGGTCGATGACGTCTTTTGGAACGGAAACCGACTTGGCCTCTTTCACCGCCATTCGCAGGCGCGGGTTTTTGTCGGGGTCCGGGTCTCCCATTTTGGCGGCCACGGTGATTTCCTTGGAAAGTTTGGAAAACAGTTTGGAGCGCACAGCGTCCTGACGCCCCTTGCGGTGCTGGATATTCGCCCATTTGGAATGGCCTGCCATTTAGCTGTTTCCTCATATATTTTACTGCTTAGCCTCTATAGTGCAGGCCAGCCACGCGGGGCAACCCGGCAAGGCGTTGCAATTTGATGCGCGATCCGGTTCTTTAGGGACAAACAGGCGGACCCGTTATGACCAGTGACCAAATTATTCTCTTCTCCCTCTTCGGCGGCGTTTTTGCCATGTTGCTGTGGGGCAAGTTTCGCTACGATCTGGTCGCGTTTACCGCCCTGATGATTGGCGTCGTTCTGGGGGTGGTTCCCAAGGCCGACGCTTTCGCCGGGTTTGGCCACCCGGCCACGTTGATTGTTGCCTTCGTTCTGGTGGTATCGGCTGGGTTGGTGCGGTCGGGCGCTGTATTTTTGATCACCCGCACATTGGTTGACAGCGCGCGTTCCCTTGGCGCGCACATTACCCTGATGGGCGCGATTGGCGGTATATTATCGGCATTCATGAACAACGTCGCCGCCCTTGCCCTTTTGATGCCCGTCGACATCCAGACCGCCCGCAAAGCCGGGCGCCCCCCCAGCCTGTCGCTGATGCCGCTTTCGTTCGCCACAATCCTTGGCGGCATGGTCACGCTGATCGGTACGCCGCCAAATATCATCATCGCCACCATCCGCGAGGATGCCTTTGGCGAACCTTTTAGCATGTTTGATTTCGCCCCTGTCGGCGGTATCACCGCCCTTGCCGGTTTGATCTTTGTCGCTCTGGTAGGCTGGCGGCTGATTCCGGACCATACCGGCGGTAAAATTGAGCGGGACGCCATGGACGAACTGGCGCAATATATTGCCGAGCTGACCATCCCTGAAGAGTCCAAGCTTATCGATACCCGGCTGGGCGAACACTATGAGGTCGCTGAGAAAAACGACGTTGCAATCCTTGGATTGGTGCGTGGTGGCAAGCGCCGCTATGGCACTCAGAAAAACACCAGACTACGAGCCGGTGACGCGCTGGTATTGGAAGCAACCCCGGATGCGCTGGATGAATTTCGCGCCGCGCTGACATTGGATTTCGCTGATCAGGCCCGACAGGACAGGTTGCGCGCCGATGGCGACGGGCTGAACGTGATCGAAATCGTGGTTACCGAAAACTCGCGTATCAAAGGAAAAACCGCCCAGGCTATCGGGCTTTCATGGCGGCAAAACACCGTGCTGATGGGCATTTCCCGTCAGGGCAAACGCATCACCGGCCATGTGCGTCAAACCGAAGTGCGCGCCGGGGACATCCTGCTGATACTGGTACCACAAGACCAAAGCGACAACGTGATCGAATGGCTGGGCTGCCTGCCGTTGGCAGATCGCGGGCTGGCCGTCACCGAAAACAGCAAGGTCTGGCTGGCGATCGGGTTGTTCGGCGGCGCAGTCGCAGCGGCCAGTTTCGGGTTGGTTTACCTGCCCGTCGCCCTTGGTCTGGTTGTGGTGGCCTATGTGCTGGTAAAAATCATCCCGATCTCTGAAATATACACCCACATCGAATGGCCCGTGGTGGTTCTGCTCGGCTCAATGATCCCGCTAGGTGCCGCGCTAGACAGCTCTGGCGGTACCGAATTGATTGCAGGCGCTTTGGTTGACCTGACCGAAGGAATGCCCGCATGGGTCGTGCTGACGGTGCTGATGGTGGTCACCATGACGCTGTCGGACGTGCTTAATAACACCGCCACCACTATCGTCGCCGCCCCGGTTGGCATCCAGATGGCTCAGGCGTTAGAGGTCTCGGCTGACCCATTTCTGATGGCTGTCGCGGTGGCCGCCTCCTGCGCTTTCCTCACGCCAATTGGCCACAAAAACAACACTCTGATTTTAGGCCCCGGCGGATACCGCTTTGGCGACTACTGGCAAATGGGCCTGCCACTGGAAATTCTGGTGGTTATCGTTTCAATCCCGTCCATCATGTTCTTCTGGCCGATGTAAGGCGCGGGGCGATAAAAATGTTATTAGGGCTCAGACAAAATTTGCAAAGTGGATACGGCTGCAAATGATGTTATTCCCCAGTTCGAATCTAATATTTTTTGCAATACCCAAGACAGGATCGACGGCATTCGAGCAAACATTCGAAAGAGAAATTCCTGACACGATTGTCGTACCCAAAGACCGCAAACACATGAATGTTCGCCAGTTTGAGTATAACAAGTTTGATGCTCAGATTAGTCAGGATGGAGAACAGATGGAGCGCATGGCAATCCTGCGCGAGCCTTTAGCACGGCTACATAGCTGGTTTAGATTCCGCCAAAGGCTTGATAGTACACACCAAAATTCCACCAAAGATCTTAGCTTTGAGAATTTCATCGTGTCGACGATGCAACATTCACCGCCAACATACGCCAGGAACATTGGCGATCAGTGGAAATTTTGCACCCGCAAAAATGGAGAGCTTGGCATCACCCACCTTTTCGACATCGCAAACCTTCAACCGCTTGACGATTTTCTTCAGGACCGTCTTGGCCGTCGATTCCCACGTGAACGAATAAACGAATCCAAGGTACGGAAAATAGTGATTTCAAGTGAGGTTGAAAG
>VAPK010865303.1_pt1 | contig 11264 bp, 9 predicted proteins | sample 3395031 | NCBI WGS metagenome assembly VAPK01 (sample SAMN08290443, study PRJNA428436) | hydrothermal vent metagenome | isolation source: Deep-sea hydrothermal vent chimney 1 | place: Pacific Ocean: Juan De Fuca Ridge
CTCGCTCAAACCCCTTGTCGATTAATGATTCACGCAACGTTTGATTGACAAAAAGCTGATAAAACCCTTCCGCAATACTTTCCACATCATAAGGATCCACATAATAAGCGGCGTCACCACAGACTTCAGGTAAGCTCGCCACGTTAGATACTAAGGTCGGGCAACCCGCGGCCATCGCCTCTAAAGGCGGTAAACCAAATCCTTCATACAATGAAGGAAATGCCAAACACCTCGCGTTCATATAAAGTTTTTTCAATGCTGCATCAGACACGCTGGACAAAAAATGAACACGACACTGACTTGAGATTGATATATTCAGATGTTTTAAATTCAGCCTTGTTCTTATGCCTGTCAATTTTAAATCACAGTCAATCTGATATTTTTGACAAAATAAATCAAACGCTTTAATGAGACGCTCAATATTCTTGGTGGGTGACAATCGCCCAACATATAAAATATAATGTCGATGATTATCCACATGACGGCTTTGTTTTGCTTGTTCGATTTCATGGGGGTGAATATTAAATGCCACACCATTGTGGATCACCACAATTTTACGCTCATCAATCCCATAATACTGCATCATGAGTTCTTTGGTATGCTGTGACACAGTAATCACTTTCAATGATTTTCGTAACACATGAGGTAGTACATGTTTCAGAAAATGATATTGCCTTAAGTGATAACGTGGAAAAATCAAAGGAATTAAATCATGCACCGTAATAATTTGGCGCGAATGAAAAACTGACGCTTCCAATTGTGAACTATTAAAAATAATCGTGCGTTGATCACCGATGGAAAGTTTGTTAGTCCACAACAAACGCAGCAAGTGTCCAGAAAATCGCAAATCCGGTGACGTCAAGCCACTAATCACCCGAATATTATCCGCTGAGGCATAGTCGGCAAAATGTTTTTTTGCTTTGGCATTAATATATAAGGTAAATGGCTGCTGCCAATGCTGTAACAAATAACGGGCGATAATCAGCGAATAGCGCCCAATACCCGTCAAATTCTCACCAATATTGCTCGCATTGTAAATCAAACCTGGGGTTGTTTGCTGTGTTGTTATTTTATTCAGGCGGATACCCTTTTTTGATTCTGTGGGAAATTAAGAAACTGTTTTAATAACCGGCATGGAGCTACATCTAATAAAGATAGCATCAAAGCACTTCTGCAAATTTAGGCGTTAGTTTTCGATATGTATAATAACCCAAAGAAAATATCAAAATCGAATATATCCCAGCAACTAAAATATATTGAACACTCACATTCCCATCAAGAAATAGATTTCGCCAGCTCACAATTAATGGCGCCACTGGGTTAGCATACAATAACACGTCTCGATATTGCTCAGGAATCATCGTCACAGGATAGATGATTGGCGTACAATAAAATAACATCATGGTCAATATGGCAACCAAGCGTTCCAGATCCCGAAAAAAAAGATTGATAGAGGAAACCAGTAAAGACAAACCATATACCATCACAAACTGAATCAAAAGTAATAGCGGTATGATATAAAACCAGCTTAGCGACGGCGATTTATCATAAATAAACAAAAAAATCACCAGCACAGGAATGGATAATAGAAAATGTATCATATCCTGTGCGACCGTTGAAAAAACTAATGCGCTTCTTGAGAAACTCAATTTTTTAATAATAGAAGCATTTCCCAAAAAAATACTGGGCGCATAATTTAAAGAATTCGCAAACCATTGCCACGGAAACAAACCAGCGATTAACATCAATGCGTAATCTTCTGCTGGAATACGCATAATCACTTTAAACGCTAGGTAAAAAACCATCGCAAAAGCTAATGGCTGCAAAATAGACCAGAGATAACCCAAATAACTCCGCTTATAGCGAATTTTCATTTCTTTTTGGGTCAGCACGTAAATAACATCGAGACGATGCTGTAAGGATTGAGATAATTTAGGCATTAAATGGTTATTTTAAAACTTATCGTTAATAAAAAACATATCACGGTATTTCATTGCTCACCAAGATATGAGATGAAAAAATCATTTTTATATGGCCAAATGTTATTTTCAATATTTATTTGTTGAACATTGACACCCATCGCGCTTAAAACATTGACATGCCGTTCGGTCGTTTCCATCGTATATAATTCGGCATTCGCATTAACTGTCTTAGCAATACCCGGCCAACCCCCACATCTAATACGTTCAGGTAAGGCATGGATATCATCATGAATTTTTCCAGATGATGCCGCTCATAATTTAACGTTCTATCTATCATAAAATTTCAACTGTGGTGCTCCCGGTGATAATAGTCTTTGATTCATTTGCATTACACTCACAACTTAGCTAACTCAGTACTCAACACTTGATAACGCGACTGCCAAGAATTTTTCAGTGAATATTCAATAAAATTCCGCTTATTTTTATGAACCCATGAAAAATTATTGGCAATAATTTTATCTAAGCCTAAGAAAAATTCATGCTGATTTTCATACAAGACAGCCGGACTATTTAACCCGGCTAATTCTTGCCATTTTACCGATAAGACAGGCAAGCCGCTGGCCATGTATTCATATAATTTGAGCGGGCTAATATAGTCAACCAAAGTCTTATGATTTTTGATATCAAAGGGAATTAACCCAACATCTGCATAATTCAAATAGTTAGATATCGTTGCATTGGGCTTTGCACCCAAGATAAAAACATTGTGACGTTTAACGATTTTAGTACGCGCCATGGCCTCCGGCCCAATCAACACAAAAGAAATATCCTGACGTATTTCACTGGCATAATTTATTAGTTGATAATCAAACCATTCATCAATCGCACCCACATAGACAGCAATCGGCCGCTTTATCGATTTATATTCTTGTGGAGGCTCATCTGCAGGCTGTGAATATTGCTCGATATCAACGCCATTAGGTAAATAAAGCGTACTCTTCGCTCCCATAGCTCGCAATTGCGATACGATACCTTTTGACGTGCAAGTCACTAAATCTGCAGACTTTATACAATCCCGCTCTTTTTCCTGCATAGGCGGTGTCGTTTTGGAAAAACCCACGCTGTTATCGGTGACCCTAAACACATTTTTTCCCGCATCAATCAGCTGCTTCCATATATGCCCGGTCACTGTATCACTAATCAATAAATCAACTTTTTGACAATCATTTTTTTGTAAAAAATTCTTGAGGCTTGGCACAGTTAACCGATGCCAATGGTCTAACACCCATGATGAACGCAACAAGGGTTTGTTATGTGGTGATGCCAGTGTCAATGGGCTATAGAAAATTAAATTCTCCGAACAATCTCTATGACCACCCATATGCCAAGATTTAAATCTGTCTTTCGCTGAAAATGCAGTAGATGATTGCAGAAAATGAAAAGGAGAAATAGGATCAGAAACAAAAACGACTTGCCAACCGTCAGCAAGAAACTGTCTTGCTAAATGCTGTGCTCCCACTTGGAAAGGCGAATTCCAATAAGTATTCGCCGCCCAAAAAAGTTTTTTCATAAATTAATCACCGTCGATATTTGCTGTTCGCTAAAAGTAAAAAAAGAAGAGTTTATTGCTTCCATACCCCTATGAAATTGCAATACCTTAGAAAATATATTCTGCTAAACTTACCTAGACCAAATAAGCGTTGAAAAATTATGTGCATTAGCTGAAAACCCGCTGTTTATATCCGGCACTGAAATATATTAAAGAAAAAATTAACATGACTGAATAAGCAATTGATGAACTAAATGCAGCCCCAACTATGCCATAACTCGGGATAAAATATAAATTTAAGAAAACATTCAGCAAAAAGGAAAAAAAAGGGAAAAACACAACAATTGGTGGCATATTAACCGACGCAAAATAACTCATAAATATCGCATTAATCGACAAACAAATGATACCAGGAAGTAACCACAGGAAAGGTTGTACAGAAAATAAAAATTCACTACCAAAAACCACTCGCACTACTGGCTCGATAACAAGCATTACTAGAAAACCAATAAAACTCATTATCACTGTAATCAAAAGTGCTACTAGCTTTGTCTTTCTCTGTTTTTCACGAATATCTTGTTCTGCTGACAATTTCGGAAAAAGTAATTTACCAACAAGCATAGGGAATACATAAATCATGTCACTCATTGCAGTAGCTATAGAATAATAACCTGCTTCTTTAGTGCCCAATAGATATTGCACCATCCATAGATCAAACCTCAACACCAGAAAAGAAAAAAATGCGACAAGATAAGATTTAAATCCAAAACCAAAATTGCACTGAAAAAAATGAAAGGAATATTTTGGCAGCTCCTTAGAGTGTTTTTTCAATTGAAATAGCGACATAATCAATGCAACGCTTAACGCTAATATGCCAGTCATAAAAACGCTGCTAACAGTAACAATATGACTTAATACGCAAAAACCGATAAACAATAAAGCTAATGTTTTATTTAGTAACTCAATTATATTATAAAAACGAATTTCATGTAGGCCAACAATTAATGACTGAATTAAAACATAAGCTAATGATGGAGGGAACCCAATTAATATTAAAAATAAAAGTGTATTATCAAAAGGTAATAGCTCAGGCCAAACGGCGATGATGACTAATACTAACAAAGCTGCCACCACACCCGCCACTACACTTAACACTAATGAATTGCCTAATAACACCGATAATTGAGAGGCATCCTGCGCGACATAATAAGTATTTGAGGCATGGAATCCTAGTGTGCCTAATTGTATGCCTATACCAATACAGGTCATAGCTAATGCGTACAGTCCTCTACCCTCAGGGCCTAAAAGACGCACAATCGCAATCGTGGTTAACACTCCAATAATTAAAAGTAATATACGAGTGGACACTGTTATTATCACTTTGCGAAAAAAATCAGATTGTAAATTGACTTCAGTTAAGCGGTGAAAGAAACCTTTTAATACATTTTTAAACATGTTTTTTAGCAATTCTATTGTTTTTTTCACAATACACAACTAAGCAAATAAACTCTTTTTCTTTTCTCTCTGATTGCACGCTTTTTAGCCGAAAACTACACTTTAAATCAAAGGTGCCGGCAGCTCTTCAACAACCGCATTGCCCTGTTTAACAAGAATCTGTTTTAATGGCATACCTCAACAGCTTGAACACACAGGGTTACATCCGGCGTTAATCACATAGATTTTTCTGACTTAATCTAACAGACATGCTACCGCCCTGCCGCGCCCTAACTAACACAGCATAGCGATAAAACTAAAATCACATCACACAATTTCCAACACACGCTATTATATACTTTTCACACAATTGATGACTTGATAAATTAACCTGGAAAATATATCTATCGACTTACACTGCTTAATTATCTGCGTATTGAAAAATAATTCGACAGTAAAATGTCCATATTAGTCAGCTATCCAGATGAATTAGCAGAAAGGGTTAAAAACCATAAGGAGGGGAAAATTTAGCAGGATAGACGAAAATTAGAATCCATGGCAACCAGACATTATCGTTAGGCCAATCTCTTAATAAAGCCCGAAATTGTAATTGACAGCCAACCACACAAACCGACGATTATTTTTCATACAAAATATTGACCCCTTTTGCTAATCCCCCTCTCTCTACAGTCATTTTTTTAACTAGGGGTACAAATTTCACGCACAAAAAAATCAAGCAAGGACAAGATCATCTCGACATATTTTAATATGCTGCGGTTTGCCCATTAAGTTTAATAGAATAATCACGCGCTCCTCGCCGCTAGTTGTCTCAAAAATGCCTTTTACTCCGGCGAAAGCACCTCGCTGGACGATAATTTCATCACCTTTTTTAAAAATTGGCTCATCCAGCAAATACAAGCCACTGGCCGGGTCTTCCCTGGTTTTGAGAGAATCAATCAACGCATCAGGTACCGTAGCAAGTTGACCGCCGAACTGCACTATGCGGATCACACCCGTGGTGGAACGAATTGGACTAATGTCATCCTTGCCAAACTCTAAACGTATAAAGAGGTAACGCGGAAACAATGGCTCAATCACATCCTTCCATTTACCTCGCCGCCGACGCGGTAGCTTGATACGTGGTTGGTAAATTTCAAAATACTGTCGTGCTAAATTTTCTTCAGCAATACATTCTTGCTTAGGCTTAGTATGAACGGCTAACCAACGCTTCATAGTGCAAATATCATCCAGCTCAATCAATAAAGGCGCCCCATTATATAGGTAGCGCCTTTATTTTTAACTATAAATTTCCTTTTTGTTTGCATTTAGCAGAATTACCAATACAACAACGCACACGGAAGACCAAATAATAAACAACTCAGACCTATTTACTCATCCGCTAATAGCTATCGCATCGTCAAAACTATATCCGATAAATCCTACATTACCGACAACATCGAATATAACCCATCACTAAAAATTGGCACGCCCTAGTTCTTGGTTATTTTTAATGCCAGAAAAATAGGACTACCACGACGATGAATCAAAACTGGCACTGATTTACCATCGGGCAATGCCTTAATAATGTCCTGGAACTGTTTTGCATCGCTTACATTTTGATTATTTATCATCAGAATCACATCGCCTTTCTGGATACCCGCTGTACGGGCAGGTCCACTGTCTACCTGCATGACAAAGATGCCATTGTCACCATTAATTTCCAATCGCTCTCGTTGCTCATCCGTTAAATTGGACACAACTAAGCCAAGTACCTGCTCATTGATCCCCGCAGAAGAACTGGATACTTTTAGCTCATCTTCATCGGGTAATTCACCGATTTCCACGGTTATGGTCGTCATTTTTCCTTTACGCATGATATCGACAGGAATTTTTTTATCGATTGGCGTGATACCAACCATCGGTGGTAAATCTGAAGAATGAACAACCTCGTGGCCATTAAACTTGAGCACAATATCACCCACTTGAAAACCTGCTGCTTCGGCGGGACTATCGGGCAATACCCGCGCCACCAAGGCACCTTGCGGTTTCTCCATTTCAAAAGATTCTGCCAGTTCTCGCGTCACATCCTGAATCAATACCCCTAGCCAACCGCGCTTAACATGTCCTGACTTTTTCAGTTGTTCAACCACATTCAATGCCACATCAATGGGAATCGCAAAGGACAAGCCCATGTAACCACCAGTGCGGCTATAGATTTGCGAATTAATACCAATCACGTGACCATCTAAATTAAACAATGGTCCGCCTGAATTGCCCGGATTAATGGCCACATCCGTTTGGATAAACGGTACATAATTTTCACGCGGTAGACTGCGACCGATAGCGCTCACGATACCGGCTGTCACCGAGTACTCAAAACCAAAAGGAGAACCAATGGCTAGCACCCACTCACCCTGCTTAAGGTCCGCTGATTTACCTAACTTGACGACAGGCAAATCCTCCGCCTTGACTTTTAGCAGCGCCAAATCGCTGCGTGGATCAGTGCCAATTAATTCTGCCTCTAATTCACGCCGGTCACTTAATCGAACAATGATCTTATCTGCATCCTCAATCACATGATTATTAGTAAGTACATAACCATCTTTAGAGATCACGAAACCAGAGCCTAGCGATTGGGCTTTACGCTCTTCCATGCCTCCACCTTCCTCTCCGAAGAAGCGTCGAAACCATTCGCCAAAGGGTCCATCTTCGGGCATATCAGGAAAACGCTTTAAGCGTCCATTTTTTGGCTTTCCTTTTTGTACTGTGCTGATATTAACAACAGCTGGCCCATTTTTTTCTACCAGCACAGTAAAATCTGGTAATTCTGCTGCCAAAGCAAACACAGCAAGCAACGACAAACCAATGTAAAAAATAATAGACCGACGCATTATCTCGGTCATCGTCGTAATTTTCATATTCACTCCAAAATAAGCTAGGGCAGGCTTTATCATCGTCCTGGAAATTGAACCACCTGTTCATCTTTACGCAAAATTCTTGCTTGAAAACATACATCATTGTGAATGCGTTTAGTATATTCGCTTAACCACCAGAATCCACCCAGCAAACCGCTCATACCTAGCAAAATTTGTAAATTTTCAGAAAACTCAATGGCTAGCAACCAACAAGAACTTGCTCCTATTATCAGAGCAATAAACATGACAACGAGTGGCACAGCGTACACAGCAAAGGAGCCTTTCACTAAAACGTTTTCAGGGATACCAACGATAACAGACTCACCCACACGAACATCAATATCGCTAAACACCCTAAGTCTAGTCCGTTTTCCAGCCATTACCTTTTGCAATACCGCACTACCACAGCTTTTTTCTGCTGCACAAGTTCCGCAAGTAGTCTTTCGCTGAGTTTCTATCCAAACAAATTGACCAACCACGTCAAACACGGTCGCCTTTTCTTCAATCACCGAATTGTTGCACCTGAAAGAAAGTTAATAGAATGAGACATTAATTGAACAGTATTGAAAGGAATTTCGCTAATTGCCACCACTTTATGATCTTGCCCAATGGGCATAAATCGCACTCTTACAAAACGACCCTGGTAATTTATCGCCAGAATCATCGGTCCGTTTTTTAACCCATATTAATACGCTGGAAAATCCACCTAACATTATTACATAATCCATCCACGTCTTACGGGCCAATATGTATTGGCTCTTTAAAAAAATTAGACGCTCACTTACGACAGACATAAAGTTAAAGTGATTTCAAGTTCTGTTGATGTAGATCCTTCCATCGTTTTGCTGATGCGAAACGGTGGCTTTAATTTTAGCCACCAGCCAGCCTCTAAAAGTGCTGCTATGTGTCCGGTTAAAACGAAAAAGAAGGGGTAAGCCTTAACCGTATCACCGCGGGCAATTGGCGCATTACTCAGTCTCGCTGTCTCCAAAACTCACCGCCCGAGCAAAAGGAAAAATACTCGGGCTTGTGCTTGAGGATAATTCACCCCGCCCAGCTAAATGAGAGTCTAACTGAGGGATAACCCGCATAGGGTCTAATCGATCCCAACGATCATCTCGAGCCAACGTTTGATCCAGAAAAATGCGCGGAGGAACATTATTCTGCTTCACTATTTGGACATCTTTTGGTTCGTCGTCAGCCGAGACTTTGGCTAACTGCGTTGCTAGACTTGACGCTTCAGCAGGTAACGAGTCGATGACCGGCACAACCTCACTCGGCATGGCGCCCACAGGCGCTATTTGCGGTGCAATCGCGGCGGTGGGCGGCAACGGAACCAAGTCCTGATCAAAAGATTCATTCATCAACATGAACCCTAACGCCGACACAAGCAAAACAGAAGCGGCAACCGCGTATCCTTTCGAATGGAATGATGTAGGAGCAACCACTACCGCCGCCGGCTTCTTAACTTCCAGCAGCGAATCCGGTTTTTCGCGTTTGGCTTGGACCTGTGGCGCAGGCGCAAGCAATGTAGGTTCGACTTCTAACGCCTTTTGGACACGATCACACAACCTGTGATCTGCAACTGAAGGAAGATTGACTTTCATGGCATCACCGATCAAGTGATACCTCATCCATTTACCCTTCAATGCTGCATCCGCTTTTAGCTGCTTAATAATTTTATCGTACTCTGCCGCATCTAATTCACCGTCAATTAGTGCAGACAAATGCAGATCTACGTTACTCGACATGCTTTCCACCTTTTTGACATCTTAAATAACCTGGGGGAGATTCCCGCTTTGTAATTCCAGTTAATTATTCTTATTCCAAAGCCCCTACTGCATGCTATTTAGACAGCTAATTAGGAAAATGTGTCCATCCTCATCAACGATAAATTTAGCTTGTCATGATAATTTGCATCTAACTGAATGTATTCGTGACAGGGTGTACACCACATTACGAAAGTAAGGGGGCAAGTTTTTTTTCAATGGCTTCGCGTGCCCGGAAAATTCTTGATCGCACCGTTCCGACTGGGCAATCCATCGCATGTGCGATTTCTTCATAACTCAAGCCTTCCATTTCTCTTAGCGTTATTGCAGTCCTTAAATCTTCAGGCAATTGCTCAATCGCTTTATAAACGACTCTTTCTATCTCATCCTTTAGCAAAAGTCGTTCAGGCGTTGCGATCTCTCGTAATTTAGAAGCGCCCTCATACTGGGCCGCTTCTTCCGCATCGATATCTGACTCAGGCGGTCGCCGCCCTTGTGAAACTAAGAAATTTTTTGCGGTATTGATCGCAATTCGATACAACCAAGTATAAAACGCGCTATCCCCTCGAAATTTCGGCAAGGCTCGATAGGCTTTAATAAAGGCTTCTTGAGCCACATCCAAGACTTCATCCGGATCGTGAACATAACGCGAAATCAATTTGACGATTTTATGCTGGTACTTCAAAACCAACAAGTCAAACGCCTTCTTGTCTCCTCGCTGGATACGCTCAACCAACTCGCGGTCGATATTACTATCGGCCATTTGGTCTGTCCCCACGTATTGCGAAGCAAATCCATTTATCATTTTCATAGACCACTCGCATTTAATTTAGTTCTTTAAATCGTATTATGTAATCATAAAAGGGTTGAAGGTACGTCGTATTTAAGAACATTTATCACCAATACACAATACGACAAGAAATAACGTTGTGAAAAATAAACTAAAATCGAGCTAAAATACAAGACCTCTTTATGAAAAATCAATATCAATATGACGTTTTGATCATTGGCGGGGGCGCCGCCGGCCTCACAGCCGCTTTGCGCCTAGCAAACCGCACAAAAATTGCCCTCCTCGCCAAAGTCTCTCTGACGGAAGGCGCCACCCTTTACGCACAAGGTGGCGTCTCTGCCGTAATGGATAAAAATGACTCACTTGAGTCGCATATATCTGACACGATGCGCACGGGTGCTGGGTTATGCGATGAACAAGCCGTCAGATTCACTATCGAACACGCCAAGCAATCCATCGAATGGCTCATCCAGGAAGGCGTTAGCTTCACCAAAGAAACCCGCCCCAACGGCCATGAAACTTTCCACCTAACCCGTGAGGGCGGACACAGTTTTCGTCGTGTATTGCATGCGGCCGATTCCACAGGCCATGCCGTATCGACCACCTTAGAGCAACAAGCCAGAGCCAATACCAATATCGAGCTTTATGAAAATCATATTGTCGTCGATCTTATCCGAGTCGCCGATTCAGATCAATCATCGCCACGTTGTGTCGGTGCCTATGTCCTTGATCGAGACCGTCAGAAAGTTGTCGTTTTTCGCGCCAAATTTATCCTATTAGCGACCGGAGGTGCCAGTAAAGTTTATCTGTACACCAGCAACCCGGATGTTAGCACCGGTGACGGTATCGCCATGGCTTGGCGAGCCGGCTGCCGAGTCGCCAACA
>VAPK010595536.1_pt1 | contig 11261 bp, 9 predicted proteins | sample 3395031 | NCBI WGS metagenome assembly VAPK01 (sample SAMN08290443, study PRJNA428436) | hydrothermal vent metagenome | isolation source: Deep-sea hydrothermal vent chimney 1 | place: Pacific Ocean: Juan De Fuca Ridge
GACTTTAAATATTTATAACGTTCCGCAAAACCAGGTGTTTATTCTTGCTATTGAGAATATTATAAATCCCAAAGCTAACACGGCTTTAGAAGGTTTGTATTTATCCAGCACCATGCTTTGCACGCAGTGTGAAGCGGAAGGCTTCAGGAAAATCACTTATTTTCTAGATCGACCTGACATTATGTGCAAATTCAAAACTACATTAGTTGGAGATAAAGATAAATATCCAGTTTTATTGTCAAATGGTAATAAAGTGGCTGAAGGTGAATTACAAAATAATCGTCATTGGGTGACCTGGGAAGATCCTTTTAAAAAGCCCTGTTATTTATTTGCATTAGTTGCAGGCCAATTAGAGTGTATTGAAGACTCGTTTACTACGATGTCGGGTCGGGACATTAGTTTGCAGATTTTTGTCGAGCAACAAGATATTGATAAATGTGATCATGCCATGCAGTCACTCAAAAAATCCATGCGCTGGGATGAGCAGACTTATGGACGAGAATATGATCTGGACTTATATATGATTGTTGCCGTAGGACATTTCAATATGGGAGCAATGGAAAACAAGGGGCTTAATGTTTTTAATACAAAATTTGTTTTGGCGCGTCCGGATACTGCAACAGATAGTGATTATGAGCATATTGAAGGTGTGATTGGGCATGAATACTTTCATAACTGGACAGGAAACAGAATTACTTGTCGGGACTGGTTTCAATTAAGTTTAAAAGAAGGTTTTACCGTATTTCGAGATCAGGAGTTTACGGCTGACCAGACTTCAAAAGCAGTTAAGCGTATAGAAGATGTTAAATTGCTGCGGACTAGACAGTTTGTAGAGGATGCGGGACCTTTATCTCACCCTATACGACCAGATTCATATATTGAAATTAATAATTTTTATACCTTAACCGTCTATGAAAAGGGTGCAGAAGTTGTACGCATGATTCGTACCCTGGTCGGTGATGATGGTTTTAGAAAAGGCAGTGATTTATATTTTCAGAGACATGACGGTCAGGCTGTTACCTGTGATGACTTTGTTAATGCAATGGAAGCAGCAAATGATATTGATTTGAAGCAGTTTAGAACCTGGTATTCGCAAGCGGGAACGCCCGTTTTGGAGGTGCTGGAGGAATACAATCAGCAAGATAAAACATATAGTTTAACTCTGAAACAAAGTTGTGCAGCTACACCGGGGCAGCAAGTTAAAGATCCTTTACATATTCCCGTTAAGCTGGGGCTGTTGTCAGCCAATGGCTCTGTCGCTAATATTTGTATAAACAGCAGTGAGCCATGCACTGAAACCATCGTCGAGTTAAAAGAAAAACAGCAAACATTTGTTTTTGAAAATTTACATGAAAAACCGGTAGTTTCCTTATTAAGAGGCTTTTCTGCACCGGTAAATTTAAAGATGAAGCAAAGCTTGGATCAGCTGGCCTTTCTATTAAGCTACGATACCGATACCTTTAATCGCTGGGAAGCGGGTCAAAAAATGAGTGGAAAAATCATTTTTGGCTTAATTGAAGATTTGCAACAGGGACGAGAACTGCAGCTAAATTCATGCTTAGTTGAGGCTTATAAAAAGGTATTGGAACAGCCATGGGACGATCTATCCTATTTTTCATTATTGCTGAGTTTGCCGGAAGAAAATTATCTGGCGGGACAAATGGAGGTGATTGATGTAGAGGCGATACATCAAGCCAGAGAATTTGTAAAACGCTCGCTAGCTGAGCAGTTGCAAGATCAATTTCAGCGCTTATATGGTCGTTATCATAAAGATGAGTCAGGTCAATTTGATGCGGGAGCCATAGGGCGCAGACGTATTAAAAATATCTGTTTAAGTTATTTAATGAAACTTGAATCAAGAGAAAGTTATCAAGTGGCAGAAAAACAATTTGAAACAGCAACAAATATGACGGATCAAATGGCTGCATTAGTGGTAATAGTCAACAGTGCCAGTTCTGCAAAACAGAGCTGTCTTCAAAGTTTTTACCAGCAATGGCAGGGTCAGGCTTTGGTGATTGATAAATGGTTTGCCTTGCAGGCCAGTAGTAGTGCAGAAGATACTTTTTTGATCATACGAAAATTGATGCAACATAAGGCCTTTGAATTGACAAACCCTAATCGGGTGCGTTCATTAATTGGCACCTTCAGTCAAGTAAATCAGTTGCATTTTCATGCGGAGAATGGACAGGGCTATCAGTTTTTAGCGGATCAGATTATTGCTTTAAATAGTATTAATCCGCAGGTTGCTTCAAGAATGGTCTCTGGATTAACGCAATGGAAACGTTTTGATGAAAACAGGCAGTTGCTGATGAAAGCAGCCTTGGAGAAAATTATCAATACGCCTGATATTTCAAAAGATGTTTATGAAGTAGCGAGTAAAAGCCTGATTTGAGCTTAGGCAAGAGCGGACTTCAGTCCGCTCTTGTCATCGTCAACACACCTTTATAGAGCACTATTTTATTTACGCCGAGGGCGGGCGCTCTTACAGCCCGGATTGTTCAATGACGCTGAATAGTACATTGCAAATAGCTTGGCTGATAAATAGCGAATTGTAATTAGACCCAAAGGATATACCACAAAACCGAGAGTTGAGTGTTAAAATGGTGTGATGTTGTAAAACACATCAATGCGTTGAATGTAGTCTATATTAATTACTCATCTGAACAATACATGACGATTCTACAAAAAAGAGGAATTTATGCGTAACTGGAAACTGTTACCCGCCTTGGCAGGAGCAATCCTTGTAATTGCCATTGTTTTATATGTTACTTTCTACTTTATCTTTCTGGATTTACTGGTTGATTTGTGGTGGTTCAGGTCATTGGAACTTGAGGCATATTACTGGTTAAGATTACTTTACCGTTTTATCCTTTCTGGGGGCGTTACCCTGGTTTTCTTTATCATTTTCTATTTTCATTTCTGGATTGCGTCTCGCTACCTGGGACTGAACCCGCCTGATGATGTTCTTTTGGATGCAGACAAAAGACGTCGGTTTCAACGTTTTTCCGAAGTTTTTATGCAAGGGTCTGCAAAAGTATATACACCCTTGTCATTGATTCTAGCTGTTGTTATTGCGCTTCCGTTTTATGATCAATGGGAATCCGCGATTCTTTTTTTCTTTGGAAGCTCTGCAGGCGTAACGGAGCCTGTTTATGGTAATGATGTCAGTTTTTATCTATTTTCATACCCTATTTTTATATTAATTCAACAAGAATTATTGATAACTTCCATTTTGTTGTTTTTTTTGGTGAGTTGTTTATATTGGCTGGAGCATATTTTTGTTCCAAACCAGAATCAAGAGTTTCCTACTGGTGCCAAAGTCCATTTGACGATTTTAATTGGTTTTGTCGTTCTTTTTGTTAGTTGGGGATTTTTGCTGGAACGCTTTTCATTGTTATACACAGATAGTCATGAGCCGGTATTCTTTGGGCCTGGGTTCGTCGAAATTCGTTATCAATTGCCACTGATATGGTTATTGATCGTTTTATTTATTGCGACTGCAGTTAGTGCAATTATTTTTATCTTTTCAGAAAAACACCGGGTTAAGACTCCCTTAATTATTTCTGCAATCGCATTTTTAGGTATTCTAGGTTTGCAGAAAGTTCAGGCCATTCCTGACTTGATTGCAAAATTTATCGTCAAACCAAGCCCGGTATATACGGAAGGGGCTTTTATGCAAAATAATATAAAAGCAACACTGGATGCCTATGACCTAAAAAATATTAAAACGATTGATTTTGAGATAAACCTGGATACAAGTAATGATATAGAGAAATGGGGCAGCAAAAAACATTTTGAAAATATTCCTGTCTGGGATAGGGAGTTTTTAACAGATGTTTATATGCAACTACAGGGTATAAGACCGTATTACCGCTTTTTCGCTGTTGATGAAGACCGTTATTTTCTAAATGATCATCTTCAGCAAGTGAACTTGGCAGCAAGAGAAATGAATATCAATAAATTACCGGTAGAAGCTCAAAACTGGGAAAATACCCATCTACGCTATACCCATGGCTACGGTGCTGTAGTGACACCTGCCGCACAGGATGCAGGCATACCGATTAAATGGTATTTACGCGATCTAAATATGTCTTCAAATACCGGGTTCAATGTTAAAAACCCTGATATATACTTTGGTCAGGGCACCTATGAATATGCCGTCATGCCAAATGAACTGAATATAATGGGGCTTTCTAGTGCCGACCCTGGTTTAGGCGAGGGTTATGAAGGTAATGCTGGAATTCCGATTCCATCTTATTTTAGAAAGGCATTATTTGCATTCTATTTTAAAGATGAAAAAATATTCTTTTCCAGTAATATCAGCACGCAAAGCAAGATGATGATACGTAGGAATATTGTTGAACGAATCAATACCCTCACGCCTTTTCTGCACCTGGATAAAGATCCTTATCTGGTCATTACTAAAGACAGGTTTTACTGGATACAGGATGCTTACACCTTATCAAATAATTACCCGGTGTCTAAGCCAGCAGCAGATGATTTTCTTGATGGTAAGCATAAGTTTAACTATATACGTAATTCAGTAAAAATTACTGTAGATGCTTATAATGGAGCGACAAAATACTACATATCTGACCCTTCAGATGCCATTATTCAAGCTTATAGTCGTGCCTATCCTGGTGTGTTTCAAAAACTTGAAAACATGCCTGAGATATTACAAAAACATCTTCGTTATCCACGAGACCTGTATTATTTACAAATGAAGGTCTATGCAAAATATCATCAGCAAAAGCCGGAGCTATTTTATGAGCAGGCAGAAACATGGCAATTTGCTACAGTTAATGAAAAACAGGTATTGCCTTATTTTATTACCATGGATTTTGGAAATTGTAATAACAGGGAAGAGTTTGTGATGATTAATCCCATGACACCGATACATCGGGATAATTTAAGTATGGTGGGTTTAGCGGGTACAGTCGATCATCAGACCTGTAGTACAGATTATAAGCCGGGTATTTCCATCTATAAATTCCATAAAAACATACAAGTTAATGGGCCGGCACAGGTAGGTGCCTTAATAGATCAGAGTCCGGAAATTTCGGAACAGTTCACTTTGTGGGATCAGCATGGATCTACGGTTAAAAGAGGTCGAATGATTATTTTGCCTATGGAGAATTCAGTGCTTTATGTGCAGCCAATCTATATGATTTCGACTAAAACCAAAATACCAGAATTAACCAGAGTGATTGTTTCTATCGGTAATGAAGTGATAATGGATAAAACATTGTGGTCAGCATTTAAACGCCTGAAAGAACGTTTTATTAAGGATGCTAAAGATACGGGTACAGGTACATCTATAGGAGATGAAGGGAGTTAACTTTTCTCCCTTGCTCTAAAGTCTCAAGGGTATCAGAGTGATATCCTTGATGACGTTTAGATGGTGTTTATCCCAAAACGAGCTGACAGAGTTTATCTTCAAGATCTATTCGTTTTGCCAGGCTCTCTCCTAATGAAGATAAGTCAGACTCCAGTTTATCTATGGCAAGAGTGTGTTTGTTATCGTCGTATTTGTCATTAAAAGACATTACGGCTTCTGTTGTTTTTGAGAATTCAGGGTATATCTCTTTAGCTGCGGTTAAAACGACATCCCTTCTTTCTGTTCCAGATAATAGATGTTCATAAATACCAAAGTGCCCCAGAGAAACATAATCAATTAACAGTTGAGAAAACTGAGTTAATAATGATTGCGTTTCAGATGAACATGAAAATGGTTTTTGCTCGGCAACTTTGCAGTATAAAGACCAGACCTGATGTCGTTCTTGTTGTAATTCAGAAACAAGATGCTGGTTGTGTTGGCGCCTTTCCGGATTTATTTTCATGACTGCAGACATAAACGACTCCTTTTTTTAGTTAGTGGGTTAAATTTATGTCATTTGTTAACTAAATACAACAATTAATTAAAAAATAAGGCTTTTATGTGGTTTTTTTATCAATAATTATACCAACATTTAATCGCTGTAAGCTTTTAAATCGTGCATTGAATTCAGTTTTTAATCAGACATATTCTGATTATGAGGTGATAGTTATTGATGATGGTTCAACAGATGACACAGCTGAAATGTTACAAAAAAACTTTACTCACCTTAGGTATTCTTGTCAGTCCAATCATGGCGTAAGTGCCGCAAGAAACAAGGGTTTAGAACTGGCAAAGGGGGAGTGGGTAGCTTTTTTGGATTCAGATGATGAATGGTTGCCGCAAAAACTGGAAAAACAAATAAGCCTATTAAAAGCTAAGCCGGATTACAAGATTTGTCATACGGAAGAGTTATGGATTCGCAATGGGGTTCGAGTGAATCAAATGAAGAAACATAAGAAAGCAGGGGGATGGATTTTTCCGCAATGTTTGCCGATATGTGCAATGTCTCCCTCATCAATTTTGATTCATCGTTCGGTGTTTGATTCCATTGGTTACTTTGATACCTCATTACCGGCTTGTGAAGATTATGATTTGTGGTTGCGAATTACTGCCAAATATCCCGTTCTTTATTTGGAAGAGCCACTTATAAAAAAATATGGAGGCCATGATGATCAGTTATCAAAGAAACATTGGGGGATGGATAGATATAGAATCCAGGCTTTGCAAAATATCATTTCTGGTGGGACGTTAAATAATGAAAATAAACAAAAGGCTAAAGCCATGCTGATAAAGAAATGCAATGTTTTCCAGAATGGTGCTTTAAAGCGGGGAAAAATGATCGATGTTCAGCACTATCAAAAAATAATTAATCAGTTTTCAGAAATATGAGGAAGCAATCACCTCCTATCCTATTTATTTTTACAGCGCTTGACTGCGAAGCTAAGCCATGGGTGAAATTATTTGATTTGAAGAAAGTGGATAGGCATGCAAGTTTTTCAATATATAAAAGCGAGAAAATTGTTTTGACTGTTGCCGGTGTAGGCAAGGTTGCAATGGCAGGTGCAGTTGCATATACATTAGCCGTATTTCCGGATTGTCAGGTGCCGGTACTGGTCAATATTGGTATTGCAGGACATAAAGTACACGCAATAGGAACACTTTGTTCAGCAATGAAGATAATTGATGGCGATACAGGGAAAAGGTTTTATCCACAATTGCTTGGGAGTGACTGGCCTGAAACCAGTGAGCTTAAAACGACATCCCTGCCATGTACTCAATATAGTTCTGATTGTTTATATGATATGGAAGCTTCTGCATTTTATGAAATGGCCATCAGGTATAGTAGCAGTGAACTTATTCATTGTTTTAAAGTTGTGTCAGACAATGAAAGTTCGTCCATTGAGAAAATATATCCTAAGATAGTGACTGAATGGATAGCCAAGCAAATGAATGACATTGTTCCATTATTTCAGCGACTGGAAAAACTGCGGGAATCTATTTTACCTAATGAATTAGATGTATATAACGAAATAGTTAATGAATTCCATTTTACGGTCAGTGGCAAAATAAAATTAAAGGCCTTGTTGCTACGTTGGAGGGTTTTGTCAGCGAGAGCCTGGCAATATGATAATGAGTGGGGGAAGATGGGAGGAAAAGAGATGCTGAAAAAGCTCGAGACTGAGGTAAATTGTCTGGAAGTATTGTTGTAATGAACAAAATAAATGAGAAATTTTAGGAAATATGACAAATATTGTAAAAAAAACGAGCATTTATTCTGTTAGTGAGATATAGTGTGTACGCCTGCATTGGCTAAAGCTGGTTTTTTTGTTATATCTCTGAATCCTCATTTTGTCATCTGCAAGCAGTTTTTATTAATATAATATTTTGAGGATTTCAAAAAATGGCAACTGGTACTGTTAAATGGTTTAACGAATCTAAAGGTTTTGGTTTTATCTCTCCACAAGAAGGTGGTGATGATGTATTCGTACACTTTAGAGCAATTGTTGGTGATGGCTTTAAAACATTGGCTGAAGGTCAAACTGTAGTTTATGAAGTTGAAAATGGCCCAAAAGGTCTACAAGCTGCACAAGTTCAGCCGCAATAAAAAGTAAACAGGTAATCTGTTTCAAAAAGAAACCTCGCTTTTAAGCGAGGTTTTTTTTTGCCTGAAATAAATTTTAAATTCGATGAGGGCGCGGACGCTCTTACCGATTGCGATTTGTAATATCTGTATTTATCGTGTTAAAAGAAAATTGTTGTAGGGTGCCTGCAACACAGCCTACGAATGCCTCAAACCAATTTTGTCAGGTCACTAGTACATCAGCTCTGTTATTTTGACGGATACTGTAGAGCGGACTTCAGTCCGCAACACTTCACATAGCAACTACTCATTCCTACTCATAGCGGACTGAAGTCCGCTCTACAAAATATATGCCCGGCAAAACAACATGCTCGATGTACTAGCTTCAGATAAAACCATTTTTGGTTATTGCAATAATAAAGATGAAAATGTAAAAGGTAATAGCCGCTACAAATGCAATCCAGCGTTTTATGCCATTAAGGCGCATAGCCATGACACCAAAAGAAATATAACCTAGTAATAAAACAAATTTTGATAGTATCCAGCCATATTCACCTTCTAGCCAGTTTCCCTGAATAACCAGAGTTATGCCGCTAATGAGTAGAATCGTATCAATAACATGAGGGGCAATTTTTAATATTTTATTTTGTAGCCATTCGGGTTTAAGTACAGAGAGAGCCATCCGGCCAGAAAAGCTGACAAAAGAAGCTAAAATAAATATTAAATGAATTGATTTGATCATGGTATTTTATGACTGAGTTGATTGAAATGTTATGTAGCCCATTTTATAACAATCAGAAACGCATAGAAGGATTTTATCGCCAGAAGGCATATCATCCTAAAAAAATCAGTTGGATCACAGTTTCTAGCACAAACTCTTGATTCCACAGTACTCCAAAAAATACCCGCTTAACCGAATGAGTGAAGCTCAGATTTTTTTAAAGCACTGTAAAAACCAATATCTTGCACTATAAATCCGCGCCTCGGCACGATTAAAATCATGTTCTTTGGCTCTAAAACAACATGCTATCAATCACGCCGAGGGCGGGCGCTCCTACAGGCTAATCAATCTGGATCAGTTTATATAAGCTACCAATTTAACCCTAAAGATAGAAAAACAAGAATCAAAGAAAATGTCGCCGCATTTTGAAAAACTTCATCCCAGTCACAGGTGCTTTTTTCATTCATTAGATCTTCGATTCTATTGTGAATTTGGTCTTGCATGTGGGTGCGTGTCATCATGATTTTTTCCTCTTTTTATTTGTTTTTCTTATTTGTAACTTCTCATTTGCCCTACTAGTACCCCTTGTATTTCAACTTGTTGAGGTTGAAAGTGCATGGGACTCATGTTTTTATTAGCTGGAATTAATACCGTTTCGTGTGGATACTGTTCAATATATTTTAGAGTAGCATCGGCTTTATCAATTAAAGCGACAACAATTTCTCCATTTCTTGCATAACTGCGCTGTTCAATAATGACCCAGTCACCATCAAAAATACCATCGTCTATCATGGAATCGCCTTTTACTTGAAGTATGTAACAGGAATTATCTGTTTTAATTTCATCAGGGATGCTCATATAGCTTATGTTTATCAGCGCTTCAATTGGCCTGCCTGCAGCTATGGCTCCAACAAAGGGAGTGAGATGATCATCAACTTCATTATTGTCAGCCGATTTAATAGCTAAAGATTGTTCGGTTAAACGAACACCTCGCTGTTTACGGTTGGGCGCTTCCACTAATCCTGCATTAATCAGTCCCCGAATATGTTTATGTAAAGAACCTCTGGATTTTAGGCCCATTGCAAAGCATAATTCATCCAGCGTGGGTGGTTGACTAAATTGATTGTGATTTGTAACAAGAAAGTCTAAGAGCTCTTGCTGTTTTCTGGTTAAGTTAAATTCGAGTTTCATATTCGTTCTCTATTCGTTTTTGTTAATAATAGACCAAGAACAAAGAGAGAACAAGGGTTTATTTGATGTTTTTATATTTTTTTCAAAAAGTCTTGTTAAGCTATTGATTTATGAGTGATAAAATAATAATTGAGAAGATGTATGCAGAAATGTGTACCTGGCGACAACATTTTCATCAGTATCCTGAAACAGCTTTTGAGGAAAAACAGACCTCAGAATTTATCAGTTCAAAATTGAAGTCGTTTGGACTGGAGGTCCATCAAGGCCTTGGAAAAACAGGAGTTGTTGCCAGTTTGACGACAGGTAAAAGTGCTAAAAAAATAGCCTTACGGGCTGATATGGATGCTTTGTACATTCAGGAGAAGAATGATTTTTCCTATAAATCTCAGCATGAAGGAAAAATGCATGCCTGTGGACATGATGGGCATTCCGCCATGTTATTAGGTGCAGCTAAATATTTAGCCAATTACCCGAATTTTGATGGTACGGTTTATTTTGTTTTTCAGCCTGCAGAGGAGGGCCGCGCTGGGGCAAAACAAATGATTGATGACGGACTGTTTGAATTGTTTCCTGCCGATTGTGTTTTTGGATTACATAATTTTCCAGGCGTTCCTGCGGGTCATTTTGCAATAAAAACGGGCGCAATGATGGCTGCTTTTGATTGCTTTGAAATTGTTTTGTCAGGGCAGGCAACACATGCGGCAATGCCCCACACAGGAAATGATGTACTTGTCGCTGCAGCACAAATAATAAATGCATTACAGACTGTAGTGAGTAGAAATGTAGATCCTGCTGACTCTGCGGTATTAAGTATTACCCAGATTCACGGCGGCAATACCTGGAATGCAATACCAGACACAGTGGTATTAAGAGGTACATTTCGCTGTTTTAAGCCAATGATCCAGCAACTGATAGAAAACAGAATCAGACAGATAGTTGAAGCAATAGCACAAGGGTTTGATTTAACCGCTCAAATTTTAATAAATCCTGAAAACCCGGGATATCCGGTGACTCATAATTCCGATGCTGAAACAGCAATTGCAATACAGATTGCACAAGAGCTGGTGGGTATTGATAAGGTTAATTTACACCCCGTACCCAGCATGGGTTCTGAAGATTTTTCTTTTATGTTGCAGGAAAAACCGGGGTGTTATGTCTGGCTGGGGAACGGCTCATCAGATGGAGGCTGTTTATTACATAATCCACATTATGATTTTAATGATGAAATTTTGACTATAGGGGCAAGTTACTGGGTTAAGTTGGTAGAAAGGGTTTTGGTTTGAAACAGGAAAAATCTACGGATTATTTAGATTAACGCCATTATGTTTGGCGGATTCAACTCTGAAGTGCAATCCTAGGACTGCCTATTACCCATAAATCGTCTCATACAA
>VAPK010262022.1_pt1 | contig 11260 bp, 11 predicted proteins | sample 3395031 | NCBI WGS metagenome assembly VAPK01 (sample SAMN08290443, study PRJNA428436) | hydrothermal vent metagenome | isolation source: Deep-sea hydrothermal vent chimney 1 | place: Pacific Ocean: Juan De Fuca Ridge
AGTCGCTCAAACATTTTCTCAAGCTTTTCCTTCAGCGTTTGCGCAGTGAAGGGCTTAACGATATAGCCGTTGACCCCGGCCTGGGCGGCTTCGACAATCTGTTCCTTCTTCTGCTCGGCGGTGACCATCAAGACCGGCAGTGATGATAAATTTTCATCAGCCCGCACATGCTTGAGTAAATCAATCCCCTGCATGCCCGGCATGTTCCAGTCGGTTACCAGCAGCTCGAATTTCCCGCTCTGCAGCATCGGCAGGGCCGTGGTGCCATCATCAGCTTCTTCTGTGTTGGTAAAGCCCAGATCACGTAACAGATTTTTTATAATGCGCCTCATGGTAGAGAAGTCATCTACAATGAGTATCTTGATATTCTTGTCCACTCGTTTTCTCCACTTGGAATAAGAATTGACTGAACAACCTGCCTTTCCAGGTTGGTTTGGCAAATCCTGTAGAACTTATCGGCCATATCCTTCGCTAACTTAAGTGTGCGCTTTAAAATATTTCCACACGCAAACAGCCCAATAAACAACCCCTCCGCAAGCGGACGGGGTATTAGCCTAAGGAACAATCTAAACCGCCAGGACGCAAAGAACGCCAGGAATTATTTGGCTAAAACTTGGCGTCCTTTGCGTCCTGGCGGTTCAATATTAATCACAGCAAGCTGTGGGGAATTAAACCCATAGAGATTAACGGTCAAAAATCATGCAAATTCTGCATGTAAATTCACAGGCAAAAAAAACCCCGCATTTCGCGGGGTGTCCATGCAATATATCGGGGGATGCATGTGCATGGCATAGTCTTACGGGGGAGTTCGTTAACTGTTTTCAGCGCGCGCCGCCATTCTGGCCTGCAGGCGGATCACCGCCTGACTGTGGATCTGGCTAACCCGGGATTCGCTTACACCCATCACTGCGCCAATCTCACGCAGGTTCAGCTCTTCATCGTAATAAAGCGCCATCACCAGGCGTTCGCGTTCCGGCAGGCCAGCAATCGCCTCAGCCACCACCCGCCGCACGTCTTCACGTTGCAGGCCATCGAGAATACCGGGGCCGCCATCAGACATATTGTCCAGCATGGACTCATCGCCCATGCCCATGTCCTCGAAGCTCAGCACCTTGTGGTAACTGTTGTCCTGCAGGATCTTGTAATACTCATTCAGACTCATGCCCAGGGTTTCGGCAATCTCCGTGTCTCGGGCGTCACGCCCCTGGCTATGCTCAATTTCCCGCACCGCCTGTGCTACCATGCGCGCCTTGCGATGCACTGATCGTGGCGCCCAGTCGTTCTTGCGGATTTCATCCAGCATCGAGCCACGAATACGAATTCCGGCATAGGTTTCAAAACTTGCTCCCTGGCGCTCATCATAATTACGCGATGCTTCCAGCAGACCAATCATCCCGGCCTGGATCAAATCTTCCAGCTGCACACTGGCAGGCAGTTTATTGATCAGGTGACAGGCGATACGTTTGACCAACGGTGCATGTTGTTCAACCATATCATCGAGAAATTTAGGCTGGCTAGCCGCGTACATTGCAATGCCGTTCATGGCATGACCTCCGCATCTGTCAAGTTGCCTTGTACCAAACGTTCAACAAAAAATTCGAGATGGCCACCGGCATTCGTCGGTATCGGCCACTTGTTCATTTTTTCCGCCAGCGTTCTAAAGGCCATCGAAGCCTTGCTGCGCGGATAGGCGTCAACAACAGGACGTTGTTTACGAATTGCTTTGACGACGAAATCATCGTCGGGAATAAATCCGATATAATCCAGCGCCACATCAAGAAAACGATCTGTGACCCTGGTAATGGTGGAATACAGTTCACGCCCCTGCTGTGCGCTTTTTACACGGTTACAGAGAACCCGGAAACGGAACAGGCCATATTCGCGGTTCAAGACCTTGATCAGCGCATAGGCGTCGGTGATAGAAGCCGGCTCATCATTGACGACCACCACAACTTCCTGCGCCGCACGACTGAAGCTGATCACGCTGTCAGCAATACCGGCTGCGGTGTCTACCAGCAGCACATCGAGATCGTGGCTCATTTCACTGAAGGCGCGAATTAGACCGGCATGCTGGGAAGGGCTGAGTTCAGCCATATCCTGCACACCGGAGGCGGCGGGAATAATGCTTATATTGCCGGGACCGGGCACAATAATATCATCCAGCTGTTGTTCGCCTTCGATAACCTGGTTCAGGTTGTATTGCGGATGCAAACCCAGCAGAACATCGATATTACCCAGTCCCAGGTCGGCATCCATAATAGTGACGCGTTTACCGGCATTGCTCAACGCCATGGCCAGATTCACAGAAACATTTGTCTTGCCAACTCCACCCTTGCCGCTGGTCACGGTAACAACCCGCACCGGCTTTTGTTTCTTCGGCATGCGTCGAATGCTTGCAGCCGTCGTCGTACTAAGTCGTTCAACCATTTGCATTGGCCAGCATGCCTCCAACGGTCAGGGAAACGGGATCATTTCGATCAGGTGATGTCAGCTTCTGCATAATGGAAACACTGCGGCTAACCAACGAATGCGGACGCGCCCGGTGCAGATCTTCCGGCACCTGCTGACCGTCACTGAACCAGGCGACCGGCAATGTCTGCTCGATGGTCACGGACAGGGCGCCACCGAGACTGGTGGTTTCATCCAGCTTGGTCAGTACTGCACCGGCCAGTGGGATTTTGTTGAAGGCCTGGGCGACATCTTCCAGTACTCGACGCTGACTATTGGCCGCCAGAGTTAAATAGATCTGCACTTCGCGCCCACCGCCTTTGGCGCCCTCTTTAATCATAGAAAGCTGCCGGCTGAGTTTCATATCGCGCTGGCTCATGCCTGCGGTATCAATCAGAATTAGTCCCTTGTCGGCAAAACCGTGGACCAGACTTTTCAGGGTTTCAGCATCGCCGGCCACACGCATGGGTACGCCAAGGATACGGGCATAACTACGCAGTTGTTCATGCGCAGCGACGCGATTGTTGTCGGTGGTAATCAGCAGCACTTTTTGCGCCCCATGTTGCAGAGTGTAACGCGCAGCCAGTTTGGCGATGGTGGTAGTCTTGCCTACGCCGGTAGGGCCAACCAGGGCGACAATGCCGCCCTGCTCAAGCACATCCTGCCCAGTAACCGGCAGGCGTTTGGCTATACGCGCCAGGGCGCAATGCCAGTTCTTTTCAATTTCGTCTTTCTCGTTACACTGAGTGGCAATTTCGCGCGCCAGCACCGGGCTCAGACCCAGCGCCAGCAGGCGTTGCAAGAGGCGCGCACGCAGCGGGTGATAACGGGTTTCCTGTCCCCAGGCCAGACCGGAAAGCTGGTTGACCAGCAGGCCGCGCAGGGATTTCAGTTCATCCTGCATAGCCAGGATACTCGGTTCTTCCGACCAGATATGGGCGCTGGTCTGCGCCGTTGTTTTCGTCTCCCTGGCGGCCAGGGTTTCACTGATAAACGGCGCTTCCCGTGTTTCGGTTTCAATATGAACTTCATCTTCGATTTCAGGGATAGTGAAGTCCGGGCTGCTAAAAGAAGGTTGAGTCGTGTCGCTCGTGGGTTGCTTCAGGCGGCGATTCAGCGCCGCTTCGGAATAGACGTCCGGCAGATCATTACCGGCATCATGATTGTTCGAGATAACTGATCCTGCTTTGTTCACGGAGGCTGTCGCTTCAGTAGAACCAGCAACCTGTGTTGCTGAGATCGGCGCATCCAGCAGGCTTTCGTCATAATCAATCGCAGCAATGATTTCTACGCCATCGGCAGCACGGCGGTTAGAGAGAATCACGGCATCAGCGCCCAGCTCTTCGCGCACCTTGCGGATGGTGCTACGCATGTCTTTGGCGTGAAAGCGTTTAATCTTCATTTATGTTGTTTCCTGTTTGTTTCAGGCTGACAACCTGATTCAGGTTATCTCGGCCTGTTGGCCTACCGTCGCAATTATTTTTATCTGCTTGTCGCTGGGTATTTCGTTATAAGCCAGCACATGCAAAGACGGTATGGTGTGTCGCACAAAACGGGCAAGCATGGAACGTATGGCGGCGGAAACCAGTAAAACTGCAGCCTGTCCCGAAACTTCCTGTTTCTGCGCGCTTTCGGTCAGAGCCGTGTGCAGCCGTTCTGCCAGCCCCGGTTCCACTCCGATTGCGCCTCCCTCGCTTGCCTGTACAGTCTGATGCAACAACTGTTCCAGATTTGGATCCAGGGTAATCACCGGCAATTCCGCTCCCATCCCATTGATTTGCTGGACAATCATGCGTCCCAGCGCAACTCGGATAGCGGCGGTGAGAACGTCAGGGTCTTGACTCCGGCTGCCATGTTCCGCCAGAGTTTCGGCAATTGTGCGAATATCCCGGATCGGCACCCCTTCCTGGAGCAGATTTTGCAGTACCCTCACAACCACGCCCAGACTCAGCGTATCGGGCACCAGATTTTCCACCAGTTTGGGTGCGCTGATGGCCAGTTTGTCGAGCAGATGCTGGACTTCTTCATGGCCCAGCAACTCGCTGGCGTGATCCTGCAATAACTGGCTGAGATGAGTCGCCACCACGGTATTGGCATCCACCACCGTATAGCCCATGGTCTGGGCCTGATCTCGCTGTGACGGATCAATCCACAGGGCATCCAGACCAAAGGCCGGATCCCTGGCCGCCAGCCCCTCGATTTCACCAAACACCTGACCGGGATTAATCGCCATCTCCTTGTCGGGAAAGATTTCCGCTTCGCCTACCGTCACACCCATGAGGGTAATGCGGTAACTGGTCGGCGCCAGTTCCAGGTTGTCGCGAATATGCACCGGCGGAATCAGGAAACCCAGCTCCTGCGAGAGTTTTTTACGCACACCCTTGATGCGGCTCATCAACTGACCGCCCTGCTCCTTGTCTACCATTGGGATCAGCCGGTAACCCACTTCCAGGCCGATGGCGTCTACTGCGGTCACATCATCCCAGCTCAGATCGCGGGCTTCCGGTTCTACCTGCGCAGCCGGTTCAGTAGCCGCAGCCACTGGACGTTGCTGACGCCGGCGGATAAACCAGGCAATGGTTCCGCAACAGAATGACAGGGTCAGAAAAGCCAGGTTGGGCATGCCGGGAATCAGCCCCATCAGGCCCAGTATGCCGCTGGTCACCACCAGTGAACGTACGTTGCCGAACAACTGGTGCAGCACCTGCGCGCCCATATCCTGTGAACTGGAAACCCGGGTGGTAATAATGCCGGCCGCCGTTGACAGTAACAGTGCTGGGATTTGTGCCACCAGACCATCACCGATGGTTAAAATGGTATAAACACGGGCGGCATCAGAGAAACTCATATCATGCTGCAGGGTGCCAATCAGCAGGCCGCCAAAAATATTAATAAATAGAATCAAAATACCCGCGACCGCATCACCACGTACAAACTTGCTGGCACCATCCATCGAGCCGTAGAACTCCGCCTCGGCGCTGATTTCATCGCGACGAGTACGCGCTTCTTCCTGATCGATGAGACCCGCATTTAGATCCGCGTCAATCGCCATCTGTTTACCGGGCATGGCATCCAGAGTAAAGCGCGCGCTGACTTCCGAGATTCGCGTCGCACCCTTGGTGATAACCACAAAGTTAATGATCACCAGAATCGCAAACACGATAATGCCGACCGCATAATTGCCACCAATAACAAAGTCGCCGAAGGCCTTGATTACCTGCCCGGCCGCATCAGGGCCGGTATGTCCTTCCAGCAACACCACCCGAGTCGAGGCCACGTTCAGCGCCAGTCGCAGCAGGGTGCTGATCAGAAGCACGGTTGGAAACAGGCCGAAGTCCAGCGGACGCAATGAATAGACCGTCACCAGCAACACGATTAGCGCCAGCGAAATATTAAAACTGAAAAACACGTCCAGCATGATCGGTGCCAGCGGCACCACGATCATCGACATCATGATCATCAGCAGCAGGGGCGCACCCAGTCCCTTGCTACTGATGCTTCTCAATGAGTTCATAATAGCGGCCTGTTCAGCCATAAGCTCTTACTCCAGTTCAGTAATCATGTTCAGGAATCAAATTGCATATCATCCGGTATTGGAAGGTTATCCATACGCCTGGGTTTGCCCTCACCATAGCCGCGCGCAGCTCCCCTGCCCTTGCCGGCACGTTTCAACTGGAAGACATAGGCCAGCACCTGAGCTACAGCCAGGTACAGCCCCGATGGAATCTCGGCTTCGATCTCGGTGGTATGGTGCAGGGCGCGAGCCAGTGGCGGCGCTTCCAGAATCGTCACATCATGTTCACGCGCAATGCTGCGAATTTGCATGGCCATCAGATCCACGCCCTTGGCTACCAGCACCGGTGCCGGCATGGTTTCAGGATCATATTTCAGGGCCACGGCATAATGTTCCGGGTTGGTTACCACCACGTCAGCATTGGGCACTTCCGCCATCATCCGCCGCTGCGCCATTTCCTTCTGTACCCGGCGCACCCGTCCACGTACATCCGGGTTACCCTCTGTTTCCTTGTTCTCATCCTTGATTTCCTGGAAGGTCATCTTCAGCTGCTGGCTGTGATCCCATAACTGGAATGGCACATCCACCGCCGCCAGCAGGATCAGGGTTGAGGAAATCACCAGAAATCCCCACAGCAACAAATGCATGGTATGCGCCAGTGCGGGTTTAAGAGGTTCGTTACCCAGGCCAAGATATTCATCCAGCTGGTTATAAAGGAAGATCACGGCAACTGAACCGATAATCACAAATTTTGCCAGCGCCTTGAGAAGTTCCACCAGGCCGCGCCAGGCAAACAGGCGCTGCAGGCCCTTGATCGGATCCAGCTTTTCCCATTTGAATGAAAGGGCCTTACTGCTGAAGCTGATCCCGCCCATGGCCAGCGGCCCGGCGACTGCGGCGACGATCACAATGATAAAAAATGGCGACAGTCCCCAGACGGCCTCCAGCATGGCTGATTCGAACAGTCGTATCATGGCATTGGGATCAAAAATATCCGCCCGGCTCATATGCAGATGTTCACGAAACAAATTGGCCAGTGTCGTCACCAACGCCGGACCCAGCGCTAGTAACGAAATGCCTGCGACCAGCATCATCAGCATGGTGTTGAGTTCGCGCGAACGGGCAACCTGGCCCTTGTCCCGCGCCTGCTGTTTTCGTCGGGGCGTGGGTTGTTCTGTGCGTTCCTGACCGCTGTCTTCAGCCATAATTAAAGGCCTCCGAGCAGCTGGCGCAGCAAGTCATAGACGCCATTAAAGAGTGTGCCCATACGCGGCATGACCCCTGGCAGGGTAATCAGAATCAGGGTAAAACCCAGAATCATGGTGATGGGAAAACCGATGGCAAAAATATTCAACTGCGGCGCAGCGCGAGTCATAACGCCGAAGGCAATGTTTACCACCAGCAAAGAGGCAATCGCCGGCAGGGCGATGCCCAGACCGCCAGCAAAAACCTGGCCACCCCAGTTCGCCAGTTTGCGAAACTCACCAACCTGCAAACCATCAGGACCAATCGGGATCAAGGTAAAGCTGTCCAGCAACACCTGGATCAGGACAAGATGCCCGTTGAGTACGAGATAAAGAAGAATCGCAAACAGCACATAAAACTGACTTAAGACCGGCGCCTGGGTGCCATTTTGCGGATCCACCATCAGGGAAAAACCCAATCCCATCTGCATCGCAACGATCTGTCCGCCGGTAATCACGGCGCTGAAGGCTAGCTGTACGGCAAAACCCATGACCACGCCAATCAGGATCTGCTGCACAATAATCATAAAGCTCATGAGGCTGAAAACATCGATAACCGGAACCGGCGGCAACAGGGGTGCTATCACCAGAGTTAGCGCAACAGTGATCACCAGTTTGGCGCGCATGGGCACCGAACGCGCGCCAAACACCGGCGCGGCCATGACCATGGCGCCAATGCGAAACAACGGCCAGATCCAGGCGCCCAGGATTGCCGTGATCTCTGCGCTGCTGAAGTGCATGTTTCAGCCTATCATGTTGGGGATGTTGAGAATCAGGGTCCGCGTATATTCAATCAACATGCGCAGCATCCAGGGCCCGGCGATCATCAACGTCATGATGGTGATGATCAATTTAGGAATGAAGCTCAGGGTCATTTCGTTGATCTGGGTGGCAGCCTGAAACATGCTCACCAGCAGGCCTACGATCAGCGCCGGCACCAGAATGATTACCACCAGCATTAGCACCAGTTGCATAGCATTACTGAAAATATCCAGAACACTTTCAGGCGTCATTGCTCAGGTCCTATATATAAAAGCTGGACGCGAGTGTGCCCACAACGATGTTCCAGCCATCCACCATGACGAACAACATCACCTTGAAAGGCAATGAAATAATCATCGGCGAGAGCATCATCATACCCATCGACATGAGCACACTGGCAACCACCAGGTCGATAATCAAAAAAGGAATGAACAACAGGAAGCCAATCTGAAAAGCCGTTTTTAATTCGCTGGTGACAAAGGCCGGCACCAGCACGGTGAAAGGCACATCTTCTTTTGACTGAAAGGTTTCATGCCCGGCCATTTCGCCAAACATTTTGATGTCAGCCTCACGAGTCTGATGAAACATGAATTCACGCAGGGGCACACTGGCTTTCACTGCCGCATCCTGCAGGTTCATCTTCTCATTGAAATAAGGTTGCAGGGCGCGCGCATTAATTTGGGTGAACACCGGCGCCATAATAAAAAAAGTCAGGAACAACGCCAGGCCGATAAGTATCTGTGATGAGGGCGCCTGCATCAGACCGATAGCCTGGCGCAAGATCGCCAGGACGATAATAATACGAGTAAACGACGTCATCATCATCATCGCCGCCGGCAGAAAAGTCAGCGCGGTCATTAAAAACAGCGCCTGAATACTTACACTGTAGGTCTGTTCACCGTTTGCGGCCGTGGTTACTGTTAACGCCTGCAGGCCGGCTTCGGCAAACACTGCATCCAGCGGCCATAGCGTCAGTATCAGCAGCGGGAGAAACCGCGAAAAGCCCAGGCGCATCATGTTCCCGCCTTCTGTTTCAGAACCGCATTAAGCTTGCCGGCAAAACTGTCACCCCTGGGTGCAGGGGTCGTCGTTACCACCGGCTGATCAAACACGTGCAGGGTGCGCACACTGCCCGGCGCTACGCCCAGCAACATCTGCGTCTCCCCCACCTGTACCAGCACCGCACGTTCACGCTGCCCCAACGACAGGCCACCCAGCAATTTCATGCTGCCGCCAATCACCGACTGCAGGCGCCCCATGCGCCGCACCAGCCAGGCAAGAGCAAAAATAAGAACCACAACGAATACCAGTCCAAGGATCATCTGAATATAACTGCCAGTGCTCATGGCTGGACTACTCACACCGACAGACTTGAGTGTGCTCAGTCCAGCTGTGGCCGCTGCTTTTTCTTCTACCGCCTGCACGCTGAAACTTAAGAGCATGGAAAAAATAAAGTAATGGCAACGCCGGATCATGACAACTTCTTCACCCGTTCGGCCGGACTGATAATATCCGTCAGGCGGATGCCGAATTTTTCGTTCACCACCACGACTTCACCATGAGCGATCAAGGTGCCATTGACTTTGACGTTTAACGGTTCACCCGCCAGTCGGTCCAGCTCCACCACCGAACCCTGATTCAATTGCAGAAGGTTACGTATATTCATCCTGGTAGAACCGATTTCCATGGAAACTTCGACCGGCACATCAAGAATCACGTCCAGATTAATCTCCTTATCCGAACCCGTACTTACGCTGGTATCTTCAAGAGGATCCAGGTTGGCTGGCTGCACCTCAGGTGTGTCCATTTGCCCTGCACTGTCGGGTTGTTCAGGTTCAGCTTCCGCCGCCTCATCAATATTCGCATCTGGCACGTCACCGGCTTCGGCCAGGGCTTCCGCCCATTCATCCATTACTTCACCATCGTTTGATTCTGCATCACTCATCATTCCATTCCTCTAAGACTTCAATACATCAGGGAGAGCCAGCATTTGTGCTGGATCAGTCAAACGTTCAACCTGCTCATTAATCTTTATCGCCATATTTCCCCGTGAAACGCCATAGTCACCACGAAAAACTGGCACCCCTTCCACCTCCAGCGTGACCTGCTCCGGCATATCAAATGGCAATATGTCACCCACCTTGAAATTCACCACGTTACTCAGATTCATCTCAATACTCGTGAGGCTGGAATTGAGCGTTACTTCCGCAGACTTGATATCTTCGCGCAGGGAAATCGCCCAACGTTCATCTTTCTCAGTCACATCACTCTGCACACCGGCATCCAGTAGTTCACGGATCGGTTCGAGCATGGAATAAGGCATGGTGACCTGGAAGTCTCCACCACCGCCATCGAGTTCAATATGAAAAGTGGAAACCACGACCACTTCGGTCGGACTGACAATATTGGCGAACTGCGGATTCACTTCCATACTGACAAACTGAAAATCAACCGGCATCACCGGCTTCCAGGCATCGACAAGATCATGGAATGCATCGTTTAACACCATACTAATCACACGCTGTTCGGTAGGAGAAAATTCCCTGCCTTCAATCTTGGCATGACGCCCCACTCCGCCATAAAAATTATCAACGATAATAAACACCAGTTTGGGATCAAACACGCACAGCGCTGTACCACGCAGGGGTCTGACTCTAATAATATTGAGGCTGGTGGGCACAAACATGCTATGAACATATTCAGAGAACTTGAGCATTTGCACGCCGCCGACTGAAATCTCGGCGGAGCGCCGTAGCATATTAAACAGGCTTATGCGCATGCGCCGGGCAAAACGCTCATTAACCATTTCCAGGGTCGGCATGCGGCCACGAACAATACGATCATGGCTGGTAAAGTCAAATGACCTCGCCACCCCGTCATGCGCATTAATATCATCCTCAGTCTGAACGTCACCGCTATCGACTCCGTGTAGTAGAGCATCGATTTCATCCTGGGATAAAAGATCATTCACTGACATGGGCGTGGCCTATTGCATTATCAGGCTGGTGAAATACACCGCCTCTATATTTGCTTCAGGCGAAGCTTCGTGTAGTACTTCCTGAATCGCCTGCTTGATTGATTCACGCAATTTCTGTTTACCTTCCCGAGTGTTTACTTCCTCATATTTCTGGCTACTAAGGATCAGCATTAGTTTGTTACGAATCACTGGCATGTGGTGCTCGATCAGGGTGAGCGGTTCCGTCGTATTTGCCATCACCTGGATCTCGACCTGCATAAAGTTAACCTTGCTGTTGTCTTCAAGGTTCACCACAAATTCTTTGCCCAGCTCAAG
>VAPK010655553.1_pt1 | contig 11260 bp, 12 predicted proteins | sample 3395031 | NCBI WGS metagenome assembly VAPK01 (sample SAMN08290443, study PRJNA428436) | hydrothermal vent metagenome | isolation source: Deep-sea hydrothermal vent chimney 1 | place: Pacific Ocean: Juan De Fuca Ridge
AGCCTATGGGGGGCGTTGGCCTCAAACTTGAATGCAACCATGGCATCAACGGGTAAAATTATTGAACATTGTTCGTCAACGGCCCGGTCCATAATCCTTACAGCTGTCGCTGCCAGATCTTTTTCGCAAAGGGAGTTGCCAACCCCGAGCCCGGCGGCGAATAAAAACGTGTTGGCCATGCCCCCGCCGATTACCAGAGCGTCCACCTTGGCTAGAAGATTTTCCAACAGGTCAATTTTAGTAGAAACCTTGGCGCCGCCAACCAAAGCAATCAGCGGTTTTTTCGGGTTGCCAAGTCCTTTGGTCAGGGCCGCCAGTTCTTTTTGCATGGCAAGGCCTGCCGCGTTAGGCAACAGGTGCGCTATGGCCTCAGTCGAGGCATGGGCGCGGTGGGCGCTGGAAAAGGCATCATTGACGTATAGTTCGCCCAATTGGGCCATGCGGGCTGCAAGGTCTTTGTCGTTGCTGGTTTCACCGGGGTGAAAGCGGGTGTTTTGCATCAGGATCACTGATCCTTGAGGGGCATCTTCTATGGATTTTTTGGCAGCGGAAACATCAATCCAGTCGGTATCGACAAAAATTACATCTCGATTGCAGATGCGGGCCAGATCTTTGACGATAAATTTAAGCGACAGGCTGGGGGTGACCTTACCGTCCGGACGGCCAAAATGGGAAAGCAGAACAGCCTTGCCGCCATATTTGGTTATTTCCCAGATGGTGGGCGCGATGCGCTCAATCCGGGTGGTATCGCTGATTTTAGCGTTTATCACCGGCACGTTGAGGTCCACCCGGACCACAACGCTTTTTTTGCCGATGTCTAGATCATCAATTTTATTGAAACTGTTCATTTTCGATGAAAATTTCTTTTTTTGAAGAAGCTGTTTCCAATTTTGATGAAACCGTTTGTAGTTGTTTGATTACCATTTCACAAATTAAAGGGTTTTGGCAATGGTTTTGGCCACATCCAGCATCCGGCACGAAAAGCCCCATTCGTTATCGTACCAGCTCATTACATGAACCAGATTGTTGCCGGTCACTTTGGTCTGGGGGGCGGCAAAATTTGATGAGTGGGGGTCGTGGTTAAAATCAATGGAAACCTTTGGTGCCTCGTCATAATCAAATACGCCTTTGAAGGCATCTGATTCAGCTGCTGCCTTGGCGATGGCGTTGATTTCTTCAATTGTAGTGTCACGTTTGGCAATAAAGTTCAGGTCAACCACGGAAACATTTGGGGTTGGCACGCGGATTGATGCGCCATCGAGTTTGCCGGCAAGTTCTGGCAATACCAGCCCCAGAGCCTTGGCGGCACCGGTGGAGGTGGGGATCATGGACATGGCAGCAGCGCGGGCCCGATAAAGATCTTTATGGGAGCGATCAAGGGTTGGCTGGTCGCCGGTATAGGCATGAATGGTGGTCATGAAACCTTTTTCAATGCCAACGCTGTCATTGAGTATTTTTGCCAATGGAGCCAGACAGTTTGTGGTGCATGAGCCATTGGAGATGACTTTATGTTCGGCGCTGATCTTGTCGTGATTGACCCCATAAACAACGGTTATATCTGCTTGCTTGCCGGGGGCGGAAATCAATACCCGTTTTGCTCCGGCGTCCAAGTGCCACTGGGCGGTATCCCGGGAGGTGAATTTGCCGGTACATTCCATGACAATATCAACATCCAGTTCGGCCCAGGGCAATAATTTGGGATCGCGCTGATTGGTGAAGCTGACCGGTCCCTGTCCCACATCAATGGAATTTTCGCTCTCGATTACTGTGCCGCCAAATTTTCCGTGCACACTGTCATAGCGCATCAGGTGAGAGTTTACTTCGATGGAGCCCATATCGTTGATGGCAACCACGTGCAACTCGGGGTGGTTCTCATCAATAATAGCGCGCAAAATGTTGCGCCCGATGCGGCCAAACCCGTTGATTGCGATACGAACCGCCATATTAATTCTCCTATAATGCAGTTTTTGGATATAAACTTTTGAAACTTGAAATATTTATAATTTTGGTTGTGCGCTACAATTGATTTTTGACGGCGCTGACAATGGCGTTGGCATTGATGGCAAAATGATCAAACAGGTCGGCGGCTGGGGCGCTTGCTCCAAAACTTTTCATTCCAACAAATTGTCCATGATCGCCCAGAAGGTGATCCCAGCCCTGACGTACACCGGCTTCTGCGGCAACGCGGGCCTTGGGTGAACCCCTGATTTCGTCAATATAGCTCTGATCCTGCTGGCTGAACAATTCCATGCATGGCACTGAAATCACCCGTGTGGAAATATCTTCGTCTTCAAGGATTTTTGCCGCCTCAAGTGCAATTTCTACTTCCGAGCCACTGGCATAAACAAGTGCGTCTGCACCAGCTTCTCCATAAACCTTATAGGCTCCGCGAGCGCTAAGATTATCTGAGACAAATTCACTTCGAAGGCATGCGGTTGACTGACGGGTCAATGCAAGAATTGAAGGGGTTGTGCGCTGGTTAATGGCCAATTGCCAACATTCGGCAGATTCGGTGGCGTCGGCCGGTCTAAACACATTGATATTGGGCATGGCGCGAAACGAAGCCATATGCTCCACCGGCTGATGGGTTGGCCCATCTTCTCCAACCCCGATGGAATCATGGGTCATGACATGAATAAGGCGAATTTCCATCAGCGCTGCAAGGCGAATTGCGGGGCGGCAATAATCCGAAAAGATAAAAAATCCACCTGAATAGGGGATCAGGCCTTTATGCAGCGCCATACCGTTCATAATGGCGGCCATTGCGTGTTCACGAACCCCGTAATTTACAAACCTTCCGGATGGATTTTCGCTTAGGAAATCTTCAAACCCAGCAGTTTTGGTCAGGTTTGATCCGGCAAGATCAGCAGAGCCGCCGATGGTTTCGGGCAGGGTCGGGTTTATGGCCTCTAGCACAAGTTGAGAGGCTTTTCGTGTGGCAATCGCCGGTTTTTCTTCTGCAAATTTATGCTTTAAGGCCACAATAGCTTCTTCAAAGGCGGGGGGCAGGTCGCCACTAATTCGCCGATTGAACTGGGCTAAAAGTTCCGCATCCATATTTTGCAGACCAGCTTCCCAATCAACGCGCTTTTTAGTTGATCTTAGTCCGGCCAAACGCCAGTCATCAATTATATCTTCTGGAATTTGGAAAGGTTCCTGGGTCCAGCCAAGGGTTTGGCGAACAGCCTTTGCTTCTTCAGCACCATAGGGGCCGCCATGGGCCTTGGCTTTTCCGGCACGGGCGGGGGAGCCAAATCCGGCAATGGTTTTGCAGGCGATAAAACTTGGTTTGTCGCTTTTTTGAGCCTGTTTTAGAGCTGTTTCAATTTGTTTGGCGTCGTGTCCATCGATGGAAACTGTATTCCAGCCATAGGCTTTGAAGCGGGCGATCTGGTCAGTACTGTCGGCCAGGGAGACATTACCATCAATGGTGATGTCATTATCATCCCAAAGCACAATGAGTTTGTTTAGCTGTAAATGTCCAGCCAGCGCTGCTGCTTCATGGGATATGCCCTCCATCAGGCAGCCATCGCCCAATAGAACATAGGTAAAATGATTGACAGTTTTTTTGGAGAATTCGGTGCCAAGTTTAACCTCAGCCATGGCCATGCCAACAGCATTGGCAATACCCTGACCCAAGGGCCCGGTGGTGGTTTCGATGCCACTTAAATGACCAAATTCGGGGTGTCCGGCGGTTTTTGCTCCCAATTGACGGAAGTTTTTTATCTCGTCAATGGTGGTGTCTTCATATCCCAGCAGGTGCAGGGCCGAATAAAGCAGCATCGAGCCATGACCTGCGGAAAGAACAAAGCGATCGCGATCGGGCCAAAGGGGTGCTTTGGGATCAAATTTCATGATTTTGGAGAATAAAACCGTGGCAATATCAGCAGCCCCTAAAGGCAGCCCCAAATGGCCGCTTTTTGCTTTTTCTACCGCATCAAGGGAAAGCATGCGAATGGCGTTGGCCATTGCATTGTGCTTTTGCGAATTTTTTGATGTATTTTGCTTTGAATCGGGCGTGGAAGTGGACATGATTTTTTCGCTTCTTTGATTGATGCATTCCTGATGAATAAGAACACAGACAATTTGCACAAATGCTCAGCAAACGCCAAAGTAGGTTGAAAGTGCCAGACACATAACGATGTCAATAATTATAGTCAATTACAGTGTTGATCTCAATTGCGTCATTATTGACAGGTTGCAATGGGGAATAAATTCGGGATGACGTGCAATTGGTTCAAGAATCACGCAAGAATGGGATTTTAGGTTACATGTTTATCGAGCGTCAGTGGGCGCTTTTGCCACACAATAAAGGCAGAAAATTTTGAAAAATATTTTGTTAAGTGGCAAAAAACGTACGGGAAGGGGAGAATTTTAAATGCAGGACAAGCCTGAGGGTGAAGAATATGTGGCGGCGGCGCAGCGGGTTGAGCAGGCGTTGAGTGGGCTGGAAAGCTCTTTGCGCTCGTTGAACGGCAGGGTGCGCTCGCTTTCAAGGATTGAAAGTGATGTGGCCAAGATTGAACAAGAGCGGGCCAAATTGGCCAGTGAACTTGGAGCCGTTTCAGTTAGAGCTAAAAAGCTCGATAAAGGAGCCTCGGAAGTTTCAAGGCGTCTTGTCAGCGCCATGGAGGAGGTTAAATCCGTGCTTGAGCAAGAGGAGAAACCTTCATGACAGAAGTCAGCGTTGAAATAAATGGCAGAAAATTTCGCATGGCTTGCGAGGATGGGCAGGAGCAGCATTTAAGCGATTTGGCGGCACGATTTAATGTGCAGGTGGAGCAGTTCAAGGGCTCATTCGGAGAAATTGGTGATAACAGGCTGACTGTTATGGCTGGAATTGCGGTTCTGGATGAATTGGTGGCGACCGAGAATAAAATTGAGCAATTGCGCGACGAGGTAAGTCAGGTGAATGCGGATCGTGAAGCGATTATTTTGCAATCGCAAGCCCTGGAGGCTCGATTTGCAAAAAATCTGGCTGAAACCGCCCGCAAAATTGAAGCGGTGGCGGTGGTGATTGATGAAACCGCAACAGGGCAACCGCCAGCCGCAAAGTAATAAATTTAGTTCTGATCTTAAGTATGGGCTTTGAAAATTGACTCAATGCTCCTATATCTTCAAATGCTGCCCGGTTCGTGAAGGATACAAATTGCTCGGGGCCTTAAATTCCTTTAGGGAGCTGTCCCTGACCAGACCCGTGGGTTTGGATATACGGTGCCCACCTACTTTAGTAGGTTCCCGGGATCTTAGTTATCCCACGGCCGTGGCGGCACTATTTTTGTATTCTTGTTTTCTCCAGCCAGCTATTGACGTTTGAAAAATTCTTTAGACATTTCCAAAGAAAAATCACGATTGCGCAAAGAAGCAATGGAGCGACGCTCTGCCTTGTCAATAAAGCAGCGCCAGTTAGCCTCGTCCAAGGCAATTGATAATTTTTTTTTCGAGATTGAATTGCCACAAAAATCCATAGTGGCCCTGTATTGGCCGATTGGTGATGAGATGGATTGCAGGGGGATAATTGAAAAACTTGAGCACTCGGGCCATCAGGTCTGCCTGCCCTGCATTGAGGGCAAAGATCAGCCGTTGATATTCAGGGAATTTACGGGCGAAGAAAATTTGGTTTCAGCAGGGTTTGGCACCAGTGAGCCTGATGAAAATACAAAAATCTTGCAGCCGGATTTGATTGTTCTGCCGCTTTTGGGTTTCGATAAAAAGGGAAACCGGCTTGGCTATGGCAAGGGTTTTTATGATCGCACCATAGCTGTAATGACAAAAAAACCAGACTTAAGTGGTTTGGCATTCAGTGTTCAGGAATTCAAAGAAATCCCCACCAATGCCCATGATGTGCCATTAACGAGAATAGTAACCGAGAATGGACAAATGGTTGGGCGCTGATATTTAGTGCGCTGCGCCAGATTAATCTGAACTCATAATTGAGAGATTAAAAATTTGAGAATACTTTTTCTAGGGGATGTAATGGGCAGGTCTGGTCGCGAAGCCATAAACCGTCATCTGCCCGGATTGATTGAAAACCACGGGTTTGATTTTGTGGTGGTGAACGGGGAAAATGCCAGCCACGGGCGTGGTCTAACCCAGGGGCATTTTAATCTCATCATTGAAGCGGGGGCCGATGTGGTTACCCTTGGGGATCATGCTTTTGATCAGCGTGAAACCCTTTCGTTTATTGAAAGAGAGCAGGCGCTGGTGCGTCCGATAAATTTTATGGCTGGCACGCCGGGGCGTGGCGCAACTCTTGTTACCGGCCGCAACGGGCATCAGGTGTTGGTGATCAATGCGCTGGGGCGGGTTTTTATGAACCCGATGGATGACCCGTTTGCAGCGGTTGCCAAAGCAATTGCCGATTGTCCCCTTGGAGAAATTGCTGATGCGATCATTGTGGATTTTCATGCCGAAGCCACTTCAGAAACCCAGGCCATGGGGCATTTCTTGGATAGCAAAGCAACGCTGGTGGTTGGAACTCACACTCATATCCCCCCCTCCGACCATCGAATTCTTGATGGGGGAACCGCAATAATGGGGGATGCGGGCATGTGCGGGGATTTTAATTCGGTGATCGGAATGGAAACCGAAGAACCACTAACCCGCTTCACTACTGGCTTTGGCAATGGGCGCTTTATACCGGCGCCCGGGCAGGGCACGGTTTGCGGTGTGGCCATTGAAACCGAGCCAAAAACCGGATTGTGCAAAAAGATTTTTCCGGTTCGGGTTGGTGGATCGCTAAGCGAGGCTTTGCCCCAGTTTTAGGTTTTGTTTGATAGACTTGTCATTTCCTGCCACTTTTCAATCAATGCATCATAATTTTCTGGCTGCTTGTCATAGGATAAAGCACCTTCCTCAATATTCACCCAGCTTTGCTTTGATCGTATCCAGATATGACCGGATGGAACCAGCCAGCTTGTATCGTCCAAAGAGCCGGCTTTGATGTTAAGGGTGTCGGAATAGGCAGAGCGGGAATGAAATAATCTGGTGCCGCAATCGGAGCAAAACTGATATTTCATTTTGCCGCCCGATTCGGCGGTTTTTTCAACGGATTTTAGATTTCCTGAAATTTCAAGGTCGCTTCGATTTACGCGAAGTGATTGGCCAAAGGCTGATGAAGATTGCTTTTGGCATGAGGTACAGTGGCAAATGTATAAAACAATTGGTGCCGCATTGAGCTGATAGCGTACCTGTTCACATTGACAGCCCCCGTTTATGGGGAATGAGGGTAATGTGATTTTGTCGGCCATTTAGCTTTCTTTCGAAAAAAATTTGTTTTGTTGGGTTTTTTGCTTTTGGGTTTTGACCCGGACCCTGTGGTCTTTTATACAGTTTGAAAAAGCTTTGCAAAATTTTGCACTTCAAGCCAAAAAATTTACGGGGATACTTATGGCCGGACATTCACAATTCAAAAACATCATGCATCGCAAAGGCCGTCAGGATGCCGTGCGTTCAAAATTGTTTTCCAAGCTGAGTAAAGAAATTACCGTGGCAGCAAAAATGGGCATGCCGGACCCGGATATGAACCCGCGCCTTAGGCTGGCGATGACCAATGCCCGCTCTCAATCCATGCCCAAGGATAATATTCAGCGCGCCATCAACAAGGCCAGCGCTACGGATGGAGCGAATTACGAAGATATCCGCTATGAGGGGTATGGTCCGGGCGGAGTTGCCGTTATTGTTGAGGCGCTGACCGACAATCGCAATCGCACTGCCTCCAATGTCAGAGCAATATTTGGCAAAGCCGGCGGAGCGCTTGGAGAAACCGGCTCTGTTGCTTTTATGTTTGAGCGCGTTGGAGAAATTATCTACCCTGCGGATGCCGGTGATGCTGATACTATCATGGAGGCGGCAATTGAGGCGGGGGCCGAGGATGTTGTCAGCTCTGAAGATGAGCACATAATTTATTGCGGATTTGAAGACATCAATGATGTTTCAAAATCATTGCAGGACATTTTGGGGGAAGCGGTTTCGGTTAATCCCACATGGAAGCCAAATTCAGGCACCCCTGTCGATGCGGGCAAAGGGGCATCGCTTTTGCGCTTGCTGGCCACTCTTGAAGACGATGATGATGTGCAAAAAGTTTATTCCAATGTTGAGATTTCCGATGAAGACATGGAGAAAATCGCCGAGGCGGAATAAAACCCATGACCATATATCTAATTCGACATGCACAATCCGAGTTTAACGCGGCTTTTCGTAGCGGATTGCCTGACCCGATGATATTTGATGCACAGCTTTCTGAACTGGGCCGGGAGCAGGCGCTAAAAGCGCGGGCGCATATTGCGAATTTGGACATTGAAAAACTGATTGTTTCGCCGCTTACCCGTACTTTGCAAACGGCAGAAATAATGTTTCAAAAAAAATTGCCCACGCAGGTTAATTCTTTGGTGCGCGAGCAATTGTCTCATAGTGGAGATGTGGGAACCAGTCCGGCTCAATTATCCAGAGATTGGGCGCATCTTGATTTTGAACATCTTGGTGATCCTTGGTGGCATGTTGGTCAGAACAACCGCCTTGGGTTTTGTGTTGAGCCACTTGAATTGCTTGAAAAACGGGCAGAAGAATTTGTGGGTTTTGCAAAACAGATGAAATTGCATTCAACCGCTATTGTCACCCATGGTAATTTTATTCGGGTTTTGAGTGGTATTCAGCCCGAGAATTGCCAGATTATAAAATTAGATATCTAAAACCGAATTCAGCAGAGTTGGATTGCCTGTATTGAGGCATTAAATCCGCTGTACGGAACTTTTCCGTGAGCCGTATTTAAGTGTGGTTTCCGGCTTTTTTTGGCTGTTTGTGGTTAGAAATTTCGTCACTCTTCACGGCGGTGACAAGCAGATTTGTGCTTTTGTGACCCAATAGTGACGCTAAGCTCTGATAGATCATTCATGGTGAAAGAACAGCCCGAAGTGGCTGAGAGTTTAAAGGAGAAACACCGTGAATATAACCAAAGAAAAAACAGCAGGCGCATTACGGGGAGCGTTGCTGGCAAGTGTTGCCGGTGTTCTGGCCAGCTTTGCGATGGCAAATGTAGCTCTGGCTCATGCGACATCTGCAAAAGCGGAAACAGATATGTCTGATGGCATGAAAGACGATGCGATGTCTGAAGATATGAAAGATGATGACATGATGTCTGAAGACAAAATGATGCCATCGGGCAAAATGTCTGCGTCAGCCGACGGGGTAGCCATCTGGCAATTCCCTGACCGGCGCGAGCTTGATCCGGCTTTGTTTGGCACGCCTGATGCGCCGATCAATGTGGACCTGTTGCCCCTTGGTGCTCGCCTGACAAATGCAGACGGCACGGCCTTTACCACCATTAAAGACCCGGCAATGTTTTCAAACAATATCGAAATGACCACGGGCAGTTTCAACATTGAGGTTAAGGATTTGAGTGCCAAAGACGGTCCCAATTCTTTGGACGAAGTTAAAATGGATGCTTCTTTCGTTTCACCTGCCGGTCAGACAATTCGCGTAACCATGAACAAGGTTATTCCGGTTGGTCCTGATCATCCGTTTTTTGGCGGAGTTGGCACCAATGTTTTGATGCATGGTGCAACCGGTATCGGAACGCCGCTGGTGGCTGAAGAATTTTCCTATATTACCGCCTGGGGTCTGGGCGATATTTATGTGGATGGGGAAAAAGTGGATAGCAACCGGATTGTTCACGTGATGGTATCCGAGCGTACCCGCGATGCTGATTTCAAGGTCGGTTTTGGTGTTGCCATGCCTGATCAGTTGGAAATCCATCTGGCTTTACCCCCGATGAAAGGTTCGCCAACCGGTCCGACGCCTAGCCCGGTTCCAACTGGTGTCACCTTGCCAAACGGCAATGACCAGCCGTTTGTCCATGTGAATTTTTATGGCAATGCCAGTCTTGAAGGAAACCGGTTTTATACCGCCATGTAGGAATTCTCGTTTCTGCTTAGGCAGATTGTAAAATATAAGAACCCGGCGCTGAGTTTTTCAGTGCCGGTTTTTTTTCGTCTAAATCCGGCCCTGTATCTGGAAACATCAAATGGTATTTCTTACCTATTGTATAATGGGATTAGCGGCTGAAATTATTGGTTGCCCTACTTAAATTCAAACATATCGGAGAAATGACATGTGGAATGGAGCTGAATGGATGGGTGGAGGTTTTATGTGGTTTGGTGGTATTTGGATGATACTTATTGTGGCTTTGGTGGTTCTTTCGATTGCCGCTCTGGTAAAATATCTGATGAAGTAACCAGTGTTGAAATATCTATGAATGCGGATAATTTTGGGGAAATGTTTCCCTTTTGTTCACATTGCATTTGCTAGAAACAGATAAATCAGAATATAATGCAAATCCAACTGCAATGGGCGAATATGATGGAACTAGTCAGAATTATCGGAATTGATCCGGGGTTGCGTCGATGCGGCTGGGGGATCATTGAAAGTGCGGGCAGTCGTTTAAGTTTTGTTGCATCCGGCACTATAGTTCCCAACGTAAAACTTACGTTGGCCAACCGGCTTGTAACTTTGTTTGAAGAGCTGTGCGCCACCATAAAAACATTTCATCCTGATGAAGCGGCGGTTGAAGAAACCTTTGTTTCAGCAGGTGCCCGTTCGGCCCTGCAACTTGGTCAGGCGCGCGGGGTGGTGTTGATGGCTCCGGCTTTGCTTGATCTTGAAGTGGGTGAATATGCGGCCAATCTGGTGAAAAAATCTATTGTCGGATCAGGACATGCTGATAAGGGACAGATGCAATTGATGGTCAATACGCTTTTACCCAGCGCAAATTTTAACGGAGCCGATGAGGCAGATGCTTTGGCCATTGCCATATGCCACGCCCATCACCGCAAAGCGCGTTTGCTTGTTAACGATCCCGGCACAGGAAAAAAGCGGGCATGATCGGCAAACTTAAAGGGGTGGTTGAAGAACTTGGTGATGACCATGTTCTGATTGATGTGAACGGGGTTTGTTATCTGGTTTATTGTTCTTCACGCACCATGGCGGCGCTGCCGATGGTTGGTGAGGCTTGCAGTATTCACATCGAAATGATGGTGCGCGAGGATATGCTTCGTTTGCACGGTTTTGCATCCACTAACGAAAAGGCATGGTTTGGAGTTCTGCTGGGTGTGCAAGGCGTTGGGGCGCGGGTGGCGCTGGCAATATTGTCCACACTTTCACCGACAGAAATTGCCTCAAGCATTGCCCTGCAGGATAAGGCTATGATGGGGCGGGCCTCTGGAGTGGGGCCAAAACTTGCCCAGCGGCTGGTCAGCGAGCTAAA
>VAPK010221805.1_pt1 | contig 11258 bp, 9 predicted proteins | sample 3395031 | NCBI WGS metagenome assembly VAPK01 (sample SAMN08290443, study PRJNA428436) | hydrothermal vent metagenome | isolation source: Deep-sea hydrothermal vent chimney 1 | place: Pacific Ocean: Juan De Fuca Ridge
TGCGACCAAGTTTTTGATAGATGGTTTCCCACTTGTCGATTAATCTGTGAAGTTCCTCATCGAGTTCGGCTACCTTCTTTCTTTCGGCTACTGTTCGAACTATTACGCCATATTTACGGGGCTTAATACTTTGAACCAATCTTTTTAACCGATTTTTCTCTTCACTGCTTTTAATCTTCTGCGAAACTGAAACTTTTTCGCTAAAAGGCATTAAAACCAAGTTCCGCCCTGCTATCGAAATTTCTGAAGTCAACCGTGGCCCTTTTGTTGAAATTGGTTCTTTTGATACTTGAACCAAAACTTTCTGACCAACTTTTAAAAGTTCGTTAACTTTTCCTTCCTTATTTATGTCCGGTTCAGAATGAATCCGTGAAATGGAAGAAATATTGTTCTTTTTAGAAGAAGCAATTCTCAAAAATTTGTTTAATGTAGCAAATTGCGGCCCCATGTCGAGATAATGTAGGAAAGCATCTTTGTTGTAACCAACATCAATAAAAGCAGCATTTAAACTTGGCATTATTTTTTTCACTTTGCCGAGGTAGATATCACCTACCGCAAATTTAGCACCGCTTCTTTCTCTTGATAATTCAACAAGTCTTTTATTCTCCTGTAAGGCAATAACAATTTCGGATGGAGTTACGTCAATAATTAAATCGCTACTCACAACCTTTTCTTTAAACTGTAATTTTATTAATACTATTGTTTATAACAGATTAAACCTAAAGCAAAATAATGCTTTAGGTTTAATCAAAAATTTTCAATAAGAATTACCTAATAATCCCTATTTTTTCTTTTTATGCCTATTCTTACGCAACCTTTTTTTGCGTTTATGAGTAGCCATCTTATGTCTCTTTCTTTTCTTTCCGCTTGGCATGCTAAATTATTTTACTTGATTTTTTACTTCAGACACAAATGTTTTCGCTGGTTTAAACGAAGGAATATTGTGCGCAGGAATAATAATAGTTGTATTCTTTGAAATATTCCTAGCCGTTTTTTCCGCTCTTTTCTTTACTACAAAACTACCAAAACCTCTTAGGTAAACGTTTTTACCATCAACTAATGAATCCTTTACAGTTTCCATGAAAGCTTCTACTGTTTTTTGAACAGTTACTTTCTCAATCCCTGTATTTTTAGAGATTTCATTTACAATGTCTGCCTTTGTCATTTCTTAATATATTTAATTTTCAATGAATTATAACTATAATTGAGTTTGCAAAAATAAAAATAATTTAATCACTCAAAAGCATTTCAAATAAATTATTTTTGTTTTTATAAAGATTCTTAATTAGTTAGCACTAAATGAATGATTTTCAGGACGATATTTATGGATGGTATTTGGAAAACAAAAGGGACTTGCCTTGGCGAAAAACTTCTGATCCATATCTCATTTGGATATCTGAAGTAATACTTCAACAAACCCGTGTGGCACAGGGTACAAAATACTTCCATCGTTTTATCAATAAATTTCCGACGGTCAAACACTTAGCGTCTGCATCGGAAGACGAAGTGCTAAAACTATGGCAGGGCTTGGGTTATTATTCGCGTGCCAGAAATCTTCATTTTACTGCGAAATTAATTGTTAACGATTATAAAGGTGAATTTCCAAGCGAGTACAACGAAATATTAAAACTGAAGGGAATTGGTCCATATACCGCAGCAGCCATATCTTCCATTGCTTTCCATTTGCCACATCCGACCGTGGACGGCAATATATATAGATTATTTTCAAGGTATTATGGAATTGAAACACCCATCGACTCCCACAACGGAAAAAATGAGTTTTATGAAATTGCTAAAGAAATAATGCCTACAAATAATCCGGGAATGCACAATCAGGCGTTAATGGAGTTTGGTGCTTTACAATGTGTACCAAAATCGCCCAAATGTACTTTTTGTCCACTTGCATTATCCTGCTACGCAAGTAAAAAGGGCTTGGTTGAAAAACTTCCGGTAAAAACAAAAAAAATCAAACAATCTGTTCGATATTTCTATTTTTATTACATTGACAATGGCAAATTCACTTATCTCGAAAAACGAATGAAAAACGATATTTGGAAGAATCTCTATCAATTCCCATTAAAAGAAACAGAAAAAGAGCTTTCTGAAATGGATGTAATAAATTTGGGGATTCCATTCGGAGCGAACATGAAAGCAAACATTAAATCCATTTCAACCAAAAGGAAACACATATTAAGTCACCAAATTCTATATGCACGCATCGTTCACGTTGAAACTGAAGCGTTGGATAATTTTAGCACAAAATATATTCGTATAAATAAAAAAGATATTTCTAAATTTGCAATACCGAGATTGCTCGAACATTTTATTGAAGTTTTAAATATTGGATAAATAAAAACCATTTTTGTTCGATTATGATTGTGGAATTTGTATCTTTAAATGTTAATCTATAAAAAATAAATTATGTCGGTAAACAAAGTTATTTTAATTGGGAATGTAGGCAAAGACCCGGAAATAAGACATCTTGATTCAGGTGTCGCTGTGGCAAGTTTTTCGTTGGCAACATCAGAATCGTACAATGCAAAAAATGGGGAAAGAGTTACCACCACCGAATGGCACAATATTGTGGTATGGCGAGGTTTAGCCGAAGTAGTAGAAAAATATGTAAAGAAAGGCTCAAAACTTTATATAGAAGGAAAAATTACAACAAGGCAGTATGAAAAAGATGGGCAAACAAAATATTTTACTGAAATTGTTGCCAATAATATGGAAATGTTAGACTCAAGGAATTCGTCAAAAGAACCTTCTGATAATTTAGGGCAAGCTGGTGCTGCTGCTGCTACACAATCAACTTCAACAGTTAACGAGCCCGAAGTTGATGACGCAAGTGGGGACGAAGATTTACCCTTTTAATTCATTAGCTGGACAAGCCTGAACAAAAGAGGGATATAGAAAGTAAGAAAATAAAAATAAAATTTGGAAACAGTACCGCTTTTTGAAACTGCCATGATAGGCAGCTGGAACATTCAATTTCATCCATTAACATTAAACATTGCTGTCAGCATTGTAATTGTGTTGCTATTAATACTAAGTTCAGCTTTAATCAGTGGTTCTGAAGTAGCATATTTTTCGCTCAGTGCCGCTGATAAACATAAGTTGAAGAAAATAAATAAAACAAACCAGCGTGTACTAAAGAATTTGGAAACTCCTGAAAAGCTTTTGGCAACAATACTTGTTGCCAATAATTTTGTAAATATTGGCACTATTATTTTAGCCACAAATATTACCAGCAATTTAATAACCATTGAAAATTCGCAGGTAATTGAATTTTTGCTTCAAATTGTACTAATTACATTTTTCTTACTTCTTTTTGGCGAAATTTTCCCAAAAGTTTATGCCACTCATTTTGCATTGGGGTTTGCCAAGTTTATGGCTCTCCCTCTGCAAATACTCGAAAAAATATTTCGACCAATAAATTCCATCTTAATTTACTCCACTTCTTTTGTGAATAAAAGAATGCAAAAACATCGAAAAGAAATATCGATAGACGAAATTTCACAAGCACTGGAATTAACTTCCGATCAAGAGCTTTCGGAGGAAAAAGACATTTTAGAAGGTATTGTAAAATTTGGAAATAAAAATGTGGAAGAAATTATGAAACCCCGCGTTGATGTGGTTTCAATAGACATTAAAACGGACTTTTTAAAGGTTTTACAAGTAATCAACGATTCCGGCTATTCACGAATTCCGGTTTACATCGACTCGTTCGACAATATTAGCGGAATTCTCTACATTAAAGACATTTTACCTCACAGCCACAAAGGGGAATCGTTCAAATGGCAAACACTAATAAGGGTGCCATTCCACGTTCCTGAAACTAAAAAGATAAGCTCGCTTTTAAAAGAATTTCAAAAGAGAAAAGTACACCTCGCAGTTGTTGTAGATGAATATGGCGGAACTGCTGGGATTGTTACACTGGAGGATATCCTGGAAGAGATTGTTGGCGAAATTGTCGATGAATTTGACGAAGAGGAAAAGTTCTTTTCAAAAATTTCAGACAATACTTTCTTGTTCGAAGGCAAAGTGCTTTTGGGCGATTTTTATAAAGTGGTGGAATGTGACGATTCTGTTTTTAATGATGTAAAAGGTGATGCAGATACTTTGGCCGGAATTATTTTAGAATTGAAAGGTGAAATTCCAATACTTCACGAAAAAATTAAGTGTAAACAATTCAACTTTACCATCGAAGCTGTGGACAATCGCCGGATCAAACAAATTAAAGTTGAAATAAAAACCGAAAAAGATTAATAGATTTTTGGCACAACAACGTAGAAAGACAACACTTTTACTCTTCCGACATTCGGCAAAATAGATGTTACGAACAAATAATTGGAGATTATTTTCATTTAAAATCAATATGAATTCAATAAAAATTAAGTTACTGTTTTTTATGGTCATACTTTTTTTGACAGGGTGCAAAGAAAAATATACCCCAAAACCACACGCATTTTTCCGGATAGATTTTCCGCAGAAACAATACCACACACTGCCAAATGGGTTTCCTTACAAATTTGACGTTCCAAATTATTCGAAAATAACACCCGACAAATACAACCCCAAACAACCATTTTGGATAAATATAACGGTTCCTGAAAACCGGGTTGAAATCCATATCTCGTATTACGATTTGAAAAAGAAAACACATTCAAAAAAAGCACAATTGGCTGAATTGATGGAAGAAAGCCGGCGGCTGGCCTACAAACATTCAATAAAAGCCGATGCTATTGAAGAGCAAGTTTTTATGAATCCGGGAAAAAATGTTTTTGGGATGATTTATAAAATTAGCGGAAATGCTGCTTCGCCATTCCAGTTCTTTTTAACCGACAGTACCAGCCATTTTTTACGCGGTGCATTTTACATCCGCGAAGTTCCAAACATCGATTCGTTACAACCGGTTATCGACTTTATTGAACCCGATATTATCCGGCTTATTGAAACCACAACCTGGAATTAATGCCATTTGTAAAAAAAATAAACAACGATATTGGGACATTGGGAATCTGGAAATTGTCAGAAACTGCAAGCAATTTAGTTTCAAAATTTAATTTTTCGACAAAGGAAAAAGAAGAATTCACAAAAATTAAAGTGGATAGGCGAAAAACGGAATATCTGGCCACCCGGCTTTTATTACAAAATTTGCTGAAAGAAAAAGCTGAAATTAAATACCTCGGATCAGGGAAACCAATATTAAAAGAAATTCAAAAAAACATAAGTATTTCACATTCATCAGATTTTGTTGTGGTTTTGCTTTCTGGCAGCACAATTGGAATCGATGTAGAAAACACAAATCGAAATATAAAAAAAATAGCCAATCGTTTTCTTGATGGGGAGGAATTTAAACACATTCAAAACATGGAAAATCAACAACGGGCAACAGTTTTGTATTGGAGTGCTAAAGAAGCGATTTTTAAATGCACAGAGCAACAAGGAATCCAGTTTAACAAACAAATATTTATACCTTCATTCGAGATAAAAAACCAAGGGTTGTTTACAGCAACTTTAACTTGTAACACCACAATTACAAACTATAAACTTTGGTATTTTTTTTACGAAAACAATGTGATAGTTTATTGTGTTGAATAAGAAAATAGAATAACATGAAACGTACAGAAAACCAGGTTTTGATCATTTTTGGGGCTTCAGGCGATTTAACGAAAAGGAAATTAATACCGGCACTTTATAATCTCTACAAACAAAATTTACTTCCCGACAAATTTGCCGTTTTGGGCGCATCACGTTCTTCGTTTACCGATGACGAGTTTAGGTGCAAAGTAGAGGAGTTTTTACCCACAGGTGAAAGTGTTGAAACATTCAAAAGAATGCTTTTCTACCAGCCTGTCCAAACCAACAAAGCAGCTGACTTTGTTCCTCTAAAAAATCGCTTAGAAGAAATTTCTTCCGATTTACAAATGGAAAAAAATTATGTTTTTTACCTTTCCACTCCCCCATCGCTCTACGAAATTATCCCCAAGCTGCTATGGGAAAATGGGCTAAGCAAATCAAAAAAATATTTTAGGAGGTTAATTGTTGAAAAACCTTTTGGTACAGATTTGCTTTCGGCGAAAAAACTGAACGTAAACCTTTTGAATTATTTTAACGAAGAACAAATTTATCGTATCGACCATTATTTGGGAAAAGAGACAGTTCAAAATATGTTGGTTTTACGTTTTTCAAACGGAATTTTTGAGCCACTGTGGAACCGTAATTATGTTGAACGGGTTGAAATTACTTCGGCTGAAAGCTTGGGGGTTGAAAACCGCGGGGGATACTACGACCATTCGGGAGCCATGCGCGATATGTTGCAAAACCACTTGTTGCAATTGCTTGGATTTGTAGCCATGGAACCACCAGTTGTTATTGAAGCAAACGCCATTCGAAATGAAACTACAAAGGTATTTCAATCGTTGCGCCCCATTTCCGAAAACCAGGTACCAAGATATGTGATTCGTGGTCAATACACCGAATCGAAAATAAAAAATGAAAAGGTTGTTGGTTATCGCGATGAGCCAGGAGTAGATCCACTTTCGCGCACCGAAACATTTGTAGCACTAAAATTTTTTATCGACAATTGGCGTTGGGCAGGTGTCCCCTTTTACATTCGCACCGGAAAAAAATTACCAACGCGGGTAACCGAAATTGTCATTCATTTTAAAAGTGTACCCCATCACTTGTTTGGTTCGCGGAAATCTTCTGCAACAACCAACAATCAACTTATTATAAGAATCCAACCCGATGAAGGAATTCTTCTCAAATTTGGCATGAAAACCCCCGGCGCCGGTTTCGCTGTGCAAACTGTAAACATGGATTTTCATTATTCCGACCTGGCCGGCACCCTTGTTCCGGCTGCTTACGAAAGACTATTACTTGATTGCATGCAAGGCGATGCAACTTTATATACACGCGGCGATGCTGTTGAACAAGCCTGGCAATTTGTTCAACCCATAATTAATGCATGGCAAACCAATCCTGAAATTCCAATTTATGGCTATCCTGCTGGAACCTGGGGACCCGAAGATTCAAATAAATTAATGACAAATGGCGAGTGGCGATTTCCTTGTAAAAACCTCACCGATGATGGACTTTATTGTGAATTGTAGCTTATATTTTTTTATTAACTTTGTCGAAATAAATGAATTACGATGATTACAAATACTGAAGTTAAAATTTTTGCTGATCCCAAAAAGGTATATAAAGCAATTTCTAAAGAAATTTTTAAGCTCACACAAAACTCTTCGCAAGCTCGTTTCGATATTTCCTTTTCGGGGGGGGATTCGCCAAAAGGGCTTTTCAAAAAATTAAGCAACAAGTACTCCGATGCAATTCCATGGAGCAGGATCCACTTTTGGTGGGGCGACGAAAGATGTGTCCCTCCCACTGACAACGAGAGCAATTATAAAATGGTAAATGACTATTTATTGTCAAAAATTTCTATCCCTGAAGAAAACATTCATCGAATAAAAGGGGAAGGAAACCCAACTAATGAAGCCGAAAGATATGCTGCTGAAATAAAAAAGAACCTCAATTCCAGGGGCAAAATTCCTGTTTTCGATTTAATGATTTTAGGACTTGGCGACGATGGGCACACTGCATCTATTTTTCCCCACCAATTAGAATTGTTCGAAGATGAAAAAATTTGTACGGTTACCCAGCATCCAATCACCGCACAAAAACGTATTACGCTAACCGGACGCACAATAAATAATGCCAATCGTATTTTCTTTTTGGTTATCGGGGAGAATAAAGCCATGCGTATATCAGAAATTATGAACGATGATGAAGCAGCAAAACTACTTCCAGCCTATTATATTTCGCCAAAAAATGGAGAATTAATTTGGTTTTTGGACGAACCGGCAGCATCAAAAATACAATAAAACAACTTCGCTTCAGGAACATATCCAGCAAGCCCACACAGGGTTCAAAACAAAAAATGACCGCTACAAACTGACAGCTTTTTTCCCTTATTTTACCGCCTTCAATTTTAAAACTTCCATTCCAAATTTTTCGGTTTCGGCAATAACATCTTCTACACAACCCGAAGTAAGTTCGCAGGCAATAACATGGTTCCCTGCATTGGGGAATGCAACTTTAACTTTGCTATCGGGATTTGTCCCCAATTGTTTGAACATTTTTAACATGGCACTTACTTTTACGGTCTCGTCCTGATGTGTATCATCTTTATAATAATAACCCAAAAAAACAGGTGCTGTAACATTTTTGTAAGTCTCCTTTTTCATGGTTGCATCAATCAACTGCTGTAAATAAACGGTAGCCTCCATCCTGTATTTACAATTCCAATATTGACAATCTTTCGACCCAAAATCTTCATTGGTAACCCTATATTTACCTCCATTCGATTTTCGTCCAATTTGCAAACCCCAGGGTTTCGAGAGCAGAAATGCTGCACTGTTATTTATCCTGATATTTGGGGAGTAAAGGATTAAGCCCTGAACATATTCAGGAAAATCGGCTGCCAGTTGTAAACCCAATGTTCCACCTGTTGAAGTACTCATAATTATTACCTTCTTGCCAAGGCTGCGTGCAACCATCAAACCCTCTTTTGCCGACTCCCACAACCGGTCGGGTGTCATATCAATTAAAGGATCCTCCGTTTCAATACCGTGCGAAGCCAAACGTGGAATATACAAATTACATCCAAATTTCCTCGCAAACCGCACATGGGCAGGATAACCTTCGTACCACGATGCTGAAAACCCATGCAAATACAATACTGCATAATTTGTGCGCTCTTTTATAGAATCGTTGGCCCAGAAAATTCGCGATTCATTATCAGGTTTTAGTTTTAGGCCAGCATCATTTTTCTTTACAAATTTTTCGATATTCCCAATACTTGCCGAAATAGAAGGTAAATCTTTATTAAGCACTGGTTTGCTGGGTTTTGGTCCAAGCAAATAAATAGCAATTGCCAACAAAACCACAATTCCAAGAAAACGTCGTATTCGTTTCATTTTATTAATTTTTATAGCGAAAATACAATTTTATATTTGGGGAATGAAATCATTGATGCTGAAATAAATTAAGCATGACGTTCTGAAGCGGCGCAATATACTTTACACGAGTGTCAAAAATTGTATATTTTCGGTGATGTCATTCCCCGCAAAACGATCCCTTCGGGAGAACTTGTTTCGGAATCTCTTTACACCGTAAGGATGCTGATCCGCCAGCCGGATTTGATTTGACAACTCTTTTTAATTGACTACTGTGCTTTTCGTTACGCACCTATTGGTTTCAATCCATTTGGCACTTTAAAGCTGAATTTTATTCTAACTTCATTGTCGCGCCACCCGGGAAAGGGAGAATCCTTTCTCCCTGAAAACCAAAACGTATTATTTTATTGAAAATTAATATTACCCACACCAACTGTAATAGAACCTATATTCAACTATTCGAGGTTAATATACAATAGCTTTTGAATAAAATACAAGAAGCTATTTTTAATTAAAGAATGTTCCTTTGCAACAGAGCATCTTTTAAATTCAGAAATAAATGGTACGATCAGAAATGAATAAACAGAAACAAATTAATCGGAACAGGCCTGTTTCGATAATAATTTTTATGACTTGCATAATTCTAATTATGTTGTCAAATTCAGTTACGGCCCAGGATCTGTTTGGCGTTGACGAACATTTGTGGAAACCCCAAAAAGACGATGTTTTTTTGCAGGAGGTTTCAGAAAAAATACCCACCGAAAGTCCTGTGCTTTCAGTTGCAGAATTTGAAGGCAAATGTTACGCAATAATCCACAACAATGTTTATTTACTGGAAGGCAGTGAACTTAATAAAGTTGAACGAGCACCTTCCGGAGTTAGGGAGTTAATGCAAAAAGCGGGAGATCTTTGGGCACTTGCAAACGATGGAATTTATATATTTTCGAGTAACAAATGGCAAAAGATTGATGAGCGAATATTTGTTGATCTTACAATTCATAATGGGGTTTTGCACGCTGCAACCCGTGAAGAAATTTATCGATTTGATGGTGATAAATTTGTAAGTATTAAACCGGAAGGAGGTTATTATTCGAGTAATATGACCATGTTGATGGAAGACGGAACTCAATTGCACGCCGACCCGGTCCAGCTGGGACCAATTTCACGAATTGGATCGTACAGTGGAACGCTTTACGTTCTGCGGCCCGGAAAATTAGTCCTTTTTGACGGACTGGTGGTGAATGAGGATTTTATCGATTGGGGCTCGTTTCCATCCACCAATACCCGGGATATGCTTCGTTTTGGTAGTCGGATATTTATAACTACCGATCGGGGTTTGGTTGTTTTGCGTGGAGCCGCCTTATCTACTTTGGAAGGAAAAGATGGCCTCCCCGTGGAAAATACAACATGTCTCGAAAAAGGGTTCGATGGAGATGTTTGGATTGGCACAACGAAAGGTGCAATTCGAATGTTGGAAAACGACTGGCATTATTTTGGGGCAGATCACTGGCTTCCCGGCGATAATGTTCATGACATTGCAGTGGGAAAGAATGTGGTTTATATTGCAACTGACAAGGGCTTGGGAATTATTAAATATGAGCCATTTACATTATGCAAAAAAGCAGCTTTCTACGAACGCCACTTAAAAGAATGGAACCATAAACGGCTCGGTTTTATTCATACAATTTATAAAAAAGATGGTGAATGGGTACGCGAAATTAGCGATAACGATGGTGGCCACACTGCTCCGTATCTGGCAGCGATGTGTTATAAATATGCCGTTACCGGCGATCAGTCAGCGAGAGCAGAGGCTGTTGAGTCTTTTAACGCCATGTTGTGGCTCGATCGGGTTACACCAATCGATGGTTTTATTGCCCGCTCAATTTGGTCAACTACTGCCGATAAGGACGAAATGGGACGCGGTGGCTCAGGAGGGTTGCCGGCAAAATGGTACCCAACTCCTGATGGTAAATGGATGTGGAAAGGTGATACGTCAAGCGACGAAGTTATTGCCCACTTTTACGCCGTATCACTTTTTTATGATTTAGTTGCCAAGGGAAAAGAAAAAGAGTTGGCAAAAGAACATTTGAAGCGCATGGCCGCATATATAATCGATTGCGGATGGGTGTTGAACGATATGGATGGAAAACCAACACGCTGGGGGCGCTGGAATCCGGAGTACCTCCTTCGTCCTTATGGTTATGTTGACCGGGGAATAAATGGTTTGGAAGCTTTGGCATTTATTAAAACAGCTCAGTCGATTACCGGAGACGATAAATTTAATAAAGGGTACAA
>VAPK010176213.1_pt1 | contig 11256 bp, 12 predicted proteins | sample 3395031 | NCBI WGS metagenome assembly VAPK01 (sample SAMN08290443, study PRJNA428436) | hydrothermal vent metagenome | isolation source: Deep-sea hydrothermal vent chimney 1 | place: Pacific Ocean: Juan De Fuca Ridge
AAAAGTATTTTCAAATATGGATTATCTTATGTCGCAAGCATCCTTTTAAACTCTCTAAGTAATGACCATATAGGAATATTTAAATTTTTGTCATGTACTTAATTATAAAACCTTAAAATAGGACAATACAGGAAAATGATCACTATAACCTCCTAAATGCCACTTACCAACAAAAGTTCTTTTAGGAGCTCCTTTTCTTTTTCCTTTTGGTTCTTGCAAAAAATGATTATCAAATATTTCAGTAGAGATATATTTTAGTTCGTCTTCCGTATTATTTAATAAGTTATCACTCATGATAATCTGATCAAACAAATACCATTTATTACTGTATCTAACAGATCCTTTTTTATTTTGCTTTAATTCAAGCATAGGATTAAAAAACTCACCGGTCATTAGGTTGTTTTTTATACTGTTGCTATCCGGATCATCATTAAAATCACCCATAATAATAATTCTGGCCGCATCATTTTCTTCGTGAATATCATTTATAATTTCATTGACTAATTTTGCAGCCTGCACCCGTTTGTAACTAGAAGCTTGTGCTCCTTTGTTTCTTGATGGCCAGTGATTTACAATAACATAAATTGGTTTGCCAAATAATTTTCCATGTACAAGCAAAATATCTCTAGTGTAATCTCTATCTCCTAAATTGTCTATTAGCATCAAGGGGTAATTATCAGAATATATCAATTCAAAATGTTCTTTTTGATATAAAAAAGCCACATCAATACCTCTTTCATCCGGAGAATCATAATGTACAAAATTATAGGAAAAGGGATTTAACTTATCAGCTTTAACCAGATCTTCAAGGCAGGTGTCATTTTCAACTTCTGAAACTCCAACAAATACAGGGGGTATTTCACACTGCTTTCTTCCAATTTTTGATATAACATTTGCAAGATTTCGGATTTTTCTATTGTATCGATCCTGATTCCATTGAAGTTCCCCTTCCGGAGTATAATCTTCATCCAAAGTATATGCATCATGGGCTGTATCAAAAAGATTTTCTAAATTGTAAAATGCAATGGAAAATGTTTTAAGCATAACTTGTTATTTTGCATCGAAAATAATGAAAAAAGGGTTGTAAATTTGCACTATGATAGAAAATAGAAATACAAAAATTGAAAATGTTGTATTAATTGGTGTGATCACCTCGCAACAGGATGAAGAAAAATCACAAGAGTATTTAGATGAGCTGGAGTTTTTAGCCTTTACAGCGGGGGGAACTGTTAAAAAAAGATTTACACAAAAACTGGAGTATCCTAACCCAAAAACATTTATAGGTACCGGAAAGTTAGATGAAGTCAAACAATATATAGACGATCATGGTATTGAAACAGTAATTTTTGATGATGAATTAAGTCCGGGACAATTGCGAAACATTGAAAAAATACTAGAAGAAAAAGTATTGGACAGAACCAATCTGATTCTAGATATTTTTGCACAAAGAGCACAAACTTCTTATGCCAGAACACAGGTAGAACTGGCACAATGTCAATATTTATTACCCCGGTTAACCGGAATGTGGACACACCTGGAAAGACAACGTGGTGGTATTGGTATGCGCGGACCCGGAGAAACAGAAATTGAAACAGACAGAAGAATTATTAGAGACAAAATATCTTTACTTAAAAAGAAATTAGTTACCATTGATAAACAAATGGCGGTACAGCGAAAGAATCGTGGTAAAATGGTGCGAGCTGCTTTGGTTGGGTATACCAATGTGGGGAAATCTACTTTGATGAACGTAATTAGTAAAAGTGATGTTTTTGCTGAAAATAAATTATTTGCAACTTTAGATACAACTGTTAGAAAGGTGGTAATCAGAAATATACCCTTTTTACTTACTGATACAGTTGGTTTTATCAGAAAACTACCAACCCAACTGGTTGAATCATTTAAATCAACTTTAGATGAGGTTCGTGAGGCAGATCTATTGATTCATGTGGTTGATATTTCTCATTCAAACTTTGAAGATCATATTGCATCTGTGAACAAGATCTTAAATGAAATAACTCCCGAAAAGGAAAGAGATAGTAAACCAACTTTAATGGTTTTTAATAAAATTGATAATTATACCCATGATACCATCGATGAGGATGATCTGGTATCAGAAAGAACTAAATTACATTATACTTTAGACGACTGGAAGAAAACATGGATGTCAAAAATGGGAGATCATTGTGTTTTTATTTCTGCTTTGACCAAAGAAAATATGGATGACTTTAAAGCTAAAGTTTTTGAGGAGGTGAAAAAAATACACATTACACGTTTCCCTTATAACGACTATTTATATCAGGAGTATACAGAAGAATAACCAATAATTTATTTTTTAATCAGTACTTTTTTCCATGTTTGGAATGCTGATCTTTCTCCACCGTTTTCATCGAGTAAACCAGTATCTCTCCATAATTTTCCTAAGTCTTTTAATTCTTCTGGAAAAGTTTCCCAAAGTTCATCAAAATCTCTGTGTGTCCACCAAATCACAAATTTATAATTATTGTCCTGGGCATTTTTAAGAAGAGTCTCCATATAAGCATTTTGTTCACAAACACTTCCTTCTGCAAAAAAATTAAAACTGGGTACACCTAAGTTTTCAGCAATATGACCCGTTTCTGAAAAAGCAATGGGTTTCTTTATTTCTCTATGTAAAAAATCAAATGCAATTTGGAATTCAGTTTTGGTGTGTTGCCCTTTAAAAAAAGGATAATAACTTATAGCAACAAATTCCATTTTATTTGCATAGGTTACCATTTCGTTAATATACTCTTTCGGGTTATCAACTTCAGGTTGAAATAAATTATGCAGGGTTATTGATTCTGAAATTTGAAGACTAGAATATTTATTTCTTATTCTTGCAATAACTTCGTGTATTAAAAGCTTGTATTCTTCCCACCTACTTTCACTTTTAATTCTCAACTCATTTACCTCTATTGCAATTACCAAATAATCTGGTTGAAGTTGCTGAACCAAATAATCAACATGTTTAAAATAAGCATCTTCAATTATTTTATCATTAAGCTTCTCATACAATGGAATGCTGCCATTAAAATCTTCTGCCAAATCGCTTCTGTCAATATTTAACAGGCTTATGGATAATAGTAAACTATTACTTTGAATTCTTCGGTTAACTCTATTATTTATATCATCAGTAAATTCAGTTGGTAACGTTTTATCATTTATCCATGCATCCCAAGGAATATTGTTGTCAATATGCTCTGTATAAATATCTGAGTAATCACTAATAAATTGATATGTGTTATTTGCTGCGGTTAAGTTGGGTGCATATATCCAGGTTGAAAAACCCATCTTAAAATTTTTTGCAGTATACTCAGTAAAAAAGGTAGAATCAAAACAATTATTATCTTGAATTACTTCATCATGATCACTGCATCCAATGCTGAGAAGTATCATAAAAGCAATTAAAAACACTTTTCTTTCCATAACAATCAAACGTGATTGATCATAAATTATTTCGATTAAAGTATCTCAGGCCAATTCTGGTTACATAAAATTAGTTATTGATTATTTCTTCATTATCGTCAATAAGACCATATTTTTTTGCTCTGGTTTCCCACATTTTTCTTGCAAATACTTGTAAATCTTCATGGCTATCACTTTCATCAACAATTTCCAAACCTAAAAGAGTTTCAATAATATCTTCCTGGGTGACCATTCCGCTAACAGACCCAAACTCATCAACCACCAAAGCAATATGCTCATGCTTTTCAATTAAAGTATCAAAGAGCGGTTTTATGGTTGAATTTCTTTCCGTAATAATTATTTCTCTTTTGATGGTTTTTAAGGTATCATTTCCTTTTCCTTTTATGATAGATTCCAACAAGCGATCTTTTAAAAAATAACCGGTAATATCATCCGTTGAGTTTCCAAAAACTGGTATTCTTGAAAATTTTAAATTTGGGTTTTTATCATAAAAACTTTTGATCTTTATGTTTTCAGAAACAGTTTTCATTACAATTCTAGGGGTCATAATATCTTTTACCAAAACATTCTTAAAATCAATTAGGTTTTTTATAGCCTTACTTTCTGACTCTTGAAAAACACCTTCTTCCTGTGCTATGTCTGCCATTGCATGAAAATCTTCGCGACTAATATTTGAATCATGTGGATTTTTACCCACTAGTTTTGTTGTCAATTCAAGCAGCCATAATATTCCGGTTACTTTCAACGGAAACATCATTACTGTTATCGCTTTTGTAGAAAAATTAGCCAATTGTCTCCAGTAACTCGCCCCAATTGATTTTGGAATAATTTCAGATAGTATCAAAATCATCAGGGTCATAACTGCAGATACAATTCCAACAGCATTGTTACCCGAACCAAATGCTTTTTCAGCCTGTACACCAACTAAAATTGCTCCAACCGTATGTGCAATTGTGTTTACGGTTAAAATTGATATCAAAGGTTTATTTATATCCTGTTTTAATTTTTTTAAAGTGTCTGCATATTGTTTGCCTTCATTCTTTTTAACAGTTATAAAAGTAGATGTAACACTTAATAATACAGCTTCGAGTATAGAACACAAAAAAGAAAACCCAATAGATATTGAAGCGTAAACAAGCAATAAAGTCATGATAAATTAATTTTTAGCTAATTTATAAATTAAAACAATTACAATATGCTAAAAATCAAAAAAGCTCTCTAAAAAGAGAGCTTTAACAAAGATATTTTAATTCTTTAAAATTTGAAGTTCAAACCAAATAACCAGTATGATTGCAATTTATTATCAATACTATCAAAGGTAGCATCAGGATCAGTTTCTAAATTATAATTTAGAGCTTCTTGTTTATTTTTTCTTAACCCAAAATCAAACCCTAAACCAATTCCTTTCCAGATCGTATAAGCGAAAGAGTTCGTCCATGTGTAATTTGAATAATCAGAAGATTCATAGCTTTGAAACATAGAAAGATTTGATTTAATATTAAAATTTCCAAAATCTTTAGAATAATCAGCAACAATCTTGGCTCCAAATGATGATTCATAAACATTATCACCTCTGCTAAAAACAAAGTTATAATTTAAAGGATGTATAACTACAACCAGATTTTTAATAGGTGTCCAGGTTGCACCAATACCTAAGTCAAGAAAACCAGGATCATTAAAATTTTGTACCAAAGTTGATCTATATTCACCTAATGTAGAAATTGCAAATTTTTCACTTAGTTTACGCCCGTATAAAGAAGACAAAGTAAAGATGTCAGTTGCAACTTCATATTTATCACTATCAGTATCATCATCTTTATCGTCAAATTTTACCCAGCTAATATTGACATTTGCCGCATTTTTCCAAAAGAACTTATCCTGAACAAGATTTGCAAAAGAATTGATATTAATTCCGAAATTTCCAACGGATGAATTTGGAGTTTCCTTTGAATACCAGTTATTAAAACCAGAAAAACTTCCTCCAATAGTTCCAAAGGTTTTGAATCTCCAGCCTGGTAAATTATCAACCTGACTTTGCAATGCATCCGCTTTTTTTTGTAGTTTTTTAATAGAGTCCGTATAAATTGCTTTTTCAGCTAATAACTCATCTTTTGTTTGTGCTTTTACCATACCTATACCTAATATAAGCAATAGCAAAAAGGATAATTTTTTCATTTTGTGTGGTTTAGTTTGAATTTACAAATTTAATAAAAATTTTATAATCATTTCTTAAATAATGGAACATTAGAACATGCTTCTCCATACATAACAGATCTTGCTACAGGCAGTAACTTTGAAACTAATTGTGCATATGCCGTTTCCGGAATGGGTTTATTTGAGCAACCTTTAATAATTACAGGTTTATCGCTATAATTATCAACATACAGATCTCCGATAATTTCCTGAAAAATAGAAGTTTCCAGTAACACTAAATCACCAATAACTATTTTCTTTGCATAAGGAGATAATTCAACACTAATAAGTAAATATGCCCAAGATGGAATTATTGCTTCCACGGAACAGCTTAAAGCTACAAATTTATTCTGGTAGAATTTCCAGTTATGGTCTTTTACCGACTTTCTAAAATCCTTTTCCTTTAAAATTTGCTCTGCAAATAACCAGTCTTTGATATCCAGTAAAATTCTGTCTCCTACTGGATAAAAATCTTCAAGATCAATATTTACCAATTGACTGTTTGTAACTCTATTTACTAGTGTTTTTGACATTTAAAACAACCTAGATTATAAAAAGCCAAGCTCCAATTTTGCCTCTTCGCTCATCATATCATGTGTCCATGGAGGATCAAATGTTATTTCAACCTCTGCATTTCTTACTTCATCAATACTTTTCACTTTCTCTTCAACCTCCATTGGCAAAGTTTCTGCCACCGGGCAATTAGGTGTAGTTAAGGTCATTAAGATCTTCACATCACTGTCTTCATTTACAAAAACATCATAGATCAATCCCAATTCATAAACATCAACAGGAATTTCAGGATCAAAAATAGTTTTGATCATTTCTACTATTTTTACTCCAAGAATTTCTTTTTCTTTCGTATCCATTGCTTCTCTTTAAAATCATTCTAAATAAGGACAAAGATACTGTAAATATCATTATAGCAAAATTGAATTAACTGTTTTTTGTCTGAAAGGCAAGTGCATATAGTTTCAATTGTTTTACCATGGAAACCAGACCGTTTGCTCTTGTTGGAGAAAGGTGTTCTTTTAAACCGATATTATCGATAAAGAAAGGTTCTGTATCCAGAATATCTTTAGGGGTTTGATTGGAATAAACTCTTAACAACAAAGCAATAATTCCTTTGGTTAAAATAGCATCACTATCTGCTGTAAAAACCGCTTTTCCATCTAAATAATCAGCATGTAACCATACTTTTGACTGACATCCATTGATTAGGTTATCATCCGTTTTTTTTGAAGAGTCAATCATATCAAGAGATTTTCCCATTTCAATGATAAATTCATAACGTTCCATCCAATCATCAAACATATCAAACTCGTCAATAATTTCTTCTTGTATTTCTTTAATAGTCATTTTTAAAACTTATTTTTGCAAAAATACATAAATAGTCAATACATGGGGAAACTTTTAATCGTAGGAACTGTAGCATTTGATGCCATAGAAACACCTTTTGGAAAAACTGAGAAGATTTTAGGTGGAGCTGCAACATATATCGGATTATCAGCATCACATTTTGGTGTTGAAAGTGGCATTGTTTCTGTTGTAGGCGGTGATTTTCCAATGGAATATCTTCAAATGTTAAATGATAAACACATTGACACCAGTGGTGTTGAAATTATAAAAGACGGGAAAACTTTCTTTTGGAGCGGTAAATATCATAATGATCTTAATTTTAGAGATACTTTGATCACAGAATTAAATGTACTTGCAGATTTTAATCCTGTTGCTCCCGAAGGTTTTAAAGATTGTGATTTCTTGATGTTAGGTAATTTACATCCTGCTGTTCAAATGTCTGTTATAAATCAAATTCCAGAAAGACCAAAATTGGTAGTTTTAGATACTATGAATTTTTGGATGGACAATGCCTTGGATGAGTTAATGGAAGTAATCCATAAAATTGATGTAATTACTATCAATGATGAAGAGGCTAGACAATTAAGCGGAGAATACTCTTTGGTAAAAGCTGCTCAGGTCATTCAGAAAATGGGACCTAAATATGTCATTATTAAAAAAGGAGAACACGGTGCTTTATTATTCAATAAAGGAAAAGTGTTTTTTGCTCCGGCATTACCATTAGAAGAAGTTTTTGACCCGACAGGTGCTGGTGATACTTTTGCTGGTGGATTTATTGGATATCTGGCAAGCACTCATGATATTTCCTTTGAGAATATGAAAAGAGCGGTAATCTATGGCTCAAATCTTGCTTCCTTTAGTGTGGAAAAATTTGGAACGGAAAGAATGGTTGATCTAACTCATCAGGAAATTCAGGATAGATTGAGACAGTTTAAAGAATTGACGCAATTTGAAATAAAATTAGATTAAAATAGTTTACGATGAGTGACGCTATTAAACACGAATGTGGTATTGCAATGGTAAGGCTACTTAAGCCCTTACAATATTATAAAGACAAATACGGAACTGCTTTTTACGGAATAAATAAGATGTATTTATTAATGGAAAAGCAACACAATCGTGGTCAGGATGGGGCTGGATTTGCAAGTGTAAAATTTGATGTCAAACCAGGTATCCGATATATTAGTCGTGTAAGATCCAACGAGCAACAACCTATTCAAGATGTTTTTGCTACCATCAACGAACGTTTGAATGGTGTGATGGAAAAATATCCTGAAAAGGCAAATGATATTGATTGGCAGGTTGAAAATATGCCATATGTAGGTAATTTATTCTTAGGGCATGTACGATACGGTACTTTTGGTAATAATAGTATTGAAAGTGTTCATCCTTTTTTGAGACAAAATAACTGGAAACATAAAAATTTGATTGTTGCCGGTAATTTTAATATGACCAACTCTGGTGAATTATTACAGGAACTTATAGAGATAGGTCAGCACCCAAAAGAAAGTACCGATACGGTTACCGTGATGGAAAAGATCGGACACTTTTTAGATGATGAAGTACTGGATTTGTACTACAAATTCAAACAAAAAGGAATCAGTAAAAAAGATGCATCTGACCATATTGCCAAGGAGTTAAATATCCAAAAAATACTGAAACGATCTTCCAAAAACTGGGATGGAGGTTATGCGATGGCTGGTTTATTAGGCCATGGTGATGCCTTTGTTTTAAGAGATCCTTCAGGAATCAGACCTGCTTATTATTACCAGGATGATGAAGTGGTGGTGGTTGCTTCTGAACGCCCGGTAATACAAACTGTTTTTAATGTGGATATCAATGACGTAAAGGAAATAGAGAGAGCCTATGCATTGATTATTAAAAAAGACGGTACAGTAACTACAGAACAGGTTTTAGATCAATTACCAAATAAAGCGTGTTCCTTTGAACGAATTTATTTTTCTAGGGGTAGTGATGCTGATATTTATGAAGAACGTAAAAATTTGGGGAAACTAATCTTCCCAAAAGTATTAGAGCATATTGATCATGATATGAATAATACTGTTTTTTCTTATATTCCAAATACCGCCGAAACTTCCTTTTTTGGGATTACAGAAGCAGCTGAAGATTATCTGAATAAACATAAATTAGATACTATTTTAAATGGCAACAAAAATATTTCAGCAGAAAAATTAACTGAATTGTTATCTGTCAGACCAAGAATTGAAAAAATAGCAATCAAAGATGCTAAATTAAGAACTTTTATTGCTGATGATAACAGTCGTGATGATTTAGTAGCCCACGTTTATGATGTAACTTATGGAGTGGTTAAACCTACAGATAATCTGGTGATTATTGATGACAGTATCGTAAGAGGAACTACTTTAAAAAAGAGTATCATTAAAATTCTGGACAGGCTTAATCCGAAAAAGATCGTAGTGGTATCTTCTGCTCCTCAAATTCGTTATCCGGATTGCTATGGTATCGATATGGCAAGGCTGGAAGAATTCATCGCATTTAAAGCTACTTTGGAATTATTAAAAGACAGCAATCAATACCATGTTATTGATGAAGTTTACCAAAAATGTAAAGCAAATATTGATAACCTGGATCCGAAAAATTATGTGAAAGAAATTTATGCTCTTTTTACTGCAGAACAAATTTCCTTTAAAATCGCCGAGTTATTAAAAACTAAGAGCATCCATGCAGAAGTGGTAATTATTTTCCAATCCATTGATAATTTACACAAAGCTATTCCAAATAATCCTGGAGACTGGTATTTTACCGGAAATTACCCAACAAAAGGTGGTATGAGAGTTGTAAACAAAGCCTTTATGAATTTTTATGAAGGCAAAAAAGAAAGAGCATATTAAAAAAATATCTATGAAAAATCAAATGACAAAATCAATTATTTACCTGTTATTCTTTACTTTGTTCTTAAATTTTACTAGTTGTAAAACGCAAAGCATTCAACAGAAAGCTCCTTTTAATATTACTGAAAAATCTTATTTTAAATGGGTAGGTGGCAAGAAAGGAAATCAAGGAACCACTATTAAAATTGTTGGAAATTTTGAAACTACCAGTCTGGGGTTTTCCAATATCTATTTCCAAAATTATAAGTATAAAGTTGTTCCGGAAATTAATGGAAGCTCTTTTACGTTGATTGGAAGCAGATCAAGTTATAAAAAAGACATGAACATGTCTGGTAATGCTGTGGATGAATATGGCAATACACCTCCCAAGATAGACAAAGATTTTCCTTTTGATCTACAAAAAGACGAGGCTGTAATTGAATACTCAATCAACGGACAGGTTTATTTCCAGAAAGTTGAAAGTGTGAAACAATTAGAAACTGTTTATTATCCGTAATTTATAATGCAATACTAACCCCAACAGTACCGATATTCCCAATTTCGGCAAATATTCCAATTTTGTCGCTAAAGAAATACCTAATCCCTAAATAGCCTGTAAGACCTATATCATTACTTGATAAGTATCCTAAATTAATTCCCGGATAAATATCCAGTTGTTCCGGAAAATCCAGTATTAAACCAAGGTGAATTGCTGTTCTGGCAAAAAGATAATAATTATTTACATCATCATCAAAATAATAAGTGGCACCTGCACCAATGGAAAATAATTCACAAAGCCCAATATCAAAGGTTGCTTTAATACCATTACCACGACCGTAAATGTCATAACCAAGATTAATTTTAGAGTCGCCTTTGCCATCATAAGATTGAGCAAAAGAAGTCATTGAAAAAAGAAGTATAATGAGGAGTACTTTTAAAAATTTCATAGAAAGAATATTTAAAATTACTTATAATATCAACGAAATATTCAAACATTTAGTATTGAATTTGCCTAATTATTTTGCTGTATTTTAAAGAATAATTACCTTTGCCTCGTCAGATGTTTTACCAGACTCCCTTCTTTTGACAGATTAAGATAACTTTAACGATTTTTTAAGGTTAAGTGGCATGAATATTGCCTTACTTTACAATGTAATTGGTAGAATTAATTATTCTTACTTACAACAAACAGAAAAAGACAACGTTAGAATATAAAACGTTTAAAAATATTTAAGATAAGGTTTGGTTAGTTGATTTTGGTTGATTTATTTCAACCAATCGTCGTCCCGAGAGATCGGGACGATTTTTTTATTGTATATCCGTATTTAGTCATAATCCTGTGATGCTAGCAATAACAAGCCTATCAAAGATTTGCTCACCAAAATATCTTCTATTTAGTTTGTAAACA
>VAPK010853965.1_pt1 | contig 11256 bp, 10 predicted proteins | sample 3395031 | NCBI WGS metagenome assembly VAPK01 (sample SAMN08290443, study PRJNA428436) | hydrothermal vent metagenome | isolation source: Deep-sea hydrothermal vent chimney 1 | place: Pacific Ocean: Juan De Fuca Ridge
AAACCCCACTTGCTCCTCCTAGATGAACCTTTTGCCGGTCTTACACCATCCGAGGTTGGAGAATTCTCAGACTTGATACTGTCAGTGAAAGACAAAGAGCACACAATCGTGCTTGTGGATCATAACGTTAAAGCGATATATAACCTCGTGGATAGAATGGTCGCTTTACACTTGGGTAAAAAGATCGCAGAGGGCAAACCAGAAGACGTTGTGAATGATGAAGAGGTGCTCAGGGTATTCATAGGCAGAGGGATGGAGGACTTGAGAAAATCAGCAAGGGAGCAGAAAATATCCAGAGAGAAAAAAGGTAGAACAGTTCTGCATGTGAACATAAAATCCCTAAAATACGGAAAAGCCGAAGCCCTGAGGAACGTAGATATAGAGGTGAAAGAAGGGGAGTTCGTATCCGTGGTTGGACTCAACGGAGCCGGGAAAAGCAGCCTGCTGAAGGCTATCGTAGGACTCGTAAGCTACAACGGGGATATAAAATGGAAGGGACAATCCATAAAGGGCATGTCCACTGCAAAGATCATAAAGTCCGGTATCTCATTCACCCCCGAAACAAGAGAATTATTTGGATATATGACCGTTGAAGACAATCTAAGGATCGCCGTAGAGGGCCTATCCAAGGGCGAAGTAGAGGAAAGAATGGAGGAAGTATTTGAGCTATTCCCCGTACTGAAGGAAAGGAGAAAACAGCTTGCCTACACATTCTCCGGGGGACAACAGCAGATGTTGACCATAGCAAGGGCAATGATGCAAAGACCCTTCCTACTCATGCTAGACGAACCGACCCTAGGACTTGCCCCTGCTATTCTTGATATCGTATCCGACGCTCTCACCACACTAAGAGAAAAGAAACATCTCACAATACTGCTCGCCGAACAAAATCTCCACTTTGCCATCAAACATTCTGAAAGGCTCTATCTGTTGGAACACGGGAGCATAACGTGGGAAGGCGACCCCGCCACATTTATGGACGAAGTAGGAAAAAAATATTTGGCTTAAGAGGTGCCCTCGGTACCTCTATTCCTCCTGTATTGTCGCATAGGTCCTAAGGTACTCTTCAGAAAGTTTCCTCACAGCAGACAACAGTTCCTTTATGGAGTCAGACTTCACAGAGTATCTTACAAACTGCCCTTCCTTCACAACTTTGACAAGACCAGCTTGCTTGAGAATGGAGAGATTGCTTGATATAAGAGACTGACTCTTGTTGAACCTATGCACAATATTGTTAACGCACTTCGGCTCGTTTACCTCACTCAAATACTTTATTATCTGAAACCTAAGCGGGTTGGCAAGAGCCCTTAAAATCTCCGTTTCAATATCCAACCTGTCCATACATAGAATAATATTAAAATATTCCCAATTGTGCAAATCAAATTACATTGTTCCACTTGATTCCTGTCGATCCCAACTAACAGCACTACTTTTTACACTATCTCTATCACCTCATCGGCATGTTTCAATATTCTCTCAACCATGCCCTGAAACCTAACAGGAAACAGTTTTTTATCCTCCTCTGAAGCATTTGGTCCCAGAACATTCCTTAAGAGGCTCTCGGGTTCCACAATTTTACCAGGACGGTAGTTAATTCCCACACTCTTGTGGGTATCAAGACGGGTAAACCTCACATCGGTATCAATAGAAACCCCATAAAACAGCAAACCTCTTCTGTTAAATCTACCCTCAGGCAAACCACCGAAGCCAAAATCTGTGGTGGCTCCAGTGACAGCAGACAACACATATCCTACAACACCTGCATTGTCTTCTGTCGGTTTCTTTCTCAGTTCCACTTTTATATTGCCCCTAACAGGATATTCATCCCCATAAAGAGCTTTAAGACCCTTCAAAGCTATAAGATATCCACCAGCTACAACCGCACAACTATGCCCAGCAATCTTAACAAGATCAAGATAGGAGAACTCTATCACACCATCACTGTTTACACCTAGAAAACTGGCAAGCTCATCTCTAACCACGATACCATCCAGATCATCAAAGAAAGACGGATACTCCATATCTAATACCTCCTTTCCTCACTATAATTAATCTACATCTTTTTTAGCCTACTTAAAAGCCATTTACAACAAGCTTGACTTTTTGCATGTTTGAAATATATTTTAAATGCAGTCTTTTCTTAGTTTACCCTTTTGATTCAAACGCTACCGCGAGAGTCCATCAGGAGAAAGGCAGATGAAAGTGGTAGTGCTGGGTGCCGGGATAGCCACAAGGATGGAGGGTAAATATCCAAACAAGCCCAAAGGTCTGATAAAAATCGCAAAAAGAGAACTCGTTTACAGAGCTATGAAATTTCTAAGAGACGAGGGCTTTAACAATTTCATAATTGTGACAAACCCGATGTTTGAAAAGGCTTATAGGGAGTATTTGCAAACACACGGATTTAATGGACGTATAATTCTCAACAACCACCCAGAAAAGGGAAACGGATACTCATTCTATCTCGCCAGAGAACACGCAGGAGAACGTTTTATAGTGATAATGACAGATCATATATATGAGAGAACATTCATAAAAAAGGCTATACAAGGAAGTGGTCTGATCATTGACAGAGTGGGCCTGTACATAGACCACAGAGAAGCCACAAAGGTGAAACTCAGAAACAACAGAATATCTGATATAGGTAAAAACCTCAATGAATTTGACGCTTTTGATACAGGCTTCTTCATACTCAAGAAGGAAATATTTGCCGTGGCAGAAACACTAATAAAAACCAAGGAATGTGTAGAACTGAGCGAAATAATCAAGAAGAGCTCCATTGAGGTTACAGAGATCTCAGGTCTCTTCTGGGCCGATGCAGACACACCGAAGGAGATAAAAAGACTGAAGAGGCTCATAGTCAAACAATCAGTCAAAAGAAAGGGTGACGGATGGGTTTCTCGCCTTATCAACAGAAAAATCTCCACCCTGCTGTCCACATCACTATGTGAGAGAATATCTCCTGATGTAATGACATGGCTTTCCTTTCTTATAGGTATAGCCTCAGCCCTCTTAGCCTTCTTATCTGCACCTATAGGGGGTATCGTATACCAACTTAGCTCCGTTCTTGACGGGATAGATGGAGAAATAGCCAGAGCCACCCTGAGAGAAAGCAACTTCGGGGGATGGCTTGACTCTCTGCTAGACAGAATCATTGACTTCGTCTTTCTCTTGGCATTGTATGACAATATTCCTCACTCTTATGGCTACATATATGCATGTGCTATCTTCGGCGTCGTTATGGTCAGCTACTCCACAGAGAGGTTTAAAGGCGCATTCGGCACGGATGCATATGAATCCATAACACCCTTAAGATATCTGCCCGGAAAAAGGGATGAGAGAGTATTTGCCACAATGATTTTATGTCTAATGGGGCTAATAAAAACCCTGATCATTCTACTTGCCATAGTAACCAACATTAGAGTTCTACTAACGATATACTTCGTATGGAAATGGGATAAAAAATAAGGGTGGAGGGATAACGTGATGAAGGTGATACTTTTGGGAGCTGGATTTGTAGCTAGCACGCTTGTAGCAGGTATTGAGAAAATAAAAAGAGGTGAAGCAGGTTGCACCGGGATTCCTTTGGGCAACGAGCTACCCATAAAGCCTGAAGACATAAGCATTATCGGGGCATACGATGTCGACACAAGCAAGATAGATACTCCCTTAAGCAACATAGTCGCCAGATACTGGAGTACCCACCTCACAGGGGAAACAAACAAAATCAAAATAAGAAAAGGAATTCACCTCGGCAGCCTCAACAACATACCCATCAAAGCATCAGGGAGGGAGGAGAAGAAACCTATCAGGGAATGCATTGAAGAAATAATTGATGAATGGGTAAGCTATGAGCCTGACGTGATCGTTAACCTCTGCACTACCGAATCATTCGGTGTATTTCCCGATGAGAAATCTTTTATGGAAACTATACACGAAAACAACACCTCCAAATTAACAGCCACTCAAGTGTATTTCTATACAGCATGCCTGTATGCAAAAACGAGAAAAAGAATTGCCTTTGTCAATGCTATACCCACACCATTAGCAAACGATCCCGTCATGCTCAACCTGGCGGAGAAACACAACCTTGTCGTGCTTGGAGACGATGGGGCATCTGGAGCAACTCCTTTAAGCGCTGACATATTGGCACATCAAGCACAGCGCAACAGAACCGTTAAGGACATAGCTCAATTCAACATAGGTGGTAACATGGACTTTCTTGCACTAACAGATGAAGGAAGGAACAAAAGCAAAGAAGTAACAAAATCCAGCATCGTTGAGGACATACTAGGTTACAATGCCCCACATTACATAAAACCCACAGGATATATTGAAAGCCTTGGCGACAAAAAATTCGTGGCCTTGCATATAGAATACGAGAGTTTCAACGGCGTAACAGACGAAATCATGCTGACAGCACGTATCAATGACAGTCCAGCGCTTGCAGGACTGCTGGTTGACCTGGTAAGGTTAGCTAAAATAGCCATAGAAAGGGGAATATCAGGTACAGTTTACGAAATAAATGCATTTTATATGAAGAGACCAGGACCCGTAGAAAAACCCAACATACCACGAATCATAGCCTATGAGCGACTCAGGTCATGGTGCGGACTAAACCCAAAATGGTAACCTGAATCCTACAAACGCATCATTCAGCCCCTCCCCCTGTTTCAATACCAATATCGTCAAACATAGAGCACTCTTTCTCCCTAGCATCCCAGGCACGGGAATGACCCCCAAAGAAGGTGTGGAATAGAAACTGATCTATCTTTAAAGAATTGGTGTATCTAAAAACAAAATCCCCCCTGCTAAATACAGGCTTGCCATTCAACCACACCATAAGTACACCATTACTGTATCCAACCTGATTCAGTTTCACCCAAGCTCTCAAAAAATACCATCTACCAGAGGTGATCGTTACCCATTTGCCGTTCCTCTTTAACTTCAATACATCCCCATACTTACCGTGCTGCCCAGGGTAATATACATAAACGACAAGATTTGCAAGTCTTGGGTTCACCACACTACCCTTCGTACCGGAAGAATACCACATAAAACGAATGCTGAAACCGTCGTAACCGTTAGAGGGATACCCTCCCACATTCCCTCTGCCTCCACCTATACCAGGAAGCTTACCTCCCTTTGAAAAATAAAAACCTTTACAGAATCTGAATCTATAGAAGAAAAACACACTGTCCACCGGCGAAAAGCGCATTCTCCACCTAACTCCACCTTTATGGGACTTGCCCTTTTCATAAATCACCTCTAACACATTATCTCCTCTGAATCTAACAACATGCACCCTACCATCACCTATACCACTTGAATGATACCCTGTAGCATCAGGCCAGTACTTCTTCCATAGATCTTTCGAATAAACACCAACCGGCTCATGCTCAAAATCATTAAAATAAATAGCTTTTGAGCATGCCCAAGTTGGTATTCCAAACACCACTCCCAGAACCAATAAAAACCCGACACAATATCTAATAACACTCATGTCATAATCTCAGTCTTCTGACGTTCTTCATACTTCTTAATAAACACCACTATGGGTACGGATACAGAAAAAAGAACAGCCGTTAGTACATAAACTGTACTAAAACCCATGCTTATCCCAACCTGTACACCAAATATGGGTCCCAACGTACCCCCAACATCTCCCATAAACTGATATACCGAAACTGATCTACCCCTTATACCAACCGGCGTCAAATCACCAAGAATGCTTAAAAGAGCAACATTATTGATTCCTATACCCATCCCCAACAAGACTAGAGAACCTATAAGTACCGGAGTACTATTGCAAAAAGCAAGCATCACGAATCCTATTATAACTATTATAGCAGAAGGCAGACTAACGGTGGACCTCAGTCTTATCCTATCTATAACTTTGCCTATCATAAATCCTGTTATCCCTGAAGAAATCATCATGAAAGACATCAAAACACCAGCGCTGAACCTCGGATCTGAATATATAAAAGAAAAGTGTTTACTCTCTACAAACAAAACAAGCGTGGTTAAAACCACTCCCTGTAAGGAAAAAAAGACAAGGAAGTTGAATATACTTATCAAAAGCAAACTAACATGGCTCACGGTGTACCTGAGAGCTTCAAGTAAGCTAATCCTCTCCTTCAGCTTTACCTCTACATCCTTAAAGAACAACCACACAATAACAGCAGCAAAAAACGAAGCACCTGCACTGGATAAAAAGGCAGTCGCATCACCGAATAATCCAGATAAAACACCTCCCACAACGAGTCCAGCAGGTACTCCAAGGCTAAGGGCTATCCTTACCATAGCTGTTGATCTACCGCGAGTAGTGTATATGGAAGCATTAAGAGCTATAGTGTTTGACGAGATGAATAGGAAAGCCGAACCTACCCCCCATATTAATCTACCCACCATCAACACACTCCCGTGATAAGGAGAATACAACGCATAAGTATAGAGCAAGCTCCCTAAGCTTTCTACAAGTAACCCTATTATGAGAGGCTTCTTTCCGCCCATACGGTCTATTATCTCTCCAACAACCTGATTGGACATTAATCTTGAAATCCTATTACCTGCCAAGATCAAACCTATAAAAAATGGAGCAAGGCCAAACTGAACTCCCAGTATGGGCAGTATAGGAAACACTATACCCCCACCTATCCCGCCAAGAAATACGGCGAGAGGGACTATCCAACTAACCCTCTTTATTTCAGTGCTTTTTCTTCGTGGCATAGTATATGTACGCGTAAGTCCCCAGAAGCATAAGCGCCGCTACAGGGATAGAATAGTACCAGTACCTTTCCACCTCATTCACAATCTTCAGTATTACCGCCCCAAACAAATAGGATAACACAATACCTATGGCCGCCCACGCAAAGGCAGATACGAGATTTATCACTGCAAACTTGGTTTTATCGAATCCCACTATACCTATCGTCATAGGTATTACCGTCCTCAACCCATACATATATCTTTGAAGAAATATCAGAAACCAGCCGTATCTTGTGAGCAATCTTCTGGCCAGCGCAAATTTCCTCCTGTGAGTTATAAGCTTCCTCTGAACTATCTTCTTACCGCTCCTACCCACATAATAATATATTTGATCTCCAGCAAAAGCACCCAACCCAGCCGATACAATGGATAACGTCAGGTCCATATGTCCAGTATGAGAAAGAACTCCTGCAACCACAAGACCCGTTTCTCCCTCTATCATCGCCCAGCCAAACAGTATAATGTAGCCATAGCTTGTGAGTAACTCAATTGCTATCTTTTCCATGGGTGTTAAGATAACAGAATGGATGATAAAATACAACGGATGAGTTGCAAAGAAATCCATTTTGTATAATATTCATCTATCAAGGGGAGGTTTAATATGGGAAAAAAACTAAGCAAAGTTGAGGTCAAGGGCATAGAAGCTTTGCTATATGACGTAATTATGGACGTTGTCAGTGGTTTCACCTATGAGAGATTCATGGAGAAGGTGGTCAGAGACATGCACATAGGTACTAAGGACAATATACTTGACTTGGGATGCGGCACAGCAAGAAACATGCTCCTCATGAAGAGATACACAAATAGCATGATAGTTGGATTTGACATAGGAGATATCATGCTCTCAATAGCTAAAAAAAAGACAAAACTTTACAAAAACATAAAGATATTCAAGCACGACATAAGAAAACCATATCCCTTTATCAATACATTTGACATAGTGTTCATCTCATTCGTTTTACACGGCTTTATTGACAGTGACAGAGATAAAATAATAAAAAACGCTTTCGTATCACTTAAAGAGGGGGGAAGATTTTGTATCCTCGACTACAACGAGTTCAATCTCCATGACTCTTCAATACCAGTAAAACTGGCTTTCAAGTACGCAGAGTGTCCTCTCGCGAGTGAATTTATCTCCATAGACCTAAAAGCTAAACTATCAGGCTTTGGATTCTCTGCGTTTGAAACATGCACATACTACTTCAACAAAGTGAGGCTTTTGATTGCTAAAAAATGAAGAAAAACTCTTACTGGCAAGGATAAAAATCAAGAACCCATCAGAATTCAAAGGATTAGAAGACATAGCAGAGGCCAAAAACATCCACGTAACACAAAAACACTCACAGTATATAAAAAACGCCATAAGATTTATAGAAAAAAAACGTGTGAGTATCGTGGATTACTTCTCAGAAGGATACCCCTCACGGCTGAGAAACATAGATTACCCTCCCCTTATTCTCTTCATAAGGGGCAAATGGAAGGAAACAGAGCTACCAGTAGCCGTCGTAGGAACAAGGTATCCCTCAGGCTATGGCTATAGGGTTGCGGAATACTTGATCCCTAATCTTATCAAAGCCGGATTCGACATAATAAGTGGACTTGCCAAGGGCATTGATACACTCTCACACAAGTTAACCCTTAAACACACCGGTTACACGGTAGCAGTGCTTGGAAACGGTATAGATGTAATCTACCCAGCGGAAAACAGGGAACTCTACGAAGAAATATCAGTAAGCGGATGTATTATCTCGGAATTCCCTATAGGCACAAAACCTTCAAAGTTCAATTTCCCGTATAGAAACAGAATCATAGCCGGACTCTCAAGAGCCGTAATAGTAATAGAGGCAGATTCAAAAAGTGGCTCCTTAATAACTGCAAGACTGGGCGCCGAGCAGTCCAAGCCGGTCTTTGCAGTACCTGGGGAAATATTCTCACGCCGCTCTTCCGGCACAAACAAACTCATATCCGAAGGCGCATTCCCGCTCTGCAGCGTAGAGGATGTGTTATCATATTTCTACATAGAACTAAAGGAAGAGGTTAAAATGACGAAAAACAGTCAGTCCTACGAAGAACTAAATGAGTCTGAGATAGCCGTACTCAAAGCCCTAGGAGGGGGAAAAGACTTCGACACACTCGTACAAAAGCTAGGTATACCCACTCCTAAACTTTCAGAGATTCTATTTGATTTAGAAATAAAGGGGGTTATAAAGAATGCCGGTGGAAACAGATATGAGAGGGTATAACTTATGAACCTCGTGGTTGTTGAATCCCCTGCAAAGGCAAGAACAATCTCCAAATTCTTAGGCAAAGGCTACGAGGTAGTGGCCTCCTACGGCCATGTGAGGGACCTACCCGTCCACAGGTTCGGTGTTGACATAGAACACGGATTCAAACCCAAATATGAAGTCCCAAGAGAAAAAAAACCTATAGTGGAACACATAAGAGAACTAGCCAAACACTCCAACAGTATATATATAGCCACCGACGAAGACAGAGAAGGAGAAGCGATAGGATGGCATATAACAAGGCTCCTGAGAAGAAAAGAAGAGGACGTTAAAAGGATAGTATTCCACGAAGTCACAAAAAAAGCTTTAGAAAAAGCTATAAACAACCCGCGAACAATCAATCTGAACATGGTTGACTCCCAGGAAGCGAGACGAATACTTGATAGGATAGTGGGGTACAAACTTTCACCACTCCTCTCTAAAAAAATCAAAAGGGGATTGTCTGCTGGAAGGGTGCAGTCCGTAGCAGCAAAACTCGTCGTGGAGCGAGAGAAAGAAATAACCTCATTTGTAAGAAAGGAATACTGGACCATACATCTACTGACCGAGGAAGGCATAGAAGCTCTTTTAACACACATAGACGGCACGAAAATTGACAAAACCTTTATAAAATCGAAGAAAGAAGCCCTACAGTTAAAAAAACGCATAGAAAAAGAAGAGTTTTCCATTGAAAGTGTAACCAGAAAAAAAACACGCAAAAACCCAGAACCCCCATTTATAACAAGTACGCTTCAGATGACTGCCTCCAATATTTTAAACTTCTCCCCCAAGAAAACCATGATGCTAGCCCAAAAGCTGTATGAGGGTATAGACATTGGTAAAACGAGAATGGGCATAATAACCTACATGAGAACAGATTCCTTCAACGTGTCAGAGGAAGCACAAACCAGCACGTTAAATCTGATAAGTAACCTGTTTGGTGGAGAGTATGCACCGGAAAAACCAAACGTATATAAAACAAAATCAAAGTTGGCACAGGAAGCTCATGAATGCATAAGACCAGTTGACGTCAAACTCCTTCCCGAAATGGCAAAACCATACTTAACCGAGGAAGAATACAAACTCTACAACTTGATATGGAGAAGATTCATAGCCTCACAGATGACCCAAGCTGTCGTAAGAAACACCAGCATAGTACTATCATCACTTTCCTTTAAAGCCAAAGCATCTTTCAACGAAATCGAATTTGATGGATTCACAAGGGTATGGGAGCGTTCTGGACTCAAAGAATCTCCTTCTCCTGAAGGTCTAAAAAAGGGAAACAGAGTAGTGATTAACTCCATCACTCCAAAACAACACTTTACAGAGCCTCCCCCCAGGTATACACCTGCCACTCTTATAAAGGCACTTGAGTCTCACGGCATAGGGAGACCATCCACCTACGCCACAATCATAGATACAATACTAGCAAGAGGGTATGTCTCTCTGAAGGATGGCAAATTTTATCCCAATGATATAGGCATAGTTGTAACCGAAGAACTTGAAAGATTCTTCTCAGATATAATAAACGTAAAATTCACAGCTAGAATGGAAGACAAACTGGACAAAATAGTTGAGGGCAATCTAAGCAAACTTGACGTGCTCTCCGAGTTCTATGAAAAATTCAGGACACTATTAGAAACAGCAGAGCAGGAAATGGAGAACAGAAAACCAAAACCCCAAGAAACAGATATCATATGTGAGCTGTGCGGAGCACCTATGGTCATCCGAGAGGGAAAGTTCGGCAAGTTTCTCGCCTGCTCTAACTATCCAAAGTGCAAGAACACAAAATCCCTCGTCGAACAAAAAACAGATATCATATGTGAGCTGTGCGGAGCACCTATGGTCATAAAACACTCCAAAACAGGAGCAAGATTTCTAGCTTGCTCTAACTATCCAAAGTGCAAAAACACAAAACCATATCCTACGGGGCTAAAGTGTCCCGAATGCGGCAGAGATCTCGTGGAAAAGTCATCAAAGAGAGGAACATTCTATGGTTGCTCCGGATACCCACAGTGCACGTTTACAATAAGAGGAGAAATAAAAAACAAAACATGTCCCCTTTGCGGATATACCCTCATGGTAAAAAAGAAAACCCAATGGCACTGTGCTCGCAAGGGATGTAACTACAGGGAAGAAGAGGGCGCCCCATAGGCGCCCTCTTTGAGTTGACTAAATACCGAATGGATTCGTGTAAAGGATGATCAAGGCAATGACAAGCATG
>VAPK010561187.1_pt1 | contig 11254 bp, 7 predicted proteins | sample 3395031 | NCBI WGS metagenome assembly VAPK01 (sample SAMN08290443, study PRJNA428436) | hydrothermal vent metagenome | isolation source: Deep-sea hydrothermal vent chimney 1 | place: Pacific Ocean: Juan De Fuca Ridge
CCAGAAAATGATAAGCTTTGGGGAAGCGAGGTTGTTGGTGATAGCGATGTTAGTGTTTTATTATTGCCCAAAGTACATGCTCATTTAGGTTTTCCATTTGGGATTGATGTGGGGGCGGTTTACGCCGCGCTACCGGATTCCAATCTTAAATATATGGGAGGGGAGGTTAGGTATAGCTTTGTGAGTGGTAATACGCTGATTCCTGCCATTTCTTTACGCGGTGCATTTACCCGTGTGAATGGAATTGACCAATTGAGCTTTAATACCAAAAGTGTTGAGTTGTCTATCTCGAAAGGTTTTTTGATGTTGACGCCCTACGCTGGGCTTGGACAAGTGTGGACCATCAGTGATCCTAGCGTAGAAGTGTCTGGTACTAATATATTAGATAAAGAAGAATTCAATAAAACGAAATTATTTGTGGGCATTAATCTCAACTTGGGTTTGCTGAATATTGCGGTGGAAGGTGACAAAACAGGTGATGCGACATCCTATAGTGGCAAGTTGGGCTTTCGATTTTAATCATGTTATCCTCAATGCTCGCAGCAAAGTGTCTATTTTTGTTGCGAGCCTCATACGAATAAACCTTTTGCACTCGATCTGATGAGAGCCGTCCTGCACCCCCTCCGCAGCAGTATTTAATTCTATAAAAATCAATACCTAATAATGGCTATCTCATGCGGTTTGGTGGGTAGGTATTGTTTTTGCCGGTGGTGCTTATTGGAACGTTTCGCGAGGCATCGCTCTCTAAATCGACAACCTTTATGTGATAGGAGTGGTTTGGTGAAAAATAAATTTTACTTTTAGACGATAGCTTTATAAAGTTTAGGCATGAATTAGTGGGGTAATTTAAGCGTGGGATGCGAAACTAGGAAGTTATTGTGCCGCCCACTGCGTATCAAAAAAACTGGCTTAAATGAGCGATATGTACTCGATAATAATTAAATAGATGAAAATTTCAAATGAACCGCTTGTTTAAGCCACACTCTGCCGTTACTTCCGTCGCATTTTTTGGTTTTCCGCGTCAGCTTGTCTATTTTGTTATATTCTTAGTTTTATTTAACGGTAGTTTATGGCGTGTGGCGAGTGCAGAAAATATTTTATCCGCCGCTCATTCTGAACTTGTTGCCGGGGAGTTATTGATAAAGTTTAGTGATCACTCTAACCATCAGCAACGATCTAAAATTCGATCCAAAGCCGCCGCTCGCGTGAAATCTGAGTTTGATAATTTTGGTGTTGAGCACTGGAAGCTAACGGATGATCAATCACTTGCTCAAACGATTGGCAAGTTGCAGAAAAACCCTAATGTTGTGTTTGTCGAGCCAAATTATCGGCGATTCCCACGCATTGTTATCCCTTCTGATCCTCGGTATATAGATCAAAAAAATCGTTTGGAGCAGATTCAATTACCGCAGGCGTGGGAACAAGTCTATGGTAAAGGCTTAAATGCTAGTGATGTAACGATTGCAATTATTGATGATGCATTTGATATTAACCACCCTGATCTAATATTAAATGTTGACCTGAATACCAGTCAAGACTTTGTCGGCCAAGATAATGATCCGAGTCCTGAGTATTGTAATGGTGATGTGAGTAACCCTGAGACTCATGGGACGACAGTCGCTGGTGTTGCGGGTGCTTTTGGTGGGAATGGTGAAGGTATCGTTGGTTCCGCTTGGGATGCCCGGCTTATGCTGTTACGGATTGGTTGCAACTATTCGGTTGCCGAAGAATTGCAAGCTATGCAGTGGGCGATATCCATGGGGGCAAATATTGTGAATGTCAGTTATGGTGGTCCTCAATACTCTGAAGCTGAGCGTACCGCCATTTTTGAACTGCAAGATCGTGATATATTGTTGGTTGCTGCCGCCGGTAATTTTGAAGTGAATAACGACAAAGTGCCTGATTATCCATCCGGTTTGGATTTACCGAATATACTTGCTGTGGCCGCTATTGATGCCAATGACAAGTTGGCCAGTTGGTCTCAATATGGCCCAACGAGTGTGGATGTTGCTGCCCCAGGCGTTGATATTTTAACAACGGTATCGAGTCTCCATCGCAGTCCGAATTGTGATGCGGTGGCAACGGGTGTGAAATATTGCGCGGTCAATGGGACTTCATATTCTGCTCCGCTAGTGAGTGGTGTTGCTGCTTTACTCAAGGCAAGGTTTCCTGAGGCAAGTTTTCGGGATCTAAAAGGCGCAATGATGGCATCGGTTGTGGCATTGCCTGAGGTAAAGGGTCGGCTCTCGACGGATGGACGTATTGATGCTAATCAAGCGTTTTTTGCGATGAATAATCCTCAGCCTGTCATTGTGATTAAAGAGATCAAAATTGATGATTCGAGTTCCGTATCAGGCAATAATAATGGTGTCTTAGATATTGGAGAGGTGTTTAGTTTGCATCTTACATTGGAAAACGTATGGAAAGATGTACATAATTTACGACTCAAACTGCATTCTACCGTATTAAATGAAAATGCGTATAATCCTCAGCGATATAGTATTGGTACTTTGTTAAGCGGCGAAAGCAAACAAGTTTCATTAATCATACGGGTTGACAATTATATCAATCATACTCGCCTCCCTTTTGATTTATTTATCGAAGGCAACGATGAAAACCGAGTGCCATATTCAGAGGAGAGAAACTTTGAATTGGAGGTCGGAGACTTAGAAAATGGTCGGGCGGTAGTGGGTATGCTCAGGAAAACGGGAGATCAGCAAGATGATTTTCATTATTTTCATATTGATGTTGAAGGTAATGTGGATAATTTGGCAATTGATTTAGAAGTCATTAATAGTGAAACAGGGACAGGCGAGCTTGATATGTTAATCAGATATCAATCTCCTCCCCTGTTCGATTATTTTTTATATGACCAAGCGAATGATGGGGTGAGTGAGGGGACTTTAGTTGCTTCGGAGTCGGGTTTGAAAGAGAAAGTCGTGATTCCTTCCCCACGTAAAGGGACGTATCATATTGTGATTTTTCCACCTCGGGGATCGACAAAGCCGAACATTGAATATATGTTGATGGCGAGTTACCGGCATAAATATGTGGTAGAGCAGGCCGGAGGTTGTAGTTTAGAGGGAGGATCGTCGTGGTTCGATCCTGTTTTAAGTTTATTAGCGTTGTTTGGTTTTGCTGGCGTTATGAGGAAAAACTGAAAATTTGATCGCTGAATATAACGAAATATATGATGTTTCTTAAAAGCATCGCTGTTGTCATGTCTTTCCACAATCCACCACCAATGATTTTTTCGCTAATCTTTTGCGCTTAATCAATCAATAAAAAGTTAGGCGTGGGGGCCTGGCAACTTTCTGCAGGCTCATGCTTTAATTTTTGCGACACCAGAATGTGATCAGGTCATCGCTTAGACACCTTGTGAGGGAGGGATCGATGTTGCAAAAACAGCGACAACTTGGGGTGGTAGGTTTTATCTTTGTTTGGTTGCCGTTAGCGGTTTTGGCTTCTCCAGTATCAAATGATTATTTTTTGAGTGCCCATTCCCCTGTGTACACTAGCCAATTGCCCAGTCATCGGTTATCGATTCCTTTTCACTCCAGTTTGCCATCTTTTTTCGTCGATATTAGCGGTTTTCCTCAGCGAGATATGTCTAGTAAAGTATTGTCTGCAATATATTGGCAAAGGCCGTTGTTTATTGAGGGGCGTCGTTATTCGGGGAGGCGTCATGCCTTTTATATACCTACCGATGATTCGGCGAGATTGTATTCATTATTGGAGGCGCTTAGAGTTATCCAAGTTGAACAAGCTTGGGATATTACTCGGGGAGACCCGAGGGTGATTGTTGCTGTCATTGATGATGCGATCGATATCGATCATCCAGATCTCATCGATAATTTGCTACTCGGTTGGGATTTTGTGGCCGGAGATAACGACCCAAGTCCCAGTAATGATAGCTCATGTGGCAGTGAAATTCATGGAACCTCGGTGGCTGGTGTGATAGCTGCCACGGGTAATAATCAGCAAGGAATTGCCGGCGTTAGCCATCATTCACGTATGATACCTTTACGAATTGGTTGTACTTACCAAGCTCGATACGAGAGAGATGCGGTGGAATATGCAATTCGGCATGGCGCACAAATCATTAATGCGAGTTATGGTGGTGTCACATTTTCTCCTTTTCAGGATGAAATCATCAATATGTTGGAAGAAAATAATGTTTTAATGGTCGTTTCTGCGGGTAACTATCATGCCAATAATGATCGTGTTCCTGTGTATCCCGCGAGTCTTAGTTCACCTAATATTATTGCTGTTGCTGCCTCAGATGCCGCTGGGATTTTAGCGCACTGGTCAAATTATGGTATGGGCAGTGTTGATATTGCGGCACCTGGTGTTAATTTAACGACAACGCGTTTCGATCGTTCGGCCTTGAAACGCTATGGTTCGTTTACCGGTACATCGGCGGCAGCACCTGTTGTCTCAGGCGTTGCTGCGTTGTTATTAGCAAAAGACTATTTGGATGGACAGCGGGATATCAGTGCAAGAGACTTAAAAGCTGTATTATTCGCCTCTGCTGAGATGGTTTCCCCGGTCATGGGGGGTAGGTTGGCCACAGAAGGTGTTGTTAATGCGAGGCGAGCATTGGAAAAGCTAGAGGAGCCACAGCCATTCATTGTGATAAAGGGATATCAAGTTGACGACAAAACCTTGGGTGATGGTAATTCTGCTATTGGGTCGAATGAGCGGTTTCATCTTGTATTGACCCTGGAAAATGTTTGGCAGCAAGCGAGCAATGTAAGTGTTAGATTACGAAGTGACAATCCTCAAATTGATATTATTGAGCCTTTAGCAAATTATGGAAATTTGTTGCCTTATGAAGAGAAATCCCAGTCCTTTATAATGCAGGCGGGGGCGATCACGGGTTACCATGAATTCAAATTCGAGTTAGAAATCGTGGCAATAGCGGATACTTCAGTGACCACAACACGTAAATTTTCATTATATACTGGGATATTAGCACCTATGAGTCCCGTGTCTGGTGTGATTCAACAAGACCCTTATGATGAACAGCACCTATTCCACACCATCATTTCGACTGATGTTAAAAAAGTGGTTTATGAGTTGAGTTATGAGGAAAATGCGGATAGTCGGCAAATGGGTTTATTGGTGAGTAACCAAAACCGGCCAGTCATGAGCTTTTTTCCTCAAGCCATGGGAGGATGGCAGTATTCTGGTGTACTTAGTCGAGCTGGTTATGGTGTCGAACGGATGGAGCTGACGGATTTTCCTCAAGCAGATCTAACGACCTATGCGTTAGTTTTTAATGCACCAGACGATGATATTGGGACGTCTTATCAATTAAATAAAGCCTATACCATTCGAAGCTGTGTGTTTGGTGAGATGGATGAAGTGAATATACCCTTTGTTAATGCAGGGGAAGATATCAATGTCAAAGCTAAAGCTAAAGTCACGTTGAAAGGCAATGTACAGCCTTTTGATAAGCCACACCCGATTGTTAATATGTGGTGGGAATTGGCGGGCAGTGGGGTGAAGCCATTGCTATTACGCGGTATGAAATCTGATACGATTACCTTTGTTGCCCCGCTGACAGGCGAGTTAACTTTTATTTTAAGGGCATCAGATCGGCGGTGTCGCCATGCGCAAGATAGGATAAAAGTGACCGTCGTGGATGAGGATGATCGTGTTGATGGTTTAAGACTGTTGCCATCGAGTGTGAATGTTCGAGTGGGTGGTCGTGTTTCTGTTAATGTGAGTGCGCTAGTCAATGCCATCAATATTTCAGGTCTAAGCGTCAAAGCGGTACCTGATGGGGTTAATTTTGATGCATCGACTGGTTTGCTAAACTGGAGTAATTCTCGCCCTGCAGGCACCCATTCAATTAAATTTTATGCCAAAGATCCGGCGAATCCTAGACAAATATTGTCGGCATTATTTACAATTAACGTGATTGGTGTATCGTCTAAGCCAAATATTCCCTCAGGCGGATGCGCTATTGGCTATCAGGATGCGTTTGATCCCATATTGCTTTTGGTTGTTTGCCTGTCTTTATTAAGTTTTTTTCGTTCGAGTCAGGCGAGTGATTCATCATGAATATCCATTGCTGAATGCTATTATGTGGATTGTTTGTTAACGCCCGTCTCTTTTCTGAATATAAAAAACAACTTCTGAAATATTTTCCTTCCTATCCCCGTAGCGTTTGAGATTTTTTCTATTATTCATTTGTTTTGTTGAAAATGAATCGAGATATCTTTTAAATCGTATGTTCTTCGATCAAATAGTCCATTGATATGAAATAGGATGAAGAAAAGTATTTGTATTTTTATGTTCTAAATGTAGTGATACATCTTGTGATAAACAGTGATGAGGTGTTATAACGGGTATTCGTCGTTATTGAGAAGAATGAGTTTACTGTTCGCAGTAAAAACGATAATGATGAATAGACAAGAATCGTTATTGGTAAAACTCTCTAGAAAAAAGTAATAACAGGGGTGTACTTCCATCGTTTGTGTATGCTAGGGAAAGACAGATAAAGTGATAGTGCGATATCAAATAAGTTTTATGTTTACTCTTTAGAGATACTTTTTTGTTTTATTTTTGTGATAAACGTGAAAAAAACTGGAAAATACTAAACTATTCTATGAATTAGACGAATATTTCGAAAGAGTATACTTACAAAAAGTATTTTTGTGATTATAATAGCAAGCGATTTTATTTCAATGTTTGAAGGAGCATATGCAACATGGCAAAGAAGAAAGTAACAAGTAAAAAGAATGTAACGGCAAAAAAGGTCGTTGCTAAGAAAGCGGCCGTCGCAAAAAAAGCGACGGCCAAGAAAACTGTCGCTAAAAAATCGGTGGATGCAAAGAACACGGTAGCAAGTAAAAAAGCCATGCTAGATAAAAAACGCGAAGCTGCGAAGAAAAAATCATTAGCTAAGAAAAAATCGGCTGAGAGAAAAAAAATAGCCGCCGTTAAAAAGCGTGAAGCATTGGCGAAAAAACGTCAGGTATTCGCCAAAAGACGTGAGGCTGAAAAGCTCAAAAAACAAAAAATGAAAGAACGATCGTTTGAGCAAAAAACGAAAGAACGAGTGAAACAGGAATCAACTAAAAAAGCAGATGCTAAACAAAAAGCGCTTGACGCTTTCGTTAAAAAATGGGAGGCCGAGTACGATCGTAAAAAAATGGCTCGAGGAAAGCCTGTTGGACAACGCAAAAAAACCGTGGCTAGCAAGAAAAAAACAACCGCTAAAGCTAAGAAAAATGCTGTAAAATAAATGTTAGGCCGTTTAATTCAGCTTGATGTTTAAAGTGTAGCGTTATTGTTTAGCGGTATATGTTTAAATGCCGACATTGGGCAGCTTGTCATTCGATGTGTGCTTGATTCATTGTTCTGTAATGATTTTTCTTCAGTTGGACATATAAATTATATGGTTTTCTTTAGGAAAAACACTGCAAAACCAAATTTGTTAGCGATATTCGAGCAGTTGGTTGGTGTCGGTTTATACTTTATTGGCCTTTGTATTCCATTACCGGTTCTTTGGTAAGCCATCTCTGGGTTGCCTCACGCGTCTACTTATCGTGTCCTCTACTGCCCGTGCTTAGGTTCGGTTGATCTCCCTTATCCATGCCGATTGTTAATCCGAACGAACGAACAAATCAAATCTGTGCGCAAAAACCCCCCGATCATGTATGTTAATGAGTATATTACGGGTGAGTTATATGTTGTGTTGTCAAATATTTTTTTAGAAATAGAATGAATACAGAGTTTCCGGTATTAGACAATACTATCAAAAGGCTGAATATCCACCATTGTGCCCGATGTTATGCTGCTGATTTCTGTGGGTAGTATAATAAAGCAGTTAGCTTGACTCATTGAGCTAAGTATGTGTGAATCCTGCTTTCCTGTGCTTTTTACTTTGTATTTTCCTGAAGAGGGGTCTTTAAATAGTATCCCTCTTTGAAATTCTGTACGCCCTGGTTTTTTTTTCAATGGCGAAATGCATTCAACTTTAAAGGTTGGGTATAACGTATCATCTTGCCCCATCATGCGTTTAATTGCAGGTTGTATGTATTGATAAAATGTCACCATCGCTGATACAGGGTTGCCTGGTAAGCCAAAAAAAATGGCATTTTCAATTTGACCAAAGGCCAATGGGCGGCCTGGTTTCATGGCTATTTTCCAGAAATTAATTTTTCCAATTTCTTCTAAAATGTCTCTGACATAGTCTGCGTCTCCTACAGAAACTCCACCCGTTGTAATCACTGCATCAGCGGTGTTTGATGCAGAGAGCAATGCAGACTTTATGGCATTAACATCGTCGGGTATGGACCCCATATCGATAATGTCCACACCCAAGCGAGATAACATACCAAACAGGGTGTAGCGATTGCTATCAAAGATTTGACCTTTAGTTCGTGTGGCTCCGATGGCACATAATTCATCGCCCGTTGAAAAAAAAGCGATTCGAACTAGCCGTTTAACTTTTATTTCGGCAATGCCTAGCGATGCCAGCATACCAATATCCGCCGGCATTAATCGTTTGCCTTTGAGGAAGAGTTGGTTGTTTTGTTTTACGTCTTCACCTATTCTTCGGATATTTTGCCCTGATAGATGTAAGCCATGAATCGTGATGTTTCCATTGCTGATCTGTACATGTTCTTGCATTACGACGGTATCTGCGCCGGTTGGAATGATAGCGCCTGTCATTATGCGCACTGTTTCCCCTGGCTTTAGTGCGTCTTCATAGGGGTGTCCCGCGAATGAATTGCCAACGACTTTCAGCGTGTTGGTTGCTTTAGTGACCAAATCTTGATGCCGTATAGCATAACCATCCATTGCTGAATTATCATAATCGGGGATATCGAATGGCGCTAAAATATCTTCGTCTAACGTACGACCTAGGGCTAAGCGTATATTTAGTTTTTCAAAGCCAGCAATGGGCTGAATTGTTTTATTAATAAGATTCAAGGCGGTAGTCACTGCGAGAGAGTTAGGATCATAATCATCGTGGCAAGATGTCTTATGCTCTATCAAGTCATTATTCATAGTGCAATTTCCTATATAATCCTATTGATCGGGTGATAGTGATCGCAAATTGTGCTTTTCGTTACGGGTGCATAATAGTGTTGTGATATTTATTGTATTTACAGTCACAGGATGATTATGTGAATTTTCAGTTTTTTGCTAATGTTTTTGATGTCTCCAGTGGTTAAGTTGTTGCAAAATAAAATCGGTGATGGCATCAATGTTGTTGATATTAATGTGTGGGATATTGGTTGGTTGAGATAGCTTTCGACCGTTTGTTGCAATCGCAATAATATTTTCATCATTAGGATATAAATACGTGTCATTGTCTACGTTCGTTCGGTGTAATTCAATGCGAGGGATATCCGCTTCTTTAAAGCCTTCTACCAAAATTAAGTCAATTTGTGAACAGTCTAGACTGGAAACTAAATGATGTAGACTCGGAGGTGTTTGGTTTTTTGGGTTTTCGGTGATTAAGGCCCAGCGTTGATGGGATGCAATCATTGTTTGGAAGGCACCGGCTTGTCGGAGGCGATAGCTATCTTTGCCGGGTTTGTCAATATCAAAATGATGGTGAGTGCTCTTAATCACCCCGATTCTTAGCGAGTGAGTGGTGAGCTTTGGGATGAGTTTTTCAAGTAGTGTTGTTTTTCCTGTGCCGCTGGGTGCCACAAAACCTAGTATGGGGTTTTTCTTACCGTTTATGTGCATTTTTTTTGATGAGTTTATCTACGTGGGCAAGATCATCGGGGGTATTCACATTTAAAAAGCAATGGTTATTTTGAGAAAAATCGACAGTGGCATAATGCTGGTTTACAACCCATGTTTCGACTTTTCGTTGCCCTGAAGCTAAATAGCTTTCGATACGATTTTTTAATGAGCAGCGTAGTAGCATAATTAAGGATTGCATTCGATCGCCATCATGTGCAACACAGACATCAGCGTTTTCGTGTTGCAGTGCGTCCATTAATTTAGGTCCTAGCGTTATGGGGCAGCAAGGGACATCGCAAGGCAATATCATTGCATAAGGCGTTCTTACCGCAACAAGCACGGAAGCGATGCCTGCCAGTGGGCCTTGATGATTATTGATGGTATCGGCAATAACGTGATAACCAAGTCGCTGATATTCTTCAATATATCGGTTAGCGTTGATTATGATGCCGTTCACTTGTTTTGACAAGTTATTTATGACATAGGATATCATTGGCTGGCCATGAATTTTTGTTAACCCTTTATCAATATATTGCATTCTTTTGCTTTGCCCGCCGGCAATGATGATGCCCGTGATGTCTTTTTTGGGATAGTTTTTCATGAGATTTGCGATGGGGTTAGGTGTTATTTTTCAATAAGTGATACCGTTTGATTTTAAGCGCCATTGATCTAATAGTGTCTGACATTCTGCTTGCATATAATTAGCGACTAAAGTGATATTGCTATGGGCTAATTGCTTTAGCTTTAGATTTGAAATGCATAATTCTTTAAACCCCAAGGCTTGCACATCTTGAATGCTCGTGCCATAGATGATCTTGCTAATATTCGCCCAATGGATTGCGCTAAAACACATTGGGCACGGTTCTGTTGTTGAATAGATTTCACATTGAGACAAATCATGAGTCTTGAATAATGCTGATGCCGCTCTTATTGCATTGATTTCTGCATGGCAAGTCGCGTCACCTTCTTTTAAAACGGTGTTGTGATTTATCGTGATAACGCGATCGTTTTTGACAATACATGCTCCAAACGGTCCTCCTTCATTTTTTGCAATATGTAGGCGTGTGTGGTCGATGGCTTTATGCATGTAGAGCGGGTTATTATTCATACGGTACAAATCAGTGCTCGTTGGTATATTATTGAGAAAAATGGTTCATCAAGCGTATATTAATCAAATCCTGGGAGTGTGTATAGTCTAGGCTAAATTAACCTGTCTACGGTGGCCATAAATCGTGATTTTCATTTGGCTGATGCTCAATCAGAAAGGCTTGATGAATTTAGTGTATTCTCGTTTCTTATCTCACTGAAGGAAAAGCAAAAATCGCGAGGCTTAAGTGGTTATAAACCTGATTTGAAGTATGATCGATCTTTATTAAAAGATTAAGCTATTTAGCAAAAATTAATAGACTTAATTTTTTGGATGAGATGATAATATGTAATTTGTTGCATGTTATCGTTGTCTTGAGAAAGGCTGAGGTTGAAGATTAAGGTGTAGTTTTGCCGATTATCTGTATTGGTAGTTTTGCTATCAATGAGA
>VAPK010205238.1_pt1 | contig 11251 bp, 9 predicted proteins | sample 3395031 | NCBI WGS metagenome assembly VAPK01 (sample SAMN08290443, study PRJNA428436) | hydrothermal vent metagenome | isolation source: Deep-sea hydrothermal vent chimney 1 | place: Pacific Ocean: Juan De Fuca Ridge
ATGGTGATGGTGATCCTGAGTTTGACTTAAGCGAACCCACGGAAAAAGTCAGTGAAAATCCGATAGAAGAACTTATTGAAACAAATGTAGAAAATGATGAAATAGCGGAAATACCCAGCGATTTATTAAATAACACCTCATCAATAAATGAGGCTGAAACCAGCCCGGAAAACAGTACCGAAAAAAACAACGTGGATAATAAACCCAGCGACAGTAAACCTGAAGAATAACGAATCAATCTCCCAATATTATTATGAAACTTTGGAGCCTGAAAAACAAATATATCCTGATAGTGGATGACTTTGCTGGAATGCGCACAATGCTGCGAAATATGCTATCCCCTTATCGTCCCGAACATATTGCAGAAGCCGCATCGGGTGAAGAGGCATTAAAGGCAATCCAGGAAAATGATTTTGACATTATTCTTTGTGATTACAATCTTGGATTAGGAAAAGATGGCCAGCAAATATTAGAAGAAATAAAAGAACGTGAACTGATTCCCTATTCTTCAATTTATATTATGACAACCGCAGAAAATACCTCTGAAATGGTTATGGGAGCAGTTGAATATTCACCAGACGATTATTTGTCGAAACCATTCACAAAAGAGGTGTTAATATCACGCCTTAAAAAACTGATTAAACGGAAATCAAGCCTAAAAAAAATATCTGTTTCCACCCGACAACGAGATTATGAATCAGCAATCAATTTTTGTGACGAACAACTTTCTGGGGAACCAAACAATCGCTTTGAGCTATTGAAAATAAAAACAGAAATTTTATTGCGCATTAATGACTACAATGCCGTAGAAGAATTGGTAAAACCTGTTCTTGAAGAGCGTGAAATACCCTGGGCTTTACTTTATCTTGGACAAGCACATTATTATCGGGAAAATTACGATGATGCGCGGTTTATTTTTGAACATCTGATTGAAGATTATCCCAACTATTTGTTTGCTCATGACTGGCTTGCCAAATTACACCGAACCAAACAGAACTATGCTGAAGCCCAAAACATTCTTGAAAAAGCCACAATAAAATCCCCTAAAGCTATAAAACGCCAACAGATTCTTGCTGAAGTTTCTTTTGAAAATGAAGATTTTGACACTTCAGAAAAATTTTATAAACGAATTACACGTACAGGAAAAAATTCATATTATTTGAATCCCGATGATTATTTTGGTCTGGCTGAGGTTTATTTTAAAAAAAACAGGGTATCTGATGTGCTTGATACAATATCGGATATGCGAAAAGAATTCAGCACTTCTGACCCATTAATAAATATGAAGTCACACATCAACGAGGCTTTTTTATATGATCGCTTGCAACGAAAAAAAGAAACCAATGAGCGTATCGACAAAATAGTCTCTATTTTCTCAAAAGACCCGGGGACTATAACCAGCGTTGATTCTATTGAGCTAGCCAAACTCTGTTATTCTCATGGCCGGAAAAGTGATGGAAACAAATTTATCCAATATGTTATTAAAAATAATCATGACCATCAGGAAACTATCGATGAAATAATCTCTCTGCTTACTAATATTGGGTTCTCTAATAAGGAAATCAACGCTCTGTTAAAATCGCGAGACGAAGTTATTGAAATCAATAATCGTGGCGTAAAACTAGCGACTACTGGGAAAATTTCCGAATCTATATCGCTGTTCATTGAAGCAGCGACGGCAATGCCGGAAAATCATGTGATTAATCTGAATGCAGCGCAATCACTCATTATGCATATGAATAAGTCCGGTGCAACTGAAGAGCTAATGGATGAAACAAAAAAGTACCTGAATAGAGTAAAATTTACCGGAAAGCCTAGCGAAAAATATAAAATATTAACCACATCCTGGCAGAATCTGGCAGAAACATTCAGCTAACAAACGTTAATCATAATCTGGTACTATCATGAAAAACAATATCGAAAAGCTGGATTTTTCCACCGTATTGGCAGGTAGTGTTCATGACATGAAAAATTCACTTGCCATGTTGCTGGGGTCGCTTGCAGATATTTCATCGGAATGTGGGGGTGCTAGCTGTTCAATAAAGAAAGAACTTTCACGTATTCGACACGAAGGTCAACGGGTTAATCGTGATCTCATTCAATTATTAACACTCTATAAAATTGATCAATCTCAATATTATCTTAATCTTGAAGAAGTTAATATTTATGATTACCTGGAAGAAATAGTTCTGGAATATGAATACCTGCTTAATGAGCGAGGGATCGATATTTCCCTACAGTGTGATGCGACATTAAGCGGTTTTTTTGATGCAGAACTTGTTTCAGGCGTATTAAAAACAATCATTAATAATGCGTATCAGTATGCACATGACAAAATACTGGTGAGTGCTGAAGTCACGGACGGATTTATAAAACTGACTATTGCTGACAATGGAAAAGGTTACCCGCCGCACATGTTGCTTGAGCAATCAATGCAGAAAACCACCAGTAATTTTGGTACTGGGAGCACAGGGCTTGGGCTTTATTTTTCTTCGCAAGTTGCAGAATTACATAAAAATAAAAGAAAATGCGGGTATGTTCAGATTACAAATGCCACCCACTCCCGTTCTGGGCTTAAGGGTGGCTGCTTTTCGATTTTTCTGCCATAATTTCGTGTCGCATGAATCACCACGGAATAAACTATCTTTCATCATAATATCAACGCTGTTCCGTTGGCAACATTGTGTACTGATACGATCAGCCAATCTGTGGGATGCAGAGCAACGAGTGCGCAAAAAAAAGCGGCTGATGCTGGTACATGAGTTTGATAACTTCCTCCATCAAACCGGTATCCGGCATAACTATGTGAAGTCAGCAGGACAAAACTGTCACAATACACTTTCCCTACACATTGAAATGCACATAAAACAATGGCCCAATCCCCTCACAAAAACCAGGTTAATAATGCCAAGCCGCTCATAGTAGCAGGATTTTCCAGTATATTGGTACTGATGATTTTACTGATTGGGTTTTGGAGCAAGAGCCTTTCCGACAATAAACACCTGCTGTCCAGCATGGCCAGTATAACGGTTGAAACTGGATTGATAACAAAATTATTCAACACGGCATATCAGCAAATACTAATATTGCGTCAAATAGAGGAAACTCAAGATATAACAAAAAAAGAAACCCGTTATACGCAATATCTGGCTTTTAGCAAAATATTATCCAGTATTTACACAGAACTCGATGCCGTTGGGTTTAACGGTGATGCAGCACGATCCTGGCATTTAATACAACAACAGTTTATCCAGCGTCACAATATTGACAAAATATCAGCAGATCTTCACAAAAATGGAGAACATGAAACATCATATGAATATTTGATAAACAATATTTCCCCTCTACAAGACCACTTAATGAATGAACTATCAACCTTACTCAATAAAAATCTGTTAAATGGCACGAGAAATAGCGTAGATGATATTATTAACGAGGCAACAAACAAGATTTCCACCACCTATTTTTTTGTTTATTTATTAGGTGGAATTTCTATTTTTCTCGGTATTTTTACTATTTATATCCTTAAGCGTACAGAAAGCACTGAAGAAGCTTTAATTGCTCAGGGTGAGCGAATTCAGTGGCTGTATGCAGCAACATCGCGATCCAGCATCAGCCTTGATGATCGTATTACCGAAACCCTGAAATTAGGCTGTCGCGTACTGGGGATGGAAATCGGCAAGCTAGGTCGCCAATTTCCGGAAAAAAATGAATCCGTATTTCTCAATACTGTTGCTCCATCTGAGCTTCCTGCAAAGCGTGGGTTGATTCTTCCACTGGATAAAACATTTTGCAATATTACCTTTTCAGCGGATGGACCGATTGCCATACAACATGTCAGCAAATCCTCCTACAAAGATCACCCTGCCGCAGAATTTCTTGGTATGGAGGCCTATATAGGCACAACCATTTATGTGCATGATAAAAAATTTGGGACTGTCAATTTTTCCAACCGGCAGCCTATGGAAAAACCCTTTACACAAACTGACATGGATTTTGTCAATTTGTTGGGAAAATGGATCAGTGTGACCATGGAGCAGATTATTATCGAGGATGAGTTGCAGCAATCCAAAGATGAAGCCGAAGCCGCAAATCATGCAAAAACGGCCTTTTTGGCAAATATGAGCCATGAAATTCGCACGCCATTGACTGCGATTTTGGGTTATTCCGAAATGTTACTGGATGATGACCAGTCACAAGAAGAGATAGAACATGAAATCAACTCTATTATCACCAGTGGCAAGCATCTTCAGCAAATCATCAATGATATTCTTGATTTATCAAAAATTGAAGCTGGGCAACTCATCATTGAATACCAAAATGTTTCTCCCACCATTTTCATGAATGAACTCGATGCCATTTTAGGCTCTCAGGTCAGTGAAAAGGGGTTGTCATTTGATATGGAATACGAGTTCCCAATCCCGGGAACTATTCGCACAGACCCTACCCGTTTAAAGCAAATTCTTCTTAATCTTTGTGGCAATGCGATAAAATTCGCCCGAGAAGGCAGTATTAGTATTTCAATTCAATATCTTTCAGATTCAAACCAAATGCAAATCACTGTTGCCGATACGGGCATTGGCATTTCTGAGCAGGAACAAAAGAAAATATTTTCTCCTTTTACTCAAGCTGATAATTCCACCACACGTATTTATGGTGGAACCGGGCTTGGCTTATGTATTTCCAAACAATTGGCCAAGACTTTGGGCGGTGATATTACCGTGACGAGCGAAAAAGGAAAGGGCAGTGAATTCACAATCACTATTGATGTATGCATTGAAAAAGACAAACTGGAAATGATTAATACGGCACCTGTTCGGGAGGCTCTTCCGAGCAATAAGCCAGTTCGTCATCATGTCCAGCTGACTGGCCATATATTACTAGTGGAAGATAATGCCGAAAATCAACGACTCATTACAAAATCAATCCGTAAAATTGGTTTAACCGTCGATATTGCTGAAAATGGCAAAGTTGGTGTAGAGCGAGCACTATCAGGCAACTACAACCTTGTACTAATGGACATGCAAATGCCCGTAATAAGCGGCCTGGAAGCAATACGGAAATTGCGTGATCAAGGGTACACGATACCTATTATCAGCATAACGGCCAACGCAATGCAGGAAGATAGAAGCAGTTGTCTTGCGGCTGGTGCCAGTGACTATCTCACAAAACCTCTGGATTTCAGTCTTTTTTATGACGTACTTTCTACTTACTTGACTACTCGTAAGCCATAAAATTCAAGTGCAAAAAATATATTTTATGCACCTTCGTAACTGATGTTGTGCAGCCCCCAAATATGAATTAAGCGCTAAAAATATCTGCTTTAAGAATCGCCAGGTATTTAACGCAGAGGTCGCAGAGGCGCAAAAGACACAGAGAAAAACACTAAAAACTTTACGGCCTCTGTTGCGATCTCCGCTTTTATAACACACCACTGGCCAGTAGCACGACAACATAACCTCCCAATACACAAAAATAGGCGAAGACGGACTACAGTAGAGATCCAGTGGTATAAATTATTTAATTTCCATTCCTTACACTGTCCCGGCTGACTGTCACCACTTGACCTGCAACGGTTTTGGCATGAACATGGGCACTATGTCGCCATCTCATATATCTGCAGAAATCAACCAGCAGCAGGAATTCCCGTTGCTGGATTCAATCCACTACCTGAATCATGCTGCTGTCTCTCCGTGGCCAATTCGAACGGTTGATGCCGTAACAAATTTCGCACATGAAAATGCTACACAAGGATCGAAACACTACCTTCAATGGGTCAACACGGAAACAACATTGCGCGGGCAGTTACAACAACTGATCAATGCCAAATCAGTTAATGAAATTGCTTTGCTCAAAAATACTTCCGAAGCCTTATCGGTTGTTGCATTTGGTTTACCCTGGCAAAACGGAGATAACATTGTCAGCATCAAGGGAGAATTCCCTTCAAACCGGGTGGTATGGCAAGCCTTAAAATCCAAAGGTGTTGAATTACGCCTTGCCAGTATTAACAGTACCAACCCCGAGCAGGATTTGTTAAAGCTTGTCGATAAACACACTCGTCTGATTACTGTCAGCTCAGTGCAATATGCTTCCGGGTTTCAGCTTGACCTTGCCTGCATTGGTGCCTTTTGCAAAAAAAATAATATCCTGTTTTGCGTCGATGCCATCCAGAGCATCGGCGCATTGCAATTTGATGTACAGGCAATACAGGCAGATTTTGTTATGGCCGATGGTCATAAATGGATGCTGGGACCTGAGGGACTTGCATTTTTTTACTGCCGCGAAGAACTGTTTGAGAAATTGACACTGCACCAGTACGGCTGGCATATGACCAATACATTCACCAACTTTGACAATGAGGAATGGCAACCTGTGAATACTGCCCGCCGATTTGAGTGTGGCAGCCCTAATATGCTGGGCATTCATGCACTTTCGGCCAGCCTGTCGGTACTGCTGGCGTTTGGAATGGAAAATGTGGAAACCCGCATTTTGGAAAATACACGTTATCTGTTTGAGCAGATCAATACTGCTGAGCAATTGATGTTATTAAGCAACACAACTGAAGGGCGTTACAGCGGTATTGTGACTTTCCGCCATCGCACGGTGGATAATGATAGACTTTTTTCACTGTTGACCGAAAATGGTGTGATGTGCGCACAACGCGGCGGCGGCATTCGTTTTTCACCGCATTTTTATACGCCAAAAGAAAAAATTCTGCATGCACTTAATGTTGCTGCGCAGGTGTCGTAAACCGCCGAAAATAATTCTCTGTTGTTTGTGTAGCAACGGTTTCCCATCGAGTATCACGTAACCCGGCAATACACTCGGCAACGTGTCGTACATAGGCAGGCTGATTCGGTTTGCCACGATGCGGCATCGGTGCAAGATATGGAGAATCCGTTTCCACCAGCATGCGATCCCCCGGTATCTTTTTGGCGACTTCTTTTAATTCTTTTGCAGAATTAAAGGTCACAATACCGGAAAAAGAAATATCAAAGTTCAGGTCCAGTGCCTGTTTGGCCACATTCCAGTTTTCCACAAAACAGTGCATCACACCACCGACTTCATCGGCACCCTCTTCTTTCAAAATACGCAAGGTGTCTTCCGTTGCTTCCCGCATGTGTATAATCAGTGGTTTCTTTGTCGCTTTTGACGCGGTGATATGGGCGCGAAAACGTTCGCGCTGCCATTCCAGATCACCTTCTTCACCTTCCGTGCAACGAAAATAATCCAGGCCGGTTTCACCAATGGCTACTACTTCCGGTTCTGCGGCCAGGCTGATCAGTTTTTCGCTGGTGGGTTCTTCACCTCCCTGCGCTGTGGGATGCACGCCAACAGAAACAGAAATCTGCATATGGGCTTTGGCCATCGCCAACAAGGTCGGGTAGTGTTCCAGATCAATGGACACACACAAAAAATGCCCGACACCTTGTGTCGCCGCATTGTCCAGTGCGCCTTGCAGTTCGCCGTTCCACGGTGAAAGCTCCAGACGATCCAGATGACAGTGTGAGTCTACTAGCGGGGTATTTTCAGGCAAAAAAACAGACATAGGTAAAACGTCCTGTTGGGAAAATGAGAAGTGTTAAAGATGAAGGCTCCCTGCTTGTCTGCAAAACGCAAGAAAAATCTAACGCAAAGGCGCGGAGATGCAAAGATCGCAGAGAAAATACTTTATATGTAAACAGCCAGCTATTTTGGGGTATTCATTTGTTGTAATAATGCATATTCACCATGTCTACAAAAAACTCTGCGCTCTTTGCAGCTCCGCGCCTCTGCGTTGGGTTTTCATTTTCTTTCCGGTTTTAAATGTAACGTTTCGCATTGGAGGGATGAAACAGGCTGCGTGTAACAATGAGACTACATGGTATGCGTCTGACGATCAGACTTCAATGCACCGGCGAGATAAGTTTCAATTTTATTGCGTACAGCACCATTATCCTGATTGCTGAATTGCACACCGATACCGGCAATACGCGCACCCTGGGCACCCGCAGGAGTCACCCAGATAATTTTACCGGCAACCGGTAATTTTTCTGTTTCTTCCATGAGGGTGAGCAGCATAAAAACTTCATCGCCCAGTTTGTATTTTTTGTTGGTGGGAATAAACAGTCCGCCGTGTTTCACAAAAGGCATGTACGCTGCATACAAGGAACTTTTGTCCTTGATGGCCAACGAGAGAATACCGCCTTGTCGAAAATCACCGCTCATGTATGTACTGACTCCTAATACTGTTTTTTATCTTATTTTAAAACCATTTATCGTAAGCCAAGACACTGACGGCTCCAGCTCACCATCAGGTCTTCCATGGCCAGTTGTGCATTTAGCTGGCTATTACTCCAGCGAGCAGTTTCGGTGATCTGCTCCAAATAGGCAAACAGCCGTTTCAGTTCCAGTCCGCTCACCAGTTTTAACAATTGCGGACGCAGGTCACCATTGGTAATAGCGACCGGGTCAGCCCCTGACTTGAGACGGATCAAATCCATCACCCAACTGCTAAGCCATCGGGTGGCTTTGGGCAATCCCAGTTCAGACCACTGTTTTGCACAGACTAACGGGTCAGTCTTGCCCTCTGCCACTCCCACCCACTGGCTAGCCAGATCATGGCGCACTGCCAGCCCTCCCGTTTCATGTAAAGCCTGGGCAGCCAGCGGAGCACCGTTACTCAATGCCAGCAAATTTTTGATCGTTGCGGATTCCTTCACCTCGTTGAGTTGCGTCTGCAACCAGACTTCGCTGTGCTGTGCTTTTGGTCGCGGAAAAACCACTTGCTGACAGCGACTGCGAATCGTCGGCAATAATAACGAGGGTTGACTGCTGATTAATATCAACAATGCCTCCTCGGTGGGCTCCTCCAGGGTTTTCAGCAAGCTGTTGGCGGCATGCCGGTTCATTGCCTCAGCGGGATTGATGAACACTATCTGGCGGCCACCGTACTGACCCTTTAGCGCAAAAAACTCGCTCGTGGCACGAATACGATCCACGGGAATCGCCTTGCCTGCTTCTTCGGGTTCCAACCAGATCAAATCTGGATGCGTGCCAGCCGCCAGCAAACGGCAGCTTTGGCACTGGCCACAAGCGGTACCGCTCTCCGCAGGAGATTGACATAATAGTCCGTGGATCAGCGCCTCGGCCAATACCGATTTGCCGTAACCCACACTGCCGGTGAACAACAGGGCGTGTGGCAGTTTACCAGTACGCACCCTGGCGACCAAGCCATCCCAAAGCGACGTTTGCCAGGGCAGTGGTATTTTCATGATGTCAGTTCAGCCAGCAGAGGGGTTAATGCAATGTCAATTTGTGCCTGCACCTGTTCGATGTCCTGTGCGGCATCAATAATACGATAACGCCCCGGTTCCGCAACAGCCCGCTCCCGGTAAGTTTGTCGTACCCGTTCAAAAAATGCCTGTTGCTCACGCTCAAAACGGTCCAGTTCACCCCGTTCACCGGCACGCGCCATACCCACTTCCACGGGCAGATCCAGCAGCAGAGTAAGGTCCGGGCGCAACTCACCCTGCACCCAGTCTTCCAGTGCGGCGATGCGCTTCAGTGCAATGCCACGCCCCCCTCCCTGGTAGGCGTAAGTGGCATCAGTAAACCGGTCACACAGTACCCAGTCGCCCGCCGCCAGTGTGGGACGGATCAATTCCGCCAGATGTTGTGCTCGTGCGGCGAACATCAGCAGCAGTTCAGTGTCACTGTTCATCACCGTTTGCCGGTGATCCAGCAACAGTTCGCGAATTTGTTCACCCAACGCGGTGCCACCCGGCTCCCGGGTTACTTGCAGGTTTTTGCCCGCTGCTTGCAGGCCATCTTGCAGGCGTCGCTGCACAAAGGCCATTTGCGTGCTTTTGCCCGCCCCTTCGCCACCTTCAAGTGTTATAAACAGGCCTTTTTTCATTTAATTCAATAGGTAATAGCAACTAAGTGATGTTGTTTAGTTAAAGTCAATGCTAGCTATTTAGAGGAGGAAAACGGCTTCGCCCGACCACCCAGCTGATATTTCACCACTGCAGCATTGTGCTCTTTCAGGGTTGTCGAAAACTGGTGTCCACCATCCCCTCGGGCAACAAAATACAGCTCCTCACCCTTCAGAGGGTGCAGCGCCGCCAGCACTGCTTCACGTCCCGGCATGGCAATGGGTGTGGGTGGCAGCCCCCGGTGCAGATAGGTGTTGTAAGGTGTTTCTTTGCGCAGATCACGACGACGAATATTGCCATCAAACGCACGCCCCAAACCGTAAATCACCGTGGGGTCCGTTTGCAGGCGCATGCGTTTTTGCAAACGCCGGTTAAACACACCCGCAATCTGTCTGCGCTCGCTGGGCAGCGCGGTCTCTTTTTCAACAATGGAGGCCATAATCAGCGTTTCATAGGGCGTTTTATATTCCACATCAGCGGCACGATCCGGCCAGCTTTTGTCGAGTAACTGTTGCATGGCGTTATAAGCCCGCTGTAAAAAAGCCACATCCGTAGTCAGGCGAGGAAAGTGGTAGGTATCCGGTAAAAAACGCCCTTCAGGATGCTCTCCGGGGTGGCCGATCTGCTCCATGATTTCCGCATCGCTGTAATCCGATAACGTGTGCAGCAAGAATTCGTTACTGTGGACGGCATCCATGAGCTGGCGGAAATTCCAGCCTTCGACGATGGTGAGGGAATATTGCAGCATTTCACCATTGACGATCTGCTCCAGCAGGCGCGCGGGCGTAATACCATTATCGAAGTAATACTCCCCCGCCTTGATATTGTCCGCCGTGCCTTCAAATTTACCCAGCCACACCAGATACGATGCCGATTTGATCACTCCACGCCGTGCCAGGTCTTTGGAGACATAAGTGAGCGTCTTGCCAGGTTTGATTTCATAGCGCAGCCCCGTATCGGTCAACGTCACCGGCGAACTCACAAACGAGCGGTAATCCATGGCCATCCAGGCACTATAAAGGCTGCCCAGCAGGATGAGCAAGCCTGCAAGTTTGAACAATATTTCCCGTCCGGATCTGCTCCTCGCTTTAATCATGCAAAGACTCCAATGCCTGGCTTAGCTGCCGGGTCATCGGTCCTACGGAGAAATGCTGCTCTTCCAGCTGGCGCACTGGCCAAATGCCCATGAGCGTGTTGCAAAGAAACAGTTCCTGCGAGCGATACAAGTCAGCCAGCCCCAGCGTTGTTTCCTGCACAGAAATACCCGCCGCCTCAGCCACGTTGATGATGTTTTCCCGGGTGATGCCCTTTACGCCACAGTGAGTCAGCAGGGG
>VAPK010839252.1_pt1 | contig 11250 bp, 8 predicted proteins | sample 3395031 | NCBI WGS metagenome assembly VAPK01 (sample SAMN08290443, study PRJNA428436) | hydrothermal vent metagenome | isolation source: Deep-sea hydrothermal vent chimney 1 | place: Pacific Ocean: Juan De Fuca Ridge
CTATGCTTTGTTTAGTAATAATCCACCTTTTACGGCTTCGCAGTTAAAGGCGCTAATAGCGCATGATGAATTTGAACTGATTCCCTGGTGGGAAATATTTAATGTTGAATCCACACCGTTCACACAGGCGATTGAAGAGACTTTTCTCGATAAAACATGGTCTCAATACGTTTTGAAATTTTAGGAACGACGATGTCAAAAATTGCGGTAATTGGTGCCGGTGTCATGGGACTCGCCTGTGCTTACGATCTTCTTAAGCAGGGACATGAGGTAGATATCTACGAAGCTGATGATCGTATTGGCGGGATGGCGGCACATTTTGATTTTGCTGGTTTGAATATTGAACGATACTACCATTTTATCTGTAAGCCTGATGAAAGTCTTTTTCACTTATTAAAAGAGCTGGGGATAGAAGGTAAGTTACGCTGGACAGATACCCGTATGGGCTATTATTTTCAGGGTAAGTTACATGAGTGGGGCAACCCGATTGCATTACTTAAATTCCCTGGCGTGAGTTTAATTTCAAAATTGCGCTATGGGTTTCACGCCTTTGTATCAACGAAAATTACTGATTGGAAACATCTGGATGATCAGGAAGCCTCGGTCTGGATTCGGCGTTGGATCGGCCAACGTGCTTATGAGGTTTTCTGGCAACGGCTATTTGCGCTTAAATTTTTTGAATACAAGGATAACCTGTCTGCCGCCTGGATCTGGTCGCGAATAAAACGCGTCGGTGTTTCGCGCAAAAGCCTGATGCAGGAACAAATGGGCTATCTGGACGGTGGTTCAGAAACTCTTTTACTTGAATTTGATAAGGCAATAAATAAACTGGGTGGAGTATTTAAACTAAAGACGGCAGTTAAACAGGTAAGTACAAAGAACAATGCTGTGGATGTGCTACGAACCGACAATGACAGTCAGCATTACGATGCTGTATTTAGCACCATTCCTTTACCCTTTGTGGCGGATATGATTCCCGCACTGCCTGATGACAGCAAACAGAAATATCGCTCAATAAAAAATATGGGAGTGGTTTGTGTTATTTTCCAGATGAAAAAAGCTGTGAGCCATAATTTTTGGCTCAACATTAGTGATGAGTCGATTGATATTCCGGGTATTATTGAGTTTTCAAATTTGCGCCCGCTGGGTACACATGTTGTCTATGTCCCTTATTATATGCCGCAAACGCATGCCAAGCATGAAATGAGCAATGAAGAGTTTATTGCTGAAGCACGTTCCTATATCAAACAGCTAAATGTAGACTTATCGGATACTGATTTTAGCCACGCTCATGTTTCACGCTATGGATTTGCCCAGCCGATTTGCCCGCCTGGGTTTTTGAAAACCTTGCCACCTATTAAGACTGATATTAAAGGTTTGTATATTGCGGATACCAGTTATTATTATCCAGAAGATCGTTCTATTTCTGAGAGTGTTCGGCTGGGACAGGAAATGGCGGCGATGCTGGATGGGTGAACAGATCACTACGCTGGGTTTCATGGGTGAAAAATAAAAAAGAATTCATCCAGTTTGTACTGGTCGGCGGTTTTGCGGCGGGAGTAAATTTTCTGAGCCGCATTGTTTTCAGCCAATGGATGGATTTTAGAGTGGCCGTAGTGGCGGCTTATGGCATCGGCATGACTACCGCCTACCTGTTGTCAAAATTTCTGGTGTTTGAATCTAGCGGAAAAAAAGCACATAAAGAATTTTTTCATTTCACTTTAATCAATATCGCTGCAGTAATTCAGGTATGGCTAATCAGTGTTGGGCTGGCAGAATACGCATTCCCGGGGTTTAATTTTAATTTCCATCCACAAGAAGTGGCACATTTTATTGGTCTGTCGGTGCCGGTGGTTACCAGCTATTTAGGGCATAAACATTTCACATTTAATAAAAACAGCTAAAGTCATCATTAGTTAATAGCTACTCATTATTTGTACCTCTATATTAAATAAATATTTTGTCTGGATTTATTTAATGCCTCTTAATTTATTTAGCGCCGTCGTTTCCTGATTGAGTTCTTTTACCGCACGTTTAAAAATTGCGCGCAAATGTTTTTTTAGATGAGGTACGACTTCATTATTGGGTATCTCTTTTAAAACACAAAATAATGCCAGCGCATAGGTTATTTCATCTTCGGATAAAAAAGCAGTTCGTTCAGCCAGTGGGTTGTGACAACGTGCGCAGCTTCCTCTGAATACTGACGCACTGTTAGCAAACATGGTTCCGAAGCCCATAAATACGGCAAGAAGTTCGGTTGTTTGTGGCCAGAGTTCTTCTTTATCCGGTGGTGGTTCCTGTGCCATTGAACCCAGATAATGCGCGAGAGTATGAGCATAGCTTGCAATCATAGCTTCTGGGTTGTTTATTTGTTGTGGGTTATAGGCAACTAGTAATTTATGTTCATCATCAACGGCATCAGGTTCAATTCCGCCTGTCCCGCGAATGCTGCCATTGATTAACACTTTAACGGGCTGTACAGGTTCTATTGCCTTGCTTTGATCAACTAGCCGACATGGCCAGTGCTTCATGCTGGCATAGGCTTTGACCTGTTCAAAAATAAGACGAGCCATGCCCTCTACACTATTGACGGTTCCTGGAAAGTGCTTATTAGACGGAATCACTAATATGGTCTGCTGAAAAAAAACATCACGATCAAAATTAGCTAATGCCCAGGCAAAGTTGTCAAACAACCATTCGAGCGTATCCTCGGTCAGTAATTTCTGTTTAGTAAAAATATTAAACATTATGATGCCATGATGACGTTAAACAAGGTCAGCGGTTTACCCGCTAGTTTGATTTTTAATGGTAAATCAAAACCAGCTTCGCCGTAGCCGACAAATTTTGTGGTGAGGATTAACGGCGCATTGGCCGAGGCACCATATTTTCTGGAATATTTGTTTTGTAAGTTATTTGATTTCATGTGTTGCACTGTTTTATATGATGGTTGTATGTTTTACGGTTGATGACTGATTTTTGTTAATTATACCTGAAGGATATTACATCAACGTTTAGATCCAAAAAAGTGTTTAGGAAGATGAATATTGCTGATGTTTTTATCTTTGTTCCTGCCTGTCAATAGAAAAATCAATTACACGACTAGCCGCCACATGTACTCAGTTTACTCTTGAGAATTTCAAATAAGCTAATAATCCCATAACAGCTACAAAAGTGATTGTTGCATGCTGCATCGGTATATCGATACTGGGTAGACATTTGCTAAACATTTTGTCTGATGTGTACTGACCTTATTCCCATAATGATAGCAGGGTTAAATGTCTGCCTCTAGTTGCCGATAATACAGTAACTGAACCTATAAATTTGGAGTAACGGTGTCCTGCTGCGGTATCCACCCTCCCCATGATGTTTGATGATCTGAATAGACTTTATCCTCGCTCGGCCTTTGAGGTGTCTGCTGGTCAGCGCGTGCTGATAGTTTTCGCGGTATTTCTGCTGGTATTTGCAACACTTAGCGCTCCCAGCTTATTAAACCAGAAGCAGTTAGCGGCCTTGCAAAGCCTCTATGGGAAGGCTGCAGTTGAGAGGATTGAAGGCTGGCAAAGTCTTCTGCTTGACAGTCAAGAACTGGATGAGCTGGAAAAGTTAACTCGTGTGAATGATTTTTTAAATCAGATGCGTTTTCTAAACGATATGGAGCATTGGGGTAAAAAAGATTACTGGGCGACCCCGATTGAATTTATTGCAACTGCGGGCGGAGACTGTGAAGATTTCTCGATTGCTAAATATTTTAGCCTACGTGAACTAGGCGTTTCGACAGAAAAATTGCGCCTAATTTATGTGAAAGCAGTAACAATTAACCAGGCGCATATGGTTCTTGGATATTACGAAAGCCCGGATGCTGAACCGCTAATACTGGATAATTTACAATCCACGATTCAGCCAGCATCACAGCGAACTGATTTGATTCCATCGTATAGTTTTAATGCTAACAGCCTGTGGCAGGCGAAAATGTTACGTGAAGGTGGGAAAAAAGTAGGCAAAAGTGAGAACATTGGTATATGGAAAACTTTGGTAGAAAGAATGCAAGAAAATATCAGTACAAGGTAAAATGATTTCCTGAGCCATTGTAAACTAGATTAAAAGGCGAACTATTGTGAGCTTGAAAAAACAAATTTTTATCCTTATCGCCGCTGCTCTTGTTTCGGTGTATACAGGGATGTTGTGGATAAGTATAAAGAGTACACAGGAATACCTTAATAAGCAGCTTTCCATGCATGCGCAAGACACGGCAACGTCTCTGGGGTTGTCCCTGACCTCAGTTATTAGACAGAAGGATTTGGCGCGAGCCAACTCAATGATCGATGTAATTTTTGATCGGGGCTATTTTTCTCATATCTCTCTGAATGCATGGGAGGGTAAATTTAAGGTTGACCGTGAGTTGGCTATCTGGAGTGCAAAAGCCCCTGCCTGGTTTATTGATTTACTAATATTAGACACGCCGGTACGGAATACGCAAATACTGATCGACTGGAATAATAAAGCACAATTGTCAGTCAGCATTCATCCTGGTTATGCCTATGATGAGTTATGGAAAATAACGCGCAATAATATTCTCTGGTTATCGCTGATGGCGATTCTTATCAGTTTGATCGTGTTTTATGGCCTGCGCAGAGTACTGCAACCACTAGTGCAGACAGAGCAGCAGGCATTGGCGATTGCGCAAAAAGAATATAGGTTGCAAAAAGAATTGCCGCGCACTCGTGAACTTCGTAATGTAGTGCGCGCGATGAATATAATGACAGAAAAAGTTAGAGAAAATATAGCTTCGCAGGTAGAGCAGGCTAATCATTTTCAGCAGTTGGCATATCGAGACGGCTTGACAAAAATAGCTAATCGACGTTCTTTTCTAGCAGAAGTAGAAAATTTTGTTCAGCATAGAGAAGAGTTTAGAAATGCTGCGGTTTTTATAATTCACCTCTCGGGTCTGATGAATGCTAATCAACAGTATGGCTACGAGTATGGCGATGAGGCACTGAACACAGTCAGGGATTGCCTGTATTTACCGGAGCTGGGTGAAGAAAAACGGATGTTGGCGCGTATCGGTGGCTCGGATTTTGGTTTATTGTTGAAAAATCCGCATGCGGATGAGACCGTGGAATGTGTTAGGACAATATTAACCAGGTATATGATTCAGGCGGATAGTAAATACCCGGGTGATCTATATATTGGTATTACCGAGTTTGATGCTGAGAAAGATATACGAATTATATTGTCTGAAGCCGATCAAGCTCGCCGTCAGGCTGAGTCTTTTGCGTCTAAAAAGTGGCATTTGTTTGAGGAAAGAAGTGATATAAAATCTACGGCGAAGACTGCAAGTGAGTGGAGACAGTTGCTGGTTGAAGCCATTGAACATGATAAATTTAAGCTTTATGTGCAGCCAGTTAAATATTTTTCTGATAAAAATATGCAATCTGTTGAAGTATTGCTACGCATGGAACTGGCGGGTGATTCTATTCCGGCGAGCGTATTTTTACCTACAGCAGAAGAACAGGGTTTGCTGCCCAAGATTGATAAGTTGGTTGTCATGCGTGTACTTGAATATGCTAGTGAGAATCAGGACAGGCAATATGCGGTTAATCTGAATATGGCCAGTCTGGAAGATGCCGGTTTTGTTAAATGGTTACTGAATATGCTAGAGCAGGAAAAAGCGGCTGCCCAGCATTTGCTGTTTGAAATTGGAGAATCCGGGCAGCTAAAAGTGGAGTCAAAGCAGGATATTCTACGACAACTGGCGAGTTGTAGTGCCGGGGTGGCGATTGAACGATTTGGCTCTGGCTGTCATGATTTTGGTTATTTAACCAGGCTGAAATTACGCTATATAAAAGTATCGGGTTACTATATTCGAGGGATTGAAGATAATAGTGAGCATCAGTTTTATTTAAAGACCTTGTTACAGATGGCGCATAATCTGGAACTGGAGGTGATTGCTGAATCGGTAGAAACCGAGGCAGTTGCTGAAATGGCGGAAAAACTGGGCTTTGATGGCATACAGGGATACTATATTGGTCACCCGCAACCGATGTGAAAACGAGTCGAATTTTACGTACTGTGATTTAGGAGTTAACTGGTTTGGCAATAGAAGAACAAAATAAAAATCTGGAGTATATCCAGATCGAGACGCTTCTAAAGAATTCCCCCGCGGTTATTCTGGCATCAATTTTTTCCGCCGTTATGTTGACGGCAATTTACTGGGATCAGCATTCGCATAGCTATTTATTACTCTGGTTGGGCTCACTTTTATTTATTAATTTGGTGCGCGGATTTTTCGCGTTAAAATTTCTTCGTGAAAATGAACCGACCTCGAATGCATCGTTGGAGGATGCACTATTGTGGTGGCGATGGTTTTCTTTGCCTTCGCTGGTTTCCGTTACGATCTGGGGAGTGGGTGCTTATGTGTTTTATATTCCGAATGGTGGTCAGTATCAGGCGGTAGGCGTTATTGTTCCCCTGGCACTGGCTGCCGGGTCGCTGGTTTTTCTGTCAATTGTGCATTGGCTGTTTGTCAGTTCCTTTTTATTGATCACACTGCCTTTATTGTTGCGAGTATTTATTGTAGGTGACTTTGTTCATATTATTATTGGCTTGCTGATTACTGTTTATATTATTATTTTTATGATTTTTGGTCACAACATGAACCGAATGATGACGGAGAGCCTCCGCCTGCGATTTGAAAATCTTGAACTGGTTAAACGTTTGACCCGAGAAAAAGAATCAGCCGAACTGGCTAATGTCGCCAAGTCAAAATTCCTTGCTGCTGCTAGTCATGATTTGCGCCAGCCGTTACATGCTTTATCGTTGCTTTCCAGCGCGCTTTGTGATCGGATTAAATATCCAGAAGTCAAACATATTGTTGACAAGATTATGCTGGCAGTATCGGCACTGGAAAAACTGTTCAATGCACTACTGGATATCAGCAAACTGGATTCCGGTGTGCTTAAACCGAATCTTACCAGTTTTAGACTGGAAGATATTTTTGAGAAAATTGAAAACGATTATCGCCCGGAAGCGGATCGTAAAGGCTTAAAATTTATTGTAGAAAGCTGTAGTGATGTGGTTGTTTATTCTGATGACATTTTGCTTGAACGTGTGGTTCGCAACTTTGTTTCCAATGCCTTGCGTTATACAGACACAGGGACGGTCAAACTTTTCTGTGAGCCTACTAGTAACAAGGTTCTTATTGTGATCACTGACACGGGAATAGGTATCCATATTGAAAGTTTGCAGACAATTTTTGATGAATATGTGCAGATAGGCAATCCTGAACGTGATCGTGAAAAAGGCCTGGGCTTGGGTTTGGCTATCGTTGCCAGGATCAGTCAGTTGCTGGATCACCATATTGGGGTTAAATCGACGGAAGGTAGTGGTTCAAGTTTCAGCATCGAAGTTCCGCTAGGGCGAAAACAGGATATTCCTCGGCCAGAATTAGATGTTACCCGCACCCCGGGTATGGAACTTAGTCAACTTAAAGTCCTGATCATTGATGATGAGCGATCCAACCTTGATGCGCTAGATGCGTTACTTCGGGGCTGGAAATGTGAGGTGATTTCCGCTGAATCGGGTGAGGAGGCCTGTGAAAAAATTCAGGCTCAGAATGTTAACCCAGATTGCATTCTTACAGACTATCGTTTGCGTAATAACAAGACGGGTCTGGATGCGATCAGGTCAATTTCAGAAGTGACTGGCCGAGTCGTTCCTGCGGTATTGATTACTGGTGATGTGGCGATCAAAAAGCTGCATGAAGAAGGGGCTGATGCGTATCACCTGATGCATAAGCCCGTGCAGCCAGCACGCTTGCGTGCTCTGTTGAAACACATTCATCAGCAAAAACTACGCGAAGAGCTGGAAGGGCAGGAACCTGCCTAAATTGAAATAAGGGCGAGTTCTTTGGCCATGATCACCGCCTGAGTACGATTAGTGGCGTTCATTTCTTTTAGAATGGCGGTAACATGAATTTTTACTGTGCCTTCTGCCATGCCCAGACTATGGGCGATTACCTTGTTGGACATCCCCTCGCACATCAGTTTTAGCACGTCGAGCTGGCGAGGGGTCATACGCGCGCGTATTTCGGCGGCGGCTTTATTTTTTTCCTGATCGACCAGCAGTGGTCCGGAAGGGGTAATTTGTCGTATCTGGAAAGTCCCACTGGTGGCAGACAGATCAGGAACAAAAATTTCACCATCGAGGATCTGTTTTAAGGCATCCAGCATTTCGTTACTGGTGAGCGATTTTGGAATATAGCCGGACGCGCCGCTTTCAATGATTCGTAGCATATCGGCTTCGTATTCAGAACCGGTGACAATGGCCACCGGTAACTCTGGATGACTTTCGCGCAGCTTGAGCAGGCCAGAATAGCCGTCGATGCCGGGCATGTCCAAATCCATCAACACCAGATCCAGATCAACATGCTTCTCGACGTAGTCGAGTGCTTCAGCCGCATTATTTGCTTCTAGCACTTCAACATCATCACCTAGCGTTTGTAGGGTATATAGCAGCCCCTGACGGAACAGGGCATGATCATCCGCTATCAATATTTTCATTGGGGCATTCCAGGTAGAAAATTGAACGGCACTTAACAAAATTATTTCCAGATCTAGTTTTAAAGGCTAATCCAGAAAGCATAAATTTTTTACAGGCTTTGAACCATACCACTTTAGTTAAATCTGTGCTTAAAATAATTCAGGCTATGACCTAAGTTATAGCGCTTTTAGTTTATTTACAAAATTGTGAATTAGTTCCATAATCGAACGCATAGTATATAGACATCCTTGGCATTTACCCTGAATCATCTCTAAACATTGACGGCCTGATTCAAACAATAATATCAAATTACAAGTTTGGAGGAGAACGAGATTGTTATTACAACGGCGTCCCCGCGATTTGCAAATTATAACTGTTGTTTTTGTATCGTTGCTGTGTTTGTTCAATATTTCAACAGCTGTTGCTGAAAATCTTGAGGAAATATACCGCAAGGCTTTGGCAAACGATCCTCTGTTTATTGGCAGCCTTCATGCTCGGCAGGCCGCTGAGGAATCCTTAAGTCAGGCGCATGCGGGATATTTACCCAATATTAGCCTGGACGTGGAACGCACAGAGAGCACTCAGGATGTGATTAGCAGTGACAACTCTGTTTTTCAGACAGGTCAAACTCGATTCCCCACCAATAGTTACACCCTCAAATTAACCCAGCCGCTGTTTCAGTGGGCCAGCATTGTACGCATCCGTCAGGCCGAAGTAGAAAGTAAGCGTGCCGAAGTCGAATATTTCAAGGCGCGTCAGGATTTAATGTTGCGCACGACCGAACGTTATATGAAGGTGCTGGCGGCGCAAGATTTGCTGGAGTTTTCAGAAACAGAAAAAACCGCGGTTAAACGCCAGTTGGATCTGGCCAAAGGACGCTACAAAATGGGTTTGGCGCGTCTGACTGACAAACTGGATGCCGAAGCCCGTTATGCCTGGGTGGAATCAGTGAGTGTGGAAAACCGCTTTGCGGTGGAAGACACCCAGCAGGAGTTGCGTGAGTCCACTGGCGAATTGCCCAAAAACCTGAGTCGACTGAAAGCGAAAATTGTGCTGGAACGTCCTGAGCCGCAGGATTTGCAGGCCTGGATTGATACGGCGATGGAGTCTAACCCCGATATAATTATTGAACGCTATGCGGTGGAAATTGCGCGGCATGAACAGGAACGTCAAAAGGCCGGACACCTGCCAACGCTTGATGTGGTGGCGCGACAAAATTACCGTGATACCGGTGGCACCCTGTTCGGTGGCGGTAGTGAAGTCAAGAATCGGGACATCCTGCTGCGCTTTAGTTTACCTATTTATGAAGGTGGTATGGTTAGTTCGCGCAGCCGAGAAACTGCCGAACTGTATGCGAAGGCCAAACAGGATCTGGAACGGGAAACCCGGTTGGTATTACGCAAAACGACCGGGGCTTATCACGGCGTGATCAGTGCCATCAGCAAAGTTAACGCGCTGAGCCATGCTGTCATATCTCAGAAACGCACCTTGAAAGCCAAACGTGCAGGCTTCAAATCTGGACTCAACACTAATATTCATGTGCTCGATGCCGAGCGTGATCTTTATCAGGCGAAAAAAGATTATGCTCAGGCACGTTATGAATATTTACTCAATAGCTTACGCCTGAAAAAAGTAACAGGAAATCTGACGGAACAGGATCTACTCGCAATTAACAACTGGCTGCAATAAGAAAGAACGGCCAGGAGGAACGTGATCCATGTTTAAGTATCTTAAGAAATCTGTTCATAAACATGACAATGCGGAAACCACTGGTGGTTCGGGCAAGTTAGGTTCAGGTATCTTACTTGAACCGCTGGAACCGCGAATTCTGCTTTCCGCTGAACTTGCTATTCCCCCGCAGGATCTGGCGCAGGACATTTTGCTGGATGAGCTACTCAATGCCAACCTCGATGCTGTGTTTGATGGCCTCGCTGAGGCTGAAGTCATAGATGACGTAGCTGTCGCTGATGTAGCTGCAACAGCGGTTGACAGCACAGTTGATAGTAACGCTGATATCAAAGACAGTGACGTTGAAGAAGCTCAGGATACTGTTGATAATCTCGCAGAGAGTCCCACCGACAACGCCGCAGAACCGGACATAGATGCCGCTGACGCGGATACCGCAGATATTCAGATCACTACCTTGCCACCAGAAGTGTTGGCAGCTTTTAATGCACAGTCAGGTTTACAACTGGTTTTTGTCGATCCCTCCGTACCTGAATTTGAATCCCTACTGGCGACGCTGCCCCTCGCAGAGGTTGATACCTCACTGCCTTCAACAAGCCTCATCGAGACAGCTGTTTCGACAGATGATAATCAAGCGGCAACAAATCACTATATTGATTTGGCCGTGGTTGAGCCTGCGTCAATTGATGTGCCGCTTATTAATGTTAATAATATCTCAGGCTCTAATTCTCAGGTGCAGGTATTTGTCCTCGACAGCAGTCGTGATGGCCTGACTCAAATTACCGATGTACTGGCACAGTTTGAGAATGTTGTCGCAATAAACGTGTTATCACACGGTGCCGCCGGTTATTTGCGTTTAGGCAATGCCAGCGTTAATAACGCCAATCTGAACAGCTATCAAAATCAGTTACGCCAATGGGGCAGTTCATTAACTGAAAATGCCGATGTGCTGCTCTATGGCTGCGATGTGGCCGAAGGTGAAAGTGGAGTAAGTTTCATTCAACGCCTGAGTGAATTTACTGGTGC
>VAPK010509132.1_pt1 | contig 11249 bp, 10 predicted proteins | sample 3395031 | NCBI WGS metagenome assembly VAPK01 (sample SAMN08290443, study PRJNA428436) | hydrothermal vent metagenome | isolation source: Deep-sea hydrothermal vent chimney 1 | place: Pacific Ocean: Juan De Fuca Ridge
ATCTTTTTTTTGAGTGTACCTTTAATATCAATTTCAGTAAGTACACCAAAGCCTTCTTTTTTAAGTTCTTGTTTTGTGTTTTCTATTGCTTCTTCAAAAGAAACATTTACTTTTTTACTATAACCATAACTTGTATTACCCATAACCTTTTATTTTTTGTTTAAATCGTCACGAATAGTTGTAAACCACTTTTCTAGTATTTCTTTATCTTTTTCTGAAAGTATCGCATCGCGATGCATTAATGTATATGATGTCAATGGCATTTCATCATCTTTAATTTGACTAATGATAGATTTTAATTTGCTTTTTTGTCGACGTTTTGAATAAGCCCCAAATTCGCTAAAATTCAATTCTTCTTTTCCTTCTATAATATGACTTTCCATCAACCAAGCAAATGGCTGTACTTTACTATACCATGGATAAATAGTGTTGTTACTATGGCAATCATAACATGTTTTTTTTAGTAAACTTTGTATTTTATCTGGAGTATTAAATATTTTTATAAAATCTATTGGAAGCATTGTTGTATTTTGATTTAGGCTTGCAGGGAAAAATTGAATCCCTACAAGCCCTGCAATTAAAACCAAAATTACAATCTTAAAGACCTTCATCTGTTAGATTTCTTTTTGTACGGACCCACAGGTAAGCATTTTACTTCCGAAATAAGGGTTTTTAATTTCTTTAAATTCACTTAACCAAATAGCTCCTTTTCCATCATTTGCCATTGGGCAAAAAGCTTGGTACATTTTTTTCTCTGTTCCTAATAAGGTTATAAGGTCGTTAACATCTGTTGTCAACACCTCAAAATGTTCTCTTTGATGATCTATATCACTTTTAACAATATGTTCTGCATGTTCTTTAGCACTTTCAAGTATTTCCATATATTCTTTATGGGTTTCACCTGACAATTTACTCATATCGAATTTTGAAAATGCAGTAACCATTGCTCCTCCTCCTTTTGCTGCTACTTTTTTGTCATCTGCCACTAAACCGTTTTTAATTTGAAAATAAGCCTCAATAATGGGTGTTGTTGCAGCGTTTTTTTGTGTACTTGCTTCAAGTTCTCTTTTCCCTGTAGTTGAAGCTGCATCACTATCGTGGTGTCCATCACTGTTATCGTGATTCATTTCTTCATGATTATCATTCTTCATTTCTGTTTGATGATTCATGTCTTCATTCGCTGTCTTCTTATCGTTTTTACAAGAGGTAATAAATAAAGTGAGTACAAAAATTGTTGCTACTGTAATTGTGGTTTTAAATAATTTCATTTTTTTGATATTTTAGTTACTAATTAAATTTATTATTGTGCCTGACAAAGGAGCGTATTCTTTCAATGAAAAAAGTAATTATATTTTTCTACGCTCCTCTCTCAGGGCTTGTTTTTCATAAATTAATGTGCCGTTTTCCTATCTTATTTTTATTTTTTTGCTCCTTTGGTAATCAAAAATAGTACTAAACAAGTACGGCATCAAGTTCCAATGGAAACCCAGTCTCTATTAAAGTTTGTTTAAATGAATTTAAATTGAATAGTGCTGGATCAAATTCAACGTATAACTCTTTCGCTTCAAGGCAAAGACTCATAATTCCGTCTAACTCTAATAAGGGTTTGAATTTCAAGCGAAAAGTATTTTGTTCTTCTTTTGTGAGTGTTTTGTTCGTTTTCAATATCTCAAGATTAAATGAATTTTTCATGACTTTAATTTTTTAATGGTTATTAATATATTTTCAAGTTTTGATTTCATTCCCTAACAAGGGAGAGAAAGATTAATTTATTGCTATAAAAAAAAAGAGGAATTCTCTCCCTAATCAGGCAAGATCAACCAAAAACATTTTTTGGCTCAACATTTTTATAATTAATGTTTATGATCCATTTTATGTTCTTCCTTATTTTTCATCTTTCCTTTCATTTTGTGATTACCATTCTTCATTGCATGCATTTTCTTCATCATTTCTGTATTATCCATCATCATATTCATCATTTTTTCTTTCATTTTAGGATTGTCATTCATCATTTTCATCATTCCTTCTTTTGAACCCATAGCATGCCCACTTTTACCATTCATCATCATTTTCATCATTCCTTTATCCGTCATCATCATCATATGCATTTTGTTTCGCATACCTTCATCATCCAGCATCATACTCATCATTTTGTCTTTTATTTCAGGGTTGTGCTCCATGGTTTTCATCATTGACTTTTTCATGTCTGAATAATCCATTTTTGAATTTTGACTAAAACCGTTTAGACTTACTAAACTTACTACTGCTAATACTAATATTATTTTTTTCATGATTTTATAATTTAATGATTACTACTTATTTTTATACTATAAAGGTATGTTGACCTTCATTTTTTTATCTGTACTATTATGGTTAATATCTATACTATTTTGTCAATAGATTTTCTATCCCATTGTGATAATTTTTTATAATCACTCATATTCATTCCTGAGGAATGTTTAAATTGATTCGATAAATAATTTACGCTGCTATACCCCAATTCATAGGCAATTTCAGTGAAATTCAACTCATCATCTTGAATCAATTCTTTTGCCTTTTCTATCTTCATCTGAATGAAATATTTTTCAATGGTTTTTCCTTCAACTTTTGAAAACAACTTACTCAAATAGGTATAGTCTTTTTCGGTTTTTAAGGCTAAAATCTCAGACAAGTTTACTTTCAATATGATAGGTAAATCATCAACCAACTTGACAATCACAATTTTCACCTTTTCAATAATCTTTGATTCCTCATCAGTGAGCAATTCGAAATCATTTTTTTGTAACATTTTTTGGATGGATTCGTTGGTTATTTTTTCTTTATTATATTTAATAACCACTTTTCCCAACTCAATGGATATAACTTCTACTCCCAAATTTTCTAATTCGTTGCTAACAACTCGAATGCATCGTCTACAAACCATTCCTTTGATATGTAATTCATCGGTTTCTAACATGATTTGATTTTTAGTTAATCTCTAATTTTAATCTTTTGTTCTACATGACTTACATAAATTAACCCATCCCCCTTCTTTCCTGTTTGCGTTTCCTTCTTTATTATTTTTACAATCTTATCTACTTTTTCTTTATCACATACTATTTCTACTTTAACTACTTTATTATGTAGATAGGGAAATTTTAAGCTTGGAAATTTAGTTACAGGGTCTGCATAGTTTCCTACACCTTCTCCTTCAAATACGGTAAAACAACAAAATTGTTCTCTTTTAAGGTTTTCTGCTAACTTATTTAGCTTCTCTGGTCGTATAAATGCTTTTATTTCTTTCATAATACGTTTATTAAATAATTAATACGTTGCTTTTACTTCCCCACATGTGAGCATTGCTTTTCCAAAAAATGGATTTTTAATCTCTTTATCATAGCTTAGCCAATAACCACCATTATTACTATCTGCCATCGGACAAAATTCTAAATACAGCGGTTGTTTATTTTCAGTTTCAACACCCAACGTTTTAATGGCATCAGATAAGTTTTTACCTAAATTCAAAAAGGCTTGTCTTTGAGTGCCTATTTCCTTCGAATTCTGAATTACAACAACTGCTTCTTTTAAAGGTTTTAATGAATTCATCCATACATTATGCGCGTCACCCAATAGTAACGACATATCAACCTTACTTAATGCTTTTTTTACATTTTGTGCTTCTTTTTGTGCCATATTTGTATTGTCATCTGTCAATGCGTTTTTCAATTCAATATATTGTGTTACTACCTTACCAAGTTGTTGTTTGAAGCTTACATCAATCTTTGATTTGTCAATCATTACCATAGTACTCATATCTTCACTTTTATCATTTTTTATTTCGGTATCATTTCCTTCTCCCATATTCATACCTGCATGTCCTCCAGTAGTTACTTTACCGCCTTCAGGATTCATCATGCTCTTTTGCCCTATTAATTGTGCCGAAGCATCAATTCTAAACACCCCATTTGTAGCAACAATTTCATTTTCTTCCAAGCCTTTTTTTACAATATAAAAATCGCCTAAATCTTCACCTAAAATAATTTCTCTATACACAAATGAAATAGTTTTTTCATGAGGTACTTTTACATAGACTACAGCTCTTTTTCCTGTCCATAACACTGCTGATTTCGGAATTACTAAGGAATTTTTTGCATTTTTTAATGTGGCTTTTAAAATACCTGTTACATACATCTCGGGTAATAGTTTTTTAGATGAATTATTCACCTCAACTCTCACTTTTGCAACCCTCGTATTCGAAGAAACAAAAGGGTCTACGTAAGTTACTTTTCCTTTAAACTTTGTACCAGGTAGTGCTTGTACGGTAAAATCAATTTTGTCACCAATATGAATCCAAGGAATATCAGATTCATAGGCTTCAAACATTATCCAAACCGAATTTAGATTTGCAATTTCAAAAAGATTACTTCCGGCCTCAACATAGTTACCTAATTCAACATTTCGTTTCATTACATAACCTGAATAATCTGAATAAATATCTAATTGTTCATGAACTTTTCCTGATTTTTCTATGGCATCAATTTGTCGGTCAGAAAGTTTCCACAATTTTAACTTATTACGCGTTGCAATATATAATTGAGGGTATATCTCTTTAGATTTAATAGCCTCAAATAATTCTTTTTGTGCTGAGATGAGATCGGGGGAATAAATGCGCACTATGCGTTGACCTTTAGCAATCTTTTCACCTGTAAAATTGACATACAAACGTTCAATTCTTCCTGGCAAATGTGATACCTGAGAATACAATCTTCTTTCGTCCGGTTTTACTCTACCCAGCAAACGAATCTCCTTATTGGCATCGGCTTTACCTACAATCGAAGTTTGAATATTTGCTAATTGTATAGCCTCTTGAGTCATTACAATTTCGTTAGATGCAATATTTTCTTCGCTACCACTTGATGATTCCAACGGAATCAATTCCATACCACAAATAGGGCAGTTTCCGGGTTTATCCATTTTAATTTGTGGATGCATAGAGCAGGTCCATATTCCGGTTTTTTTATCTTGCACATAATTGTGTTCATCCTCATTTTGAGAATTTTTAGAGTTACCTCCTGAAAATACATTTCCTAAAATAATTCCAAGAATTAATATTGCAACTCCTATAATATAATTTTTATATTTTTTCATATTGTTTAACTTTTTAGACAATTGTCTGTTATTTTCCTAATAAATAATTTATAAATGCAATGGCTGCATTTTTATCTGTTAATGCTTTCTGATATTCTAATTCATACTTTAATAATTGCCGTTCTATACGTAATACTTCTTCAAAATCTTTTGAATCTGTTGAATAGGAAGTTATCAATACATCCAACACCTTTTTGGCAATTTCAGACTGCTTTTTATTCAAATGAATTCGCCTATTGCCATCACTGAAATTTTTATAAGCATTTTCATATATCGTATTCAAGGTGTTCTTCTTGTCTTCTTTTCTTGAAGTTTCTGCTTCCTGAAAATATTGAGCTTCTTTTATCAGTGCTTTATATTTCTTTCTGAATAGCGGAATTCTAATCCCTACCGATGGAAACAAAATAGCATCTTTACCATTATCAGAAAAAGAAGATCCAGAATTTTCACCAACTATGGTATAACCTAGCCCGATATTGAATTTGGGTAAACCTTCTTTTTTAGCAACAACTTCCTGATTTAAAAATGCATTTAATTTATGGTCTATGCTTTTTAATTCATGATTAGAATTGTAAATAGAATCTAGCAGCGATCGTTTATCCAATGATAACTTATCTTGCCATAAAGTATCAGGAACATCAATGCTTTCTGCAACTTCTCTATTTAATAAATTATTGAAGTTTACCTGTAAAGCTTCTTTGGTGTCTACAAATAAAGCTAACTGATTTTCCAGATCATTTAATTCCAGTTCTACTCTTAATTCATCAACAATTGATGCTTTACCTGCTTCAATTTTCACCAAAGAAAGTCTCTTAAAAACTTGGAGAATCTCCATATTTCCTTTTGTGATTTCAATAGCTTTTTCAATGAAATAATAATTATAAAAAGTTGTTTTTACTTCAAAGAAAAGGTTTGATTTTTTATTTTCAAACTGTTCAAATTTGGCCTTTGCCATTTCGGTAGCCACATCTTTCTTTGCAGTTAATAAGCCAAACCAAGGAAAACTCTGTGCCAAATTAAATTTCCAATTTTGTGGACCCACTCTAGTTTCAACAGGCTGTACAAAATAGGCAAAGGCAAAACTTGGGTCTGGTAATGTACCTACTTGAGGTACTTTTTCCATGGCTGCCATATAATCACTGAATTTCGCTTTTAATCCTGAATTATTTTCAGCAGCTGTTTCTAAATAATTCTTTAAACTTTCTTGACCAAAGATGTTTGAACTAAACATCAATAATGCACTGAAGAAAAGAATTTTATAAATATGTTTTATCATTTTTTTTAATTTATGCATTAGATCTTTTTAATTTATTTATCAATATGCGTTCTTTCCACATACTATATAATACAGGTACAACAAACATGGTCATTACTTGTAATAGCATTCCTCCAAAAGAAGGGATTGCCATAGGAATCACTACATCAGCTCCTTTACCTGTTGCTGTTAGTACTGGTATAAGTGCAATAATTGCTGTTGCTGCTGTCATCATAGCTGGACGAACACGTTTTGAACCTGCTTCCAATACTGATTTGCGAATTGCTTTAACCGTTGAAGGTTTTTCTCTATCAAAAGTTTGAGTTAAATAAGTTCCCATAATAACACCATCATCTGTAGCAATACCAAATAGGGCTATAAAACCTACCCAAACAGCAACACTTAGATTTATAGTATGTAATTGAAAAAGATCTCTCATTTCTAAACCGCCAGCACTAAAATTTAAGAACCAACCCTGTCCATACAGCCAAAGCATAATAAATCCACCTGAGAATGCTACAAATATTCCTGAGAATACCATTAGTGAAGGTATCAAAGATTTAAACTGAAAATATAATATTAAAAGAATCATAATTAAGGAAATAGGTACTACAATCATCAATCGTTTTGAAGCACGTATTTGATTTTCATAATTTCCTGTGAAACGATAGGTAACACCATCTGGTAATTTAAATTCACCTTTTTCTATTTTTTCTTTAATAAGTGCTTGGGCTTCTTCAACCACATTGGTTTCGGCATTACCTTCTTTCATATCAAAAATAACATAGCCAGTTAAAAATGTATCCTCACTTTTAATTACCTGTGGACCTCTAAGATATTCTATAGAGGCCAATTCACCCAATTCTACCTGAATTCCTGTAGGTGTTGGTATCAATATTTTTTTTAAATCATCAGGGTTATCTCTAAATTCTCTTGCGTAACGTACACGAACTGGGAAACGCTCCCTACCTTCAACGGTAGTTGTTAATTGTTTTCCTCCTACGGCAACGGATAATTGCATTTGCATATCAGCAATGGTCAACCCGTATCGCGACATTGCCTGTCGGTTTAATTTTATCTCTAAATAGGGCTTGCCAACTACCCTGTCTGCAAAAACGGTCGAAGGTGCTACACTAGGAACCTCTTTTAAAATAGTTTCTAGTTCATATCCCACTTTTTCAATAACTTCTAATGTAGGTCCAAAAACTTTTATTCCCATTGGTGCCCGCATACCGGTTGCCAGCATGATTAAACGTGTTTGAATTGGTTGCAACTTTGGTGCTGACGTTAATCCAGGGAATTTTGAATGCTTTATTATTTCAGACCAAATATCATCTGGGTTTCTAATTTTTTGACGCCATTGCCTAAAGTTTTCACCATCTTCGTCTGGAGTAAGTTCTTCTTTAGTAATTTTTCGAAACTCATCTTTATTATATTTATAGGTGGAACCATCTTTTAAAATAAATGCATTATCTCTGTTTACTTTAAATCGAACTCTATGTCCATCTTCATCCAATATATATTCTGGAATATAGTTTATAGTATTTTCGAACATTGATGTTGGTGCTGGATCTAAAGCTGAATTTACACGCCCCCATTTTCCCACAGAAGATGCTATTTCTGGTATTGAATTCATATGTTTATTAATGCTTGAAATAACTTCCATATTTTCCGTAATACCTGAGTGCGGCATTGTAGTAGGCATTAATAAAAAAGACCCTTCGTTTAGAGCAGGCATAAATTCATTTCCTAAACCAGGGAAAGTATTGGATAAACTTGTCCAAACAGTATTATTTTTCACGGCATTTGGCATAAATCCAAATATTTTAGCAAAACCTAACCAAATAGTAATACCGAAGAAAACTACCAAAACAGGAATCATTAAAAATTTCGTTTTGTTTTCTAAACACCATGCTAAAATGGTTTTATAAAAATATACGATTGTCATTAATAATCCTAAAACCACACCTATTATTACTATAACGAAAAGGAAATTGACAAAGGTCGAGTTGGAAGCTCCTAATGGCATCCATTCTATAGTTAAAAAATAAACGAGTATTAAAATTGTAATAGCGATATTGATATAATTGGCTAATTTACTGGAATAAGGTAATTTAATTTTACCTTTAAATAAACTCCGTTCAGGAACCTGGGTCAATAAATTATTGACTCCAAAAGCAACTAGGGCAAGGGCAATATAGCTGCCATAGCCTATTAAAAACACAACTCCAAAACCAATTAAAATTGAATTAAAAATACGATTCGATTTCTTTTTATTCAATCTAAAGGAGAATAAAATCTGGGCTAGAGCCGGTATAAACATAATTCCAATAAAAAGTGCAGAAATCAAAGCAAATGTTTTGGTAAAAGCTAGTGGTCTGAATAATTTTCCTTCGGCTGCCTGCATAGCAAAAACAGGTAAGAAACTCACAACTGTAGTTGCTAAAGCTGTGATTACAGCACCTGCCACTTCTGTTGTAGCTATATAAATTACTTGGATTAATTTTTTACCACTTACGTCTTTGTTTTCAGGCATATCTAAATGTCTGACTATATTTTCTGTAAAAACAATACCCACATCAATCATAACTCCAATAGCAATAGCAATACCGGAAAGTGCTACAATATTGGCATCTACATTAAAATATTTCATTAATATAAAAGTCATCAATACCCCAATAGGTAATATACTTGAAATTAATACTGATGCTCTAAGGTTTAATACCAATACAAGAACAACCAGAATACTTATCAATATTTCATGGGAAAGGGCTGATTCTAAGGTTCCTAATGTTTCTTTAATTAAACCCGAACGGTCATAAAAAGGAATTATGGTCACCTTCGAAACGGTTCCATCTGCTAATGTTTTAGAAGGTAACCCCGGAGCAACTTCTGCAATTTTATTTTTAAGATTATTTATTACCTCTTGAGGATTTGCCCCATATCTAGCTACAACTACACCACCAACAGCTTCAACCCCACTTTTGTCAAGACCTCCTCTACGCGTAGCAGGACCAAACTGCACTTTAGCTACATCTTTTAATCGTATAGGAACATTATCTCTAACTGTAACAACACTCTCTTCTAAATCAGATAAGTTTTTAATATAACCTAAACCTCGAACTAAATATTCTACTTTGTTAAATTCTAAAGTTCTGGCACCAATATCAAGATTACTGTTTTTTACAGCATTCATAATCATTTTTACATCCACATTACTGGCTTTCATCGCATCAGGGTCGATTTCAATCTGATACTCCTTTACAAAGCCACCAATGGAAGCTACTTCAGAAACACCACTTGCCGCTGTTAAGTAATAGCGAACATAAAAATCTTGTATTGTTCTTAATTCTTGTGGATCCCAACCACCAGAAGGTTTTCCAGTTTTTGTATCACGGCCCTCTAGAGTGTACCAATATACTTGACCCAGTGCAGTAGCATCTGGACCCAATGCTGGTTTTACTTCGCTGGGTACTGTCCCAGGTGGTAAAGAGTTTAATTTTTCTAGTATCCTTGTTCTACTCCAGTAAAAATCAACATCATCATTAAAAATAACGTAGATACTTGATAAGCCGAAAATAGAGTTACTTCTTATAGTTTTTACTCCGGGAATACCGAGTAAGGCTGTGGTTAAAGGATATGTGATTTGATCTTCAATATCTTGAGGTGATTGCCCCATCCATTCAGTAAAGACGATTTGTTGATTTTCACCGATATCAGGAATAGCATCAACGGGTACAGGATTCCTTTCCATCCAAGATAATTCCCAATTAAAAGGTGCTGTTACGATGCCTCCAATGATAAAAGCGGCGAGTAATATAAATGTTATTAACTTATTTTCAAGAAAATAACGAATTGTCTTATTTAACATTTTAATAAAATTTTGATTTTTAATTATTCAATGAAATAGCCTAATTGTATAATACAAATAGTCTATTTAATTTTACGAGAAGCAAAACAATATAATGATATTGTCAGATAATATGATATTATCTCACTCGTAATTAATTAAATTAAAAAATCAAATAAGGAAAGTCTGAAAAAGTACTTGAAGGTCGTTATTGACCAAAGGAGGAGTATAATCTTTAAAGTTAACGTTTTTGTTAGCTAATTCTTCAAACAAATTTATATAAGAATATACAAATGAAGCAATGAATACTTGCTGATTAAAATTTAAATCTGTAGCCAGACTTATTAATTCATTCTGACCCTCTACCTGTATTACTAAATCTTCACAGCAATTGTCTTTTTGAATAATACACCCTTCAGTTGAAGAGGAAATTTCCATATCTAAACTACAAGATTTAGCTTTTGAAAATACAGAACTATCAACTAAATTACCACCACAATAATGTTCACTTATAGTAAACGATGCTGTAGAGAATAGCACTATGCATGCTATTAAAACGGATGATATTTTTAATAAAAATTTCTTCATTTATTTTGCAAAGATACTAAAAAAGCATTAATTCAATTTTCTTTAACAAAATTTTAGCATTTTATCATAAAATTCAAATAAAGCACAAATATATTACATATATCCTTTTAAAATATGATATATATCATTTATGCTATTAATAACTAGTCTTACTTTTGTGCATATTTTATATTCAAAACAAATGGTATTCAGTAATTGAAAAATACCATAAGTTTTGAAAAATTATGATTAATAATTTGTTATTTTTCCAATGTGAAACGTTTTATTACTAAAATAGTATCAATATTTATAGCTTCCGTAGTACTCTTTTCAACGGCATCGTTTAGTGTAAATAAGCATTATTGTTGTAATAAACTGGTTGACACATCTCTTTTCGGTAGTGCAAAAACCTGTGGCATGAAAGAGATAAAAACATCTACAAAAAAATGC
>VAPK010309857.1_pt1 | contig 11248 bp, 11 predicted proteins | sample 3395031 | NCBI WGS metagenome assembly VAPK01 (sample SAMN08290443, study PRJNA428436) | hydrothermal vent metagenome | isolation source: Deep-sea hydrothermal vent chimney 1 | place: Pacific Ocean: Juan De Fuca Ridge
CAACCGGCGCCCGGGTGGCCATTTATCGGCTGCCCGGTGTCTTTGGCAAGTGGTCCCGGCCGAATTACAATACCGTGGTGGCCACCTTTTGCCATAATATCGCCCATGGTCTTGATATCAGTATTTCAGATCCTGATCATGAAATAGAACTGGTCTATATTGATGACGTGGTGGCGGAGTTTATGCGTCATCTGAATGATTATGGCAAGCCGGAGCGCCGGCGTTACACGGTACCGCGAACCTTCAGGGTAACACTTGGCGACCTGGCCGAGCGTATTCGCCGGCTGCATGCTATTCGTGAGTCCCTGCTTATTCCGGATCTTGCAGATGATTTCATGAAATGTCTGCATGCCACCTATCTTTCTTTTTTGCCGGAAGGTGATTTTTCCTGCCCGGTCAAGATGTTTGCAGATGAGCGGGGCTGGCTCTTTGAGTTGATTAAATCAGAACATTTCGGCCAGATTTTTGTGTCAAGGACATTGCCCGGGATAACCCGTGGTAATCATTACCACGATACAAAACTGGAAAAATTCTGTGTGATCCAGGGACAGGGGATTATTCGGTTCAGAAAGATTGGTTCCCGGCGGATTTTGGAATATCCGGTTGATGATGAAAATATCAAGGTGGTTGATATCCCGCCCGGATACACCCATTCGATTGAGAATATTGGGGCGGGGGAAATGATCTGCCTGTTCTGGGCCAACCAGGTGTTTGATCCTGAGGCGCCGGATACCTATTGGGAAAAAGTTAACCACGAATTACACGAATGATCACGAATAGTTTTTTGTTTTTTTATTTGTGTCCATTCTGTCATTCGTAGCCCAGAGGAGTTTGGATGGCCGACGTTGTGTATAAAGAGTTGTCGTACGAAATTATGACAGCGGTATTTGAGGTGCACAATATTCTTGGGGCTGGTTTTTTGGAAAAGGTGTACGAAAGGGCGCTATTGCAGGAACTGACTTTGAGAGGATTGAGAGTAGATGCCCAAAAGCAGATCAGGGTCTTCTATAAAGATATGGATATTGGTGCCTATGTTGCCGACTTGGTAATAAATGGTAAAATACTCCTGGAGTTAAAGGCTGTTGAAAGCCTGAGTAATCTGCACAAAGCTCAAGTGTTGAATTATCTCAAAGCCACCGGGTTAAAACTGGGATTGCTGATCAACTTCGGCAAAGAACGGGTGGAGTATAAACGATTGGTTCTTTAGCCACGAATTTCACGAATGATCACGAATAGTTTTTTGTTTTTACCATTTGTGACATTCGTGTAATTCGTGCCTAATAAAAGGTTTTTAATGAAAAAACTGAAAGTTATGACCGTGGTTGGTACCAGGCCGGAGATTATCCGGCTTTCCCGGGTGCTGGCAGCCTTGGACCGATATTTTGACCATATCCTGGTGCATACCGGCCAGAACTATGATTTTGAACTGAACGAGGTCTTTTTCGAAGACCTTGGTATCCGCAAGCCGGATTATTTTCTGGAGGCCGCTGGGAGTAATGCTGCTGAGACCATTGGTAATACGATAATCAGGTTGGATCCTATACTTGAAAAAGAAGAGCCGGAGGCACTCCTGGTGCTGGGAGATACCAACAGTTGCCTGGCTGCAATCCCGGCCAAGCGGCGCAAGATTCCGATCTTCCACATGGAGGCAGGTAATCGCTGTTTTGATCAGCGGGTGCCCGAGGAAACCAATCGCAAGATCGTTGATCATATCAGTGACATTAACCTGACCTACAGTGACATAGCCCGGGAGTATCTGCTCCGTGAAGGGTTGCCGCCGGACCGGGTGATCAAGACCGGTAGCCCGATGTTTGAAGTGCTGAATTATTATGGTGAAAAAATAGATTCTTCTGATGTTTTGCAGCGCTTAGGATTAAGGCGGCATGATTATTTTGTCGTCAGTGCCCACCGCGAGGAAAATATCGAGTCAGACCGGAACTTCGGCAAACTTGTTGCCATCCTCAATACTCTTGCAGAAACTTATGGCAAGCGGATCATTGTTTCCACTCATCCCCGTACCCGCAACCGCATTCAACAGATGGGAGTCTCCTTTGCAGACGAAGTCGAATTGCTCAAGCCCCTTGGTTTTTGCGACTACGTGCATTTGCAGAAAAATGGTTATGCCGTTCTGTCCGACAGCGGCACCATTAACGAGGAATCTTCAATCCTGAATTTTCCAGCCCTGAACATCCGCGAGGCCCACGAGCGGCCGGAGGGCATGGAAGAGGCTGCAGTGATGATGACCGGGCTGGAAGTAGATCGAATTCTCCAGGGGTTGAAGATCCTGGAGAACCAGCCGCGCGGGGAAGAGAGAATGCTGCGCCGGGTGGCAGATTACAGCATGCCTAATGTGGCGGAAAAGGTTGTACGGATCATTGTCAGTTATACGGATTATGTGAAGCGAACGGTGTGGAAGGAATATTAGGGTAAGTTGAATGCGTATTTTGATGCTTACTCAGTGGTTCCAACCTGAGCCGATGTTTAAGGGATTACCTTTTGCTAAAGAATTGCTTCGTCGGGGCCATGAAGTTGAAGTTCTTACCGGGTTTCCCAACTATCCTGGCGGGAAAGTTTATGATGGCTATCGTGTAATGCCGTGGCTGCAGGAAGAGATGGAGGGAATCCGGGTAAACCGCGTGGCACTTTATCCGAGCCATAATAATTCAGGTCTTCGCAGAATTGCAAATTACATGAGTTTTGCCTTCATGTCCTTGTTTGTCGGCCCTTGGCTAATCCGTAAACCTGATGTGGTATATGTTTATAATTTAGTGACGCTTTCTCGCACAGCATCATTCTTGCGCTGGTTCTACGGCTGCAAAATCGTATATGATGTACAGGATTTATGGCCTGAATCAGTAGTGTCATCAGGAATGTTACCCGGATTTTTCCACAGTTTCCTCAATAAATGGTGTCGCAAAGCATACCAACGGGCGGACTTTATTGTTGCTCAATCACCCGGTTTCCAGGAAAAGTTGCAGAGTCGAGGTATTTCACACAAAAAAATAGGCGTAATTTATAATTGGTGTCAGGAAGAAACATTCTGTCCCGAATTAGAAGATAAGATCTTAGACCAATTTTTGGGTCAGGACCGGAAAGACACGTTCAATGTAGTATTTGCCGGAACAATGGGTGTTATGCAGGGGCTTGATACTGTGCTTGAAGCTGCTGAAATTATTGCAAAAAGCCATAAGCGTGTCCGCTTTTTTTTGGTTGGCGGTGGAGTCGCGAAAAAATATTTACAGGATAAATGTAAAGATATAGGACTCGGCAATATTATTTTTGTGCCACGCCAACCAATGAGTGTGATGGGAAGTATTTTTAAAATAGCAGATGCTTTGCTTGTCCATCTGAAAAACGACCAACTTTTCAGGATCACCATCCCCTCAAAAACGCAAGCCTACCTAGCGGCAGGGAAACCCATTGTTATGGCTGTCGAAGGTGATGCCGCAGTCTTGGTTGAGCAAGCTGGGGCGGGATATGTATGTGCTTCTGAGGACGCTCGTGCCATGGCGGAATGTGTGAAGAAACTATGTGAAATGTCTCAGGAAGAACTGAACATTTTTGGTGAAAACGGAAAAAAATTTTATGATGAAAAATTATCGTTTAAACGTGGGGTAAGTAAATTTGAATCTGTTTTCGAGTCTGTTTTGAGAGAAGAATAAAAAAAATCAAATTGAACACGTTGAAAACAAAAGGGATTCTTTGGAAGGTGTTCTCAAGAGTGACAATATTGTGGCTGAGGGTGACTAGGAGTGAGTAAACGTTTTTTTGATTATCTGCTTACTCTCCCTGGTATCGTGGTCATTTCGCCAATTATTGTTTTGGTGACATTGCTGGTGCGAATAAAGATTGGAGCGCCTGTTCTTTTTACCCAGGAGCGGCCCGGACTGTATGGCAAAGCTTTTCGTATCTATAAATACCGAACAATGACCGAAGAGAGAGACGCGGACGGCAACCTGCTGCCGGATGCAGACAGGCTTGTGCCGTTCGGTCGCTTCCTGCGCAGTACAAGTTTGGATGAACTCCCTGAGATTATAAATGTCCTGAAAGGTGATATGAGCTTGGTGGGACCTAGGCCTTTGCTTATGGAATATCTCGACAGGTACACGCAGGAACAGGCCAGGCGGCACGAGGTACGGCCTGGTATTACCGGATGGGCACAGGTAAACGGGCGGAATGCTTTATCATGGGAGGATAAGTTCAATCTGGATGTATGGTATGTGGATAACCGCTCTTTGTGGCTGGATGTCAAGATCCTTTTTTTAACGCTTTGGAAAACAGTGAAGCGTGAAAATATCAGCCAGGAAGGGCAGGTAACGATGAGCGAGTTTATGGGAACAAAACATGACGTGTAAATCAATTATTTTAATTGGATCAGGTGGCTTAGGCAAAGAAGTCTGCAGTTATCTACAATATGATTTAACTACCAGGATACTGGCAGATTTTCAAATCAAAGGTGTTCTTGACGATAATAAAGAAAATTACGATGCATCAGGGATCAACATCCCATATTTAGGAAAAATTAGAGACTTTTCCTTTACTCGTTCAGACTACATTGTAGTTTCCATTGGAAATATTAGAATCCGCAATACAATAATTGATTTTATTCTTTCTCGGAAGATAAATTTTTTTTCATATATACATCCAACATCTATAATTGCATCTGATGCAGAGATTGGTTGCGGATCCTTGATTGGACCATACTGTATAGTTAATGCCCAGGCTGTTATCCGCGATCATTGTATTTTAAATACCTATTCATCTGTAGGGCACGATTCTGTGCTTGGGGAAAGAGCTGTTTTATCTCCATACTGCACACTGAATGGGGATGTCCAAGCCGGAAAAAACCTTTTTATGGGAACGCGTGCTTCTCTGCTCCCCGGCACAATCATTGGTGAGCATTGCATGGTTGCCGCGCATACAAGTGTCAATGGCCATCATGGAGACCGCCTCTTATTCAAACAGCAGGCTTCTGTTCAGATAGTGCCTAATCGATTTTATTAACCTTATAAACAAGGAATATAACATGTCGAACAAAGATAAATTAATCAAATGTTTCCGTGATGCACTCGGCGTGGACGAAGCAATCATTACAGATAATCTTGAATATAGTTCAATTCCAGAATGGGATTCCGTCGCCCACATGGTCCTTGTTGGAAAACTGGAGCAAATATTTGATATTATGCTTGATACTGATGATATCATTGATATGAGTACACCTAAAAAAGCTCGAGAGATTATTGCAAAATATGATGTGGAGTTCTAAATGCTGTTAAAAGATAAAATTGCTTTGATTACTGGTTCCAGCCGAGGGATTGGCAAGACAACAGCAGAGCTGTTTGCTGCCCATGGAGCTGATATTATTATAAATGCCCGCCGGGAAAGCTCGCTTGAAAAAATACGACAGGAACTTGCAGATAAATATGGCGTTAAAGTTCATGCCCTTTATTTTGATGTAGCTGATTATGACCAGGTAAAAGATGCTTTTAAGGCATTATTTAAGATCACTAAAAAACTGGATATTCTGGTTAACAATGCAGGAATTCTTGACGATGCGTTGGTAGGAATGGTGACTAAAGAACAGATCGAACGTGTATTTGGTATTAACACATTCGGTATATTATATACCTCTCAATATGCTGCACGCCTGATGGCCCGAAACAACTCCGGCTGCATTATTAATCTCAGTTCGATTATTGGTACCAATGGTAATGAAGGACAGGCTGTTTATGGCGGTAGTAAGGCGGCTGTTATTGGGATTACCAAATCTCTGGCAAAGGAGCTTGCCCACTCACATATCCGTGTCAATGCGGTTGCTCCTGGTTTTATTGATACAGATATGACTCGGGAACTTCCTGAAGATAAATATCAGGAACGGTTAGCTTCTATAAAAATGGGCAGGATTGGGACTCCCGAAGACGTAGCTAATGTTGTTCTCCTGCTAGCATCTGACCTCGCTGCATATGTGACGGGTCAGGTTGTTGGAGTGGATGGAGGCATGCTTATATGAACATGCTGCATTTTGATGAATCATTGGAACAGGTTGCAAAATCAACCGCAATACTATCGGATAATGGTTCACACTTAACATATGCAGAATTGGCTGCCAGGGTTGAGTGTTTACGCAAAAAACTTTGTGGTGGCAAACAACTTGTATTTATTCTATGTGCGTTGAACTCTCAGACTATTATCGGCTACCTGGCGACATTACGTGCAGGGCAAGCTGCAATGTTAATTAATGCTGAACTGGATAAAAAAAATATTGAATATCTCAAACAACAATATCAGCCGGAATGGATATTTGAACCTCTAGAAAATCATCGATCCTATGAATACGAAGAAGACGGCTATGGATTACGCCGAGCACGCACCATTTGTTGGAAACCCATAAATTCTGATCTGGCACTTCTGTTATCAACCTCAGGCACTACAGGTTCACCCAAGATGGTCAAGCTTACCAAGGAAAACCTGTATGCTAACGCTACGTCTATCATAGAATATCTGTCTATTGGCCAGGACGAGCGTATGGTCACATCGTTGCCCATACATTATTCTTATGGCCTTTCCGTTATCAACACTCACCTCGCTGCTGGCGGAACGATCATCCTGACCGACAAGTCGATGATGACGCGTGAGTTCTGGGATGTTTTTAAAAAGTATAAAGCAACATCACTTTCAGGTGTTCCTTATCATTATGAAATGTTGTTGCGATTAAGATTTTTTGACATGAATCTCCCAAGCTTAAAAACAATGACCCAGGCGGGCGGTAAACTCAATCCAAAATATGTGCAGAAATTTGTAGATTATGCACAAGCAAAAAATATTCGTTTTTTTCTCATGTATGGTCAAACTGAGGCCACTGCTCGGATTTCATATGTTCCGACAGAAAAAGTATCAGAAAAAATTGCTTCTATAGGAATTGCAATTCCGGGCGGGAAATTATGGCTTCAGGATATCAACGGTAAGGTTATTGAAGAAGAAGATAAGGAAGGAGAACTTGTCTATGAAGGCCCTAACGTGATGATGGGGTACGCCACATGTCGGGATGACTTGGCGGCAGGTGATGAATTATATGGCAGACTTCTGACTGGTGACCTTGCAAAGCGTGACGCAGACGGTTTTTTTACAATTACCGGCAGGTTAAAACGATTTGTGAAAATATTTGGCAATCGGGTCAATCTTGATGAAGTGGAACAACTTTTAAAAAGTAATGGCTTCAACGCATTGTGCGGAGGAGAGGATAACTCCTTGATCATCGTGCTTACAGTTGAATCAGCGCAGTCTGAAGCAAAAAAATGCGTAGTATCATCTCTTGGTGTTCACCATAGTGCCATTAATACGGCAGTGGTAACAAAGTTCTGTATTACCGATTCTGGTAAAATCGACTACAGAAAAACTTTTCAATCTCTGCTAATAAATTGATGTGAAAATTGATGAAATATTGCACCTTGACTGTTATTCAATCCAACGAGAACAGAAGCAGGCTATTTTGCTGGAGCAGCTGAATAATTTGACCAGGCATCATCGTCAGCAATGTTCCGCTTATGATCGTCTTCTTGAAGCCCACGGTTTTGGTCATGCTCCGGTGACAGATATACAAAATTTTTTCCCGCTACCAGTCAGGTTATTTAAAGAATATGAATTAAAAAGCTGCGATCAGGCAGATGTTATTAAAACTATGACATCTTCCGGTACAACTTCACAAGCAGTCTCCCGCATTTTTCTTGATCGTTACACTGCCGGCTACCAGACAAAAACATTAGTAAAAATTATCCAGAACTATCTAGGGAAACAACGCCTCCCTATGCTGATAGTGGACACGAGTGCTGTTGTGAAGGATCGGAAGTCATTCTCAGCACGGGGTGCCGGAATTCTAGGATTCTCAACTTTTGGCAGGGATCACACCTACTTGCTTGACGAAAATATGCAAATTGATTTTGAAGCTCTAGAGGACTTCTTAAACAAATATAGAGGGGAAAATATCTTTATTTTTGGGTTTACGTTCATGGTGTGGCAGTACCTTTATAAACCTTTGCTTGAGTCAGGCAAAACACTAAACCTGGAAAACGGTATTTTAATCCACAGTGGCGGGTGGAAAAAACTGATTGAACAGGCGGTAGATAACGCAACCTATAATAAAGCATTAAAGCAACAAACCGGGCTTGGCCATATATATAATTTTTATGGTATGGTTGAACAGGTAGGATCCATATTTATGGAGTGCAAAGAAGGCTATCTACATACACCTACTTTTGCCGATGTGGTTGTTCGCGACTTTTTTAGTTTGCAGCCTGTGCCCAATGGTCAGGAAGGTGTAATACAGGTACTTTCTGTGCTGCCACATAGTTACCCTGGTCATTCGCTGTTGACTGAGGATGTCGGCGTAATTGTTGGGGAAGATGATTGTCCTTGTGGAAAAAAGGGAAAATATTTTTCTATTAAAGGGCGCATTCCAAAAGCTGAAATTCGTGGATGTAGCGATACGCACGCCTTTGACAGGGACTAATCCAATGAATTATGAAATTATTTGTCCCAACGGACCAGATGTATATAATGACTCATATCTGCTCCACCAGGTATTATCTCCCTTCTGCAAAGATGCAGTGTCGTTTGTGGATGTTTTTTCCAGACATCTTTTTGATACCCCAATCTTAAAAAAATATCCTGAACTTATGGCCCTTGCCTTTTGGATGCGCAGGGGAAGAATAGAGAAATTAAAAAATAATTTTGAGCAGCAGTACGGCGGCAGAGTTCTCCTGGGACGGGGCAGAGTCTTTCATATTGCCCCGGCAAATGTAGACACCCTATTTGTTTATTCATGGTTTCTGTCACTACTTGTCGGAAATATCAATATCATTAGGTTGTCCAGTAAAACTAATTCTCAGCTTATCTTACTCTTAGATGTATTAAATAACCTACTTGAACAGGATCGTTTTTCAAGTATCCGCAAACGGACACTTTTGGTCCGTTTCGGTCATGACGATGTAGTGACAAGCTATTTTTCCAGTACATGTGATGTGCGAGTAATTTGGGGAGGCGATACAACAATTCAGCATATCCGGTCTATTCCTATTCCAGCTACTGCCGTAGAAATACCTTTTGCCGACAAATTTTCTCTGTCTGTTATTGATGCCGACAGATTTAATCAAAGTGACGAACAAAAGAAGATCGTAGGTAATTTTTATAACGATGCTTATTGGTTTGGCCAGCTGGCATGTTCCTCGCCAAGATTACTGGTGTGGGTTGGGACGTCAGATGTTGTTTGTAATGCTCAAAAATCTTTTTGGTCCCTTCTTGAAACCAAGGCTCATCAGGTAAGTCCTGATCTGTCTGCCGCAGATGTCATGAATAAAGTTGTGACTTCCTGCATGATGGCTATAGAGCATCCACAAGTTAAGCTTATCCACGATATACACGGATTTGTTCACAGAGTTCAAATTCAAAATCTTGACGATGTAGACGAACAAAAGCATTGCGGTGCCGGATTGTTTTTTGAAGCGAGAATTGAAGACCTCGGAGATTTAACATCTTATCTCACCAGCAGGAATCAGACTGTCACCTACTTCGGGTTTCGACAGACTGATTGGCTGAAATTAATACAGTCAAACAGGCCGGGAGGTATTGATCGCATAGTGCCGATAGGGCAGGCATTAGATTTTTCTGTTGTATGGGACGGCGTTGATTTGCTGAGAATTTTTTGCCGCGAAATTTCTATTGAGGCATAGGCACATATGAAAATTAATAAAAGAATTTTTCTTTCTCCTCCGCATATGGGAGGACAAGAACTCAAATATATCAATGAGGCCTTTGCTTCAAACTATATTGCGCCAGTGGGTCCACAGGTGGATGCTTTTGAAAAGGAGTTTGCTGAAATCGTCGGAGCTCAATATGCAGCGGCGGTGTCATCCGGCACCGCCGCTTTGCATTTGGTCCTGCGGTATGTTGGGGTAGAGCAGGGTGATGAGGTGTTCTGTTCAACCTTTACTTTTGTCGCCAGCGCCAATGCGATTATGTATCAGGGAGCCAGGCCTGTCTTTGTTGATTCAGAACCTCGAAGCTGGAATATGGACCCGGAGCTTATTGAGCATGAATTTTCCAGACGGGCAAAAAAAAATCGTCTGCCAAAAGCATTAGTTCTTGTACATCTGTATGGCCAGCCTTCTGATATTGATTCGATCAAGCAGCTTTGCGATAATTATGAAGTTGCCCTGGTTGAAGATGCCGCCGAGGCTTTGGGGGCAACCTACAAGGACAAAGTTCCCGGAACTTTCGGAAGAGCTGGGATTTTTTCCTTTAATGGCAACAAGATCATCACAACTTCCGGCGGCGGCATGATTGTCTCCGATGATGAAGAACTTATAAAAAAGGTGCGGTTCTGGGCAACCCAGGCAAGGGACCCTGCAGCACATTATGAACATTCGGAGCTTGGGTATAATTATAGAATGAGTAATGTTCTGGCAGCTATTGGCCGGGGGCAATTGCAGGTATTAGGTGAACGAGTTGAGGCCAAGAGAAAGATTTTCCAAAAGTACTTTGATAAACTACATGATTTGCCAGGCATAGATTTCATGCCTGAATCCTCCTTCGGGCGATCGACACGATGGCTGACCTGTCTGACAATTGATCCCGTTAAAGCTAATATTGACAGGGATGCGATAATCAAAGCATTGGAGACAGAAAACATTGAATCCCGGCCAACCTGGAAACCAATGCATCTCCAACCCCTTTACAAGGGATATGAAATAATTGGGGGGGCTGTTGCAGAAGAGATATTTGAAAAAGGTCTTTGTCTTCCATCCGGAACCGCTATGACTGATGAGGAGTTTCAGCGGGTTGTTTCGATTGTAAGAAGTTGCTGGGGTGACGGTATGGGCGAGAACTGCGGAGAACTGCTCTAAATAAGTAACCAATTTGCACGGGTGAGCATGGAGGGGGCAGGAGGGGTCATATGAGAGTGAGAGGGGGCTACTCTTGACTCTTGTGGGGAAAATGGGAACAAAAACCAATTGATTGTACCTACACGGCAGATAAGTAAAGCTGTACGGGCAGTCTTCACTGGCCGGAATCGCTAACCCTCACCCTGCGGTGTTCTTCGGGGTAAATGCAATAGGCATTTTGAAAAAAATGGATTTTCCCTGGGAACCGCATGCGCGGACGGCGGCCCTGCCTTTGTCAAGGCTCCGGCGGGCAAGTTTCTTTAGCCACGAATTTCACCAATGAACACGAATAGTTCTTGTCTCTCACAGGG
>VAPK010184512.1_pt1 | contig 11247 bp, 11 predicted proteins | sample 3395031 | NCBI WGS metagenome assembly VAPK01 (sample SAMN08290443, study PRJNA428436) | hydrothermal vent metagenome | isolation source: Deep-sea hydrothermal vent chimney 1 | place: Pacific Ocean: Juan De Fuca Ridge
GAATGATGTTGTCGATTTTATTCGCCAATATGTTTGCCCCTGTTATTGATTATTTTGTCGTTCAGGCAAATATTAAGAGAAGGATGAAACGTCATGTCTAACGGAATAAAAGAACGCTTAGATAAGTGTGAGCACTATCAAAAGTTTGATGCTTATAAAAATAAAATTTTAGCTCTGGGAAATGATAGTTTAGAGAAAACTATAGCGGTTGCTTTAGCACTTTGCTTTGTCTGTGCAATTTTAGTTTCATTTGCAGCAGTGGCTTTAAAGCCGTTGCAAATTGAAAATAAAGCGCTGGATATGAAGAAAAATATTCTTGAAGTGGCTGGTCTGCTGGATGAAAATACTGATATAAATCAGGCTTTTTCTGATCAGGTAGAAGAAAAACTAGTTGATATTCAAACAGGAAATTATGTTGATGACATGGATACCGTTAAATATGATCAACGTAAAGCGGCTAAAGACCCCGAGCAGAATATTATTATTGCAAGAGGTGATGATATAGCTAGCATTAAACGCAAAGCTAAAATAGCCAAGGTTTATTTGGTTAAAAAAGGTGGTGCGATTGATTCTATTATTTTACCCATACATGGCTATGGTTTATGGTCAACAATGTATGGTTTCCTTGCTTTAGAGGCTGATGGTCAAACCGTTAAAAGTATTAACTTTTATGATCAAGGTGAAACACCTGGTTTAGGTGGAGAAGTGGTTAATCCTAACTGGCGTGCTTTATGGAAAGGTAAAAAAGTGTATGGCGAGTCAGGTAAAGTTGAGCTAGGTCTTATTAAAGGTGTTGTTAATACCTCAAAACCTGGCTCTGAATATGATGTGGATGGTTTAGCTGGTGCAACTTTGACCAGTCTTGGTGTCTCTAATCTAGTTAAATACTGGATGAGTGATCAAGGATTTTCTGCTTATCTGGATAAAGTTAGAATCAAAGGGGAGGGCTGATCATGAGTGAAGCTATAGATACTAAAAAGATATTGACCGAACCATTGGTTAATAATAATCCTATTACCTTACAAGTGTTAGGAATATGTTCGGCATTAGCGGTTACTTCGCAAATGTCTACATCGTTAATTATGGCAGTTGCTTTAACAGCGGTTACAGCATGTTCAAGTGCAGCCATTAGTTCGATTAGAAATCATATTCCAGGTAGTATTCGTATTATTGTGCAAATGACTATTATTGCCTCATTGGTTATTGTGGTTGATCAAGTTTTAAAGGCCTTTGCTTATGAAATCAGTAAGCAGCTATCAGTATTTGTTGGTTTGATTATTACTAACTGTATTGTAATGGGGCGAGCGGAAGCCTTTGCTATGAAAAACCCACCCATGGCCAGTTTTATTGATGGTATTGGTAATGGTGCAGGTTATAGTTTAATCTTGATTATCGTTGCTTTTTTTAGAGAATTATTTGGTTCGGGTAAATTATTGGGTATTGAAATATTCCCATTAACAAAAGATGGCGGTTGGTATGATCCAAACGGTTTGATGTTATTGCCTCCCAGTGCATTCTTTATTATCGGCCTACTTATCTGGTCATTCCGTCAGTGGAAACCAGAACAAGTAGAAAAAGCAGATTTTAAAATTATGGATATTTCTCATGGTGAAGGAGGGCATCACTAATGAATGAATACGTAAGTTTATTTATTAAAGCTGTTTTTGTAGAAAACTTAGCTTTAGCTTTCTTCCTGGGAATGTGTACATTCCTAGCAGTCTCTAAAAAAATCTCTACCGCAATTGGTTTAGGTATAGCTGTGATGGTTGTGCAAGTTATTACTGTACCAGTCAATAACTTGGTATATCACACACTGTTAAAAGAAGATGCATTATCATGGTTAGGGATTACAGGCGTTGATTTAAGCTTTTTAACATTATTAAGCTGTATTGGTATGATTGCTGCTTTGGTGCAGATTTTGGAAATGGTTTTAGATAAATTCTTTCCAGCCCTATTCCATGCACTAGGTGTTTTCTTACCATTAATCACAGTAAACTGTGCAATTTTGGGTGGTAGCTTGTTTATGATTGAACGTGATTATGACTTTACCCAAAGTGTTGTTTACGGTGTGGGTAGTGGTTTTGGTTGGGCATTAGCAATCACAGTGATGGCGGGTGTTCGTGAAAAACTGAAATACAGCGATATTCCTAAAGGTCTTGAAGGCTTAGGGATTACATTTATTAGTGCAGGTCTGATGTCTCTTGGCTTCATGGCTTTTTCTGGAATCCAACTTTAGGAAGGATGAGTAATGCTTGAAATTTTATTAGGCGTAATTTTTTTCACGGTGATCGTGATTGCGCTGGTATTTATTATTATCGGCGCAAAGAGTAAGCTGGTTGCTTCTGGAGACATCGAAATTGTTGTCAACGATGAAAAGACTCTTCATGTGCCAGCAGGATCTAAATTATTAACAGCACTGGCTGATAATGAATTATTTATCCCTTCTGCATGTGGCGGCGGTGGTACCTGTGGTCAGTGTACTGTAAAAGTATTTTCAGGTGGTGGTGAAATTCTGCCAACTGAGCTATCTCATATTACTAAACGTGAGGCGGCCGAAGGCGAACGTCTTTCATGTCAGGTTGCTGTTAAGCATGATATGAAAATTGAAGTTGAAGACAGCGTATTCGGTGTTAAAAAATGGGAATGTACTGTTAAGTCAAATAGTAACGTAGCAACTTTTATTAAAGAGTTGGTATTAGAGCTACCAGAGGGTGAAGAAATTAATTACCGGGCGGGTGGTTATATTCAAATTGAATGTCCTCCTCATATTTCTAAATATGAAGATATGGATATTGAAGAAGAATACCGTGAAGATTGGGATAAATTTAATCTGTGGCGTTATGTTTCTGACGTAAAAGACTCTACATTACGTGCATATTCAATGGCTTCTTACCCAGAAGAAAAAGAGATTATGCTAAATGTAAGGGTTGCAACTCCACCTCCAGGAGCACCTGATTCTGTGCCTCCTGGTATTATGTCCTCTTATATCTTTAACCTTAAACCAGGTGATAAAGCTATCGTGTCAGGGCCTTATGGTGAATTTTTTGCTAGAGATACGGATGCTGAAATGATATTTGTTGGTGGTGGTGCGGGTATGGCTCCAATGCGTTCACATATCTTTGACCAGCTTCGTAGACTTGGGTCTAAACGTAAGATGACATTCTGGTATGGTGCTCGTAGTAAGCGTGAAATGTTCTATATAGAAGATTTTGATATGCTAGCCAAAGAAAATGATAATTTTGAGTGGCATACTGCACTATCTGATGCATTACCAGAAGATAACTGGGAAGGGTATACTGGATTTATTCATAATGTATTGTTTGAAGAATATATTAAAAACCATCCAGCTCCAGAAGATTGTGAGTACTATTTATGTGGACCTCCAATCATGAACTCATCAGTGATTAACATGTTAGTTGAAAATGGCGTTGAGCCAGAGAACATCATGTTAGATGACTTTGGTGGTTAAATAGATTAAAGCCACATTACTCAGAGTAATGTGGCTTTTTTATTTTATTGTTCCTGCGCTAGTTCCAGTAAATGCACTACTAGGTAGAACGTGGGGCTTAGTTAAATATTAAATTTTAATATGTATTTTAAAAACATAAAGCGAGGTTCAGTTTTACTGCTCCTCGTTTTTTTATTATCAGCCTGTCAGCAAGTTGCTGAAAAGCCTCAGTATCCTTTATTTTATTCTGATGCAATATTTGGTACCCGCTTTAATATTAAAGCACCAGCCTTACCTGCTACCATTAAAAGTGATGAATTAAAAATTCAGATTAAACAGCTTCTTGATAGATTAAATGGACAAATGTCGACTTATCAGCAAGACTCTGAATTATCAAAAATCAATCAAAATCAAACAGGGGAATGGATAGATGTTTCAGATGCTTTATATGAAGTATTAAAGCAAGCAAAATTAATTTCTGAGCTTTCACAAGGTGCATTCGATATAACGGTAGGCCCATTAGTTAACTTATGGGGTTTTGGGCCGTCAGCAATGTCTTATACAGCACCTGCAAATGAAAAGATTAAGCAGCAACTATTAAATACTGGCTATCAAAATTTAATTTACAATGATGAAAAACATCAGGTAAAGAAGAAATTGCCATTATTGTATTTGGACTTATCTGCTATTGCTAAAGGCTATGCAGTTGATAGAGTTGGTATGCTGCTAGAAGCAAAAGGGATAGAAAATTATATGGTGGAAATTGGTGGAGAGCTGCGATTAAAAGGTTTTAATATTCAAAACAAGCCCTGGCGAATTGCGGTTGAAAAACCAACAGTTAATAAAAGAGTTATTGAGAAAGTGTTACCTTTATCAAATATAGCTCTAGCAACATCAGGTGATTATAGAAACTTTTTTGAACAAAATGGTATCCGTTTTTCTCATACTATTGACCCTCATACAGGTAAACCTATTACCCATAAACTGGCATCAGTCACCATATTGAGCGATACTACAATGAAAGCAGATGCACTTGCGACAGCCTTTATGGTTTTGGGTGAAGATAAAGGGTATCAATTAGCCGAGAAAGAAAATATAGCGGCTTTATTTATTATAAAAACAAAAGAGGATTTTAAGGAAAAAGCAACTGACTCTTTTTTAGCGCGACTAAGGAAATAGAATGATATATTTTATAGCAACATTTGGATTTATGTTAATTGTTATGGTCATAATGGCTGTAGGGGTTATATTTGGCCGAAGAGCTATTAAAGGTTCCTGCGGCGGCACGGGTAATGCTGAATGTATCTGTGTAGAAAAATGTGATAAAAGGAAAAAACGAGATGCGGAGGCGGCTGAATCCCAACAGATTGATTTTAATCCTGATATTTTAAAAAAATCAACGGATTAAAGTGGGTATGGCTGTTTTCATATATTTTCTGATTACTTATAAGCTTAAGCTAAATAAGATGAACTACTATTACTTATGGCTCTTTCTTTTGTGAGGAAGGCTATAAACCGCTTAATATTTAGCTAAAATTTATAGGTAAGCAGGTATGTTATTGATTTTAATGGGGAGATAAAAATGCTAGCAAAAATTACAATTGCAGATTATATGACTAAAAATATAATGTCTGTAAAAAAAGATACTGATGCTTTATCAGCAATAAAACAATTATTAAGTCATAAAGTAACTTGTGCACCGGTGTTAGATGATACGGGTAAATTAGTGGGTATGTTTTCAGAAAAAGACTGTATGAAAGTTGTATTGAGTACTACTTATAATCTAGGGATGAGTGGTAAAGTTGAAGAATTTATGAGTACAGAAGTTTTATCGGTAGATGCTAATTCAAGTATTGTTGACCTTGCTGATAAATTTCAAGTTAGCTCAATACGAAGTTTTCCTGTTTTTGATGATAAAAAATTTGTTGGGATAGTGAGTAGAACGGATGTTTTGAGAGCACTGGTTGAAATTTAATATATATATTAAAAGAGGGTCCATCCTAGGAAGCTGTCCCTTGGCGGAAAAAATAAAATTTACCCAGTGCGTTGGGGTTGTACAGTGTTACAAAAAATAAGATGGTAATGAAGTCACAACAAGCTACTTTCTACTGGCACGATTATGAAACCTGGGGGCTAAGCCCTTCTGTTGACAGGCCTTCTCAATTTGCAGGCATTCGTACAGATATGGATTTTAATATTATTGGCGAACCCGATATGTTTTATTGTCGCCTTAGTGATGATTATTTGCCTAATCCAGAACCTGCCATTATTACTAAAATTACCCCTCAAATAACACAAGCAAAAGGTATTGCTGAATATCAATTTGCCAAGTTAATACACCAGCAGTTTACCCAGCCCAATACTTGTGTTGTAGGTTATAACACTATTCGTTTTGATGAAGAATTTAGCCGAAATTTATTTTATCGAAATTTTTATGACCCTTATGAGTACAGCTGGAAAAACAGTAATTCACGATGGGATATTATTGATTTAGTCAGAGCTGCTTATGCATTACGCCCTGATGGAATAGTTTGGCCAACAAATGAACAAGGGTTGCCCAGCTTTCGATTAGAGTTACTGACAGAAGCAAATGAAATTAGTCATGAGCATGCACACGATGCCACATCGGATGTTTACGCCACTATTGCAATGGCTAAATTAATTAAACAAAAATGTCCCAGGCTGTTTGATTATTACTTTGAGTTGCGAAATAAGAATAAAGTTAAAGAGCTGATTGATGTAGATAATATTAAACCATTAGTCCATATTTCAGGCATGTTTGGTTCTGCTCGTAGTAACACAGGCTTAGTTGCACCGATTGCCTGGCACCCAATAAATACTAATGCCGTTGCAGTTGTAGATCTTTCTCAAGATTTAAGCCCTTTATTTGAACTTCCAGCAGATGAAATAAGAACCAGGCTTTATACTAAAAAAGATGAGTTAGGTGATAACTTAGCGATTCCTTTAAAGCTAATACATATTAATAAATGCCCCTTTATAGCCATTGCAAAAGCATTATCACCTGAAAATGCAACAAGGCTAGGTATTGACAGGCAGTATTGTCTAAATAATTTAACTTTATTGCAAAATAGACCCGAAGTAGCTGATGTTGTTGCTGAGGTATTTCAGCAGGAAAGGGTTTTTGAAAATCAAAATAATGTAGATACTATGTTATATACAGGATTTTTTACTTCTGAAGACAAGAAAGCATTTGCACAAATTCATAAAACCAAACCTGAAAAGTTGGCTGAATTAAATTTAACAGTTTCAGATAAACGATTTAAAGATTTGTTTTTTAGGTATCGTGCAAGAAATTTTCCTGAAACCTTAACAGAGACTGAAAAACAAAAATGGGATGAGTATAAGCAGTCAGTTTTTGAACAAGATTATTTTGAAAAGCTGGATTCATTTGCTGAATTATACAAAAATGATAAAAGTAATTTAAAAATTATTGATGATCTTCGTCAATATGCAGAAATGATAGTTAGTCAATAAGCAAGTGCATCATCAAACGTCATTTAAACCTGCCTGGTGGTTGAAAAATGCGCATTTACAAACCATTTACCCGTCTTTATTTCGCCGAACAATTAAGCTTAAAGACAGCTGGAGAGAACGTTTAACCACTCCAGATAATGACTTTATAGATTTAGATTGGTGTGGCAAAGGAGAGCAACCTTTAGTTATTTTATTACATGGGCTAACAGGGAGTTCTGAATCAGGCTATATCAATGGCTTACAAAATAAATTGCTAGAACAAGGTTTTCGGAGCGTGGTGCTAAACTTCCGTGGCTGTAGTGGTCAACCGAATAATTTGGCGCGTTGTTATCACTCTGGTGATACCGAAGATATTAACTTTCTTTACCAAACGCTGAGTCAACGTGAACCTGATACCGCTATAGCAGTAATAGGTTTTTCATTAGGGGGTAATGTTTTATTAAAATGGCTAGGCGAGCAAGGCTCTAATATTTCTTTATTTGCAGCGATTGCTGTATCAGTTCCTTTGGTATTAAGTGCTTGTGCTACCAAGCTGGATGCTGGGTTTTCTAAGCTTTACAGAGCTAATTTAATTGCTGAATTAAAAGACTATATGCAGCTAAAATTGACCCACCTGGATAAAATTGGGCGGCGGCAAGAAGCCGAAAAAATTAATCGTTTAGGTGATTTATCTAATATTAAATCCTTTTGGCAATATGATGATAAAGTGGTTGCAAAATTACACGGTTTTGAGAGTGCTGAAGATTACTACCGCCAATCTAGCTCTCGCTACTATCTCAAGACTATTTCCGTACCTACATTACTCATACAGTCAAAGGATGACCCTTTTATGACTGAAAAGGTAATTCCTGATAAAAAAGAGTTATCAGCTAAAATTATTTTGGAAGTCACTGAAAGAGGTGGGCATGTTGGATTTATTTCTGGCCTTAGCCCCTTTCGCCCTCATTATTGGTTAGAGCAGCGTATTTCAGAATTTTTAACACAAAAAATACTTGAGTTATAAATTTATAAGGCAATATACAAAGCAGAGGATATGATTGTAGAGTGGGCTTCAATCTGCAATAGTCGATAAACACGGTCTCTATAGCGGACTTAAGTCCGCTCTACAAAGTCTTAGCTCTTGTTTTTTATGCCTAAATATGGTTTCTAACACAAGATTTGCTAAAAACCTTAAGCGTTTTAGGTTGGTGTAAATATTCCTTGAATAAATGATTAATATCAGTGGGTGCTAAATAAGCATAAGCTCCAAATCCTGTCTTTAGTAGAAACTCGCCACTCAATGTTTCTATAAAAATAGCTCTTATCATATTAATTTCATTATTATCTATTGATTTCATTTGAGTCACCATTAGTTGGTTTTATGCTTATAAATAAAGCATAAATAATGCCTATTTTATTTTTAGATAATATTTTCAATCAGTTACTTTTTGTTATTTATAAATTGAAAGTGATCTGGGAGGTAAATGTAAATTATTTTGACTGTATACCCTGCAAATAAAGGCCACTTTAAACGTCAGCAACTTTATTCAATCCTAATTCCTAACTCTATAGAAAATCTGTTAAAATCAAGTTATTATAATTTTTACAAGGGTCAAGAATGCTAGAGCAATACCGCAAACATGTTGCAGAACGTGCTGCTGATGGAATCGTTCCTCAACCATTAAATGCTGAACAAGTTTCAGGTTTAGTTGAGTTAATTAAACAGCCACCTGCAGGTGAAGAAGCATTTATCCTTGATTTGTTGGTTAACCGTGTGCCCGCAGGGGTTGATGAAGCCGCTTATGTCAAGGCTGGCTTTCTTGCAGCAGTGGCTAAAGGTGAAGTTAATTCCCCAATTCTAGATGCTGTTCGAGCAACTGAATTATTGGGAACCATGTTAGGTGGATACAATATTGCACCTTTAATTGATTTATTAGAAAACCAGGAACTTGCACCGACGGCAGTTAAAGCTTTATCCCATACACTATTAGTTTTTGAAGCTTTTCATGATGTAAAAGAAAAAGCGGATGCAGGAAACGATTTTGCTAAACAGGTTATCCAATCGTGGGCTGATGCAGAATGGTTTACCAGTATACCTGAAGTGTCAGAAAAATTAACAGTTACAGTTTTTAAAGTCACTGGCGAAACTAATACTGATGATTTATCACCTGCACCAGATGCATGGTCACGTCCTGATATTCCATTACATGCTAAAGCAATGCTTAAAATTCCAAGAGATGGGATTACTAATGCTGAACAGCAAATTGAAGTGCTCAAACAAAAAGGTTTTCCTGTTGCTTATGTCGGTGATGTTGTGGGTACTGGCTCCTCTCGTAAATCAGCCACCAACTCAGTATTATGGCATATGGGCAATGATATTCCTTATGTACCTAATAAGAGAGCGGGTGGGGTATGTATTGGAGGTAAAATCGCACCTATTTTCTTTAACACGATGGAAGATTCAGGTGCATTACCATTTGAATGTGATGTAGAAAATTTGGCTATGGGTGATGTGATAGATATTTACCCATACCAAGGTCTAGTAAAGCGACATGATACGGATGAAGTCGTTGCTAAATTTAGCTTAAAAACGAATGTAATTTTAGATGAAGTGCGTGCTGGTGGCCGTATTCCATTGATTATTGGCCGTGGTTTAACGGATAGAGCAAGAGAGTCTTTAGAGCTAGCGGCATCAAATGTATTTGCAAGGCCTCTTGATAAAGAAGAGAGTAGCAAAGGTTATACGCTAGCACAAAAAATTGTAGGTAAAGCATGTGGTGTTGAAGGTGTGCGTCCTGATACCTATTGTGAGCCTAAAATGACGACGGTTGGTTCTCAAGATACTACAGGGCCCATGACGCGTGATGAATTAAAAGATTTAGCCTGTTTAGGTTTTTCTGCTGATTTAGTGATACAGTCTTTTTGCCATACAGCGGCATATCCAAAACCTATTGATGTTGAAATGCAACATACATTACCCGATTTTATTATGAATCGGGGTGGGGTAGCATTACGTCCTGGAGATGGCATTATTCATTCATGGTTAAACCGTATGTTATTACCAGATACAGTAGGTACGGGTGGTGATTCACATACACGGTTTCCAATGGGAATTTCATTTCCAGCAGGTTCTGGTTTAGTTGCATTTGCTGCAGCAACAGGCGTAATGCCTTTAGATATGCCTGAATCTGTATTAGTTCGGTTTAAAGGTGAAATGCAAGCAGGTATTACTTTACGTGATTTGGTTAATGCAATTCCTTTAAAAGCGATTGAAAAAGGATTGTTAACGGTTGAAAAAAAGGGTAAGAAAAATGTTTTTTCAGGGCGTATCCTAGAGATTGAAGGTTTGCCTGATTTAAAAGTTGAACAGGCTTTTGAATTATCAGATGCATCAGCGGAAAGATCAGCAGCAGGGTGTACTATACGTTTAAATGAAGCACCCATTCGTGAATACATAAATTCGAACATTACCCTATTGAAATGGATGTTAGCTGAAGATTATGGTGATGCACGTACTATTAATCGTCGAATTGAACAAATGCAAGCATGGTTAGCCAAGCCAGAATTAATGGAGCCAGACGCGGATGCTGAATATTTTGAAGTAATAGAAATTGACCTGAGTACAATTAAAGAACCTATTATGGCCTGCCCGAATGACCCTGATGATGTAAAAACATTATCTGATGTGGCTGGAACAAAAATTGATGAGGTTTTCTTGGGTTCATGTATGACTAATATAGGTCATTTTCGTGCGGCGGGTAAATTACTAGAAAAATATCAAGGTGATTTACCTACTCAACTTTGGGTTTCTCCACCGACTAAAATGGATAAAGACAAGCTTACTGAAGAGGGCTATTACGATACTTTTGGTAAATCAGGGGCTAGGCTGGAAATGCCAGGCTGTTCATTATGTATGGGTAATCAGGCAAGAGTCGCTGATAATGCAACAGTAGTGTCAACTTCAACCCGTAACTTCCCTAACCGGTTAGGGAATGATGCTAATGTTTATCTAAGTTCGGCTGAATTAGCAGCAGTTTGTTCAATTTTAGGTAAAATCCCATCATTTGCAGAGTATATGGCTTATTTTGAACAAATTAATGCCACAGCAGATGATACATATCGATATTTAAACTTCGATAAAATTGATAAATATCAACAGGTATAAAGTTAAGATGTTTTGTATCTTATGTAGGAGCGGCTTTAGCCGCGATGTCGCGGCTAAAGCCGCTCCTACAAATGATTTCTTAACTTAATAATAGAACCCCAACCCACTAAGGACTATAAGCAAAAGCTGTTTATCCTACTTACAGCTCATCAGAAAAATA
>VAPK010023902.1_pt1 | contig 11245 bp, 14 predicted proteins | sample 3395031 | NCBI WGS metagenome assembly VAPK01 (sample SAMN08290443, study PRJNA428436) | hydrothermal vent metagenome | isolation source: Deep-sea hydrothermal vent chimney 1 | place: Pacific Ocean: Juan De Fuca Ridge
CCCGACGGTGATCTGCCCGCTGAACCCTCACTCGGCGATCAAGCAGCCGAAGGCTGTCTCGATGCCTTTAGGAAATACGTCGGGGTCGATTATCAGGATTCGATCTATGAGGTTCTCTGGTTTAACCCGACCCCGGAATCCTGGGAGCAGGGTGACCAGGAAATCGTTTGCTTGGCAGCCGACGCCAATGGGGCCAAGCTCTCGACCGGCGTCAAAGGCAGCGGTCTGTAACCGCTTTCCGGTCTCGGTGCCACCCTTCTCTCCACCATCTAGTTCACAGAGTCGCACGACTATCCGTGAGACGCTGGGTATTCGCCCGGTAAGCTCAGCAGTTCCATGTTCCAGTCACTGACAGACAAATTCGATGGCATCTTCAGCAAGCTTCGGAACAAGGGTGTTCTTACCGAAGCCGACATCGATGCCGCACTCAAAGAGATCCGTATCGCTCTGCTTGAGGCGGATGTCAACATCACCGTTGTCAAGAGCCTCCGCGACCGAATCAAGGCCCGTGCTCTTGGTGAAGAGGTGCACAAGGCCCTTAATCCGGCGCAACAAGTAATCAAGATCGTCAATGAAGAACTCACCGAGAGTCTTGGTGGCGAGACGATAACGATTTCCTACAACTCCAGGCCGCCGACCGTGGTCATGATGGCCGGCCTCCAGGGCTCTGGTAAAACCACGACGGCTGGCAAGTTGGCCAAGTGGTTCAAGAGCCAAGGCCGCAATCCTCTTCTGGTTGGCGCCGACCTGCAGCGTCCGGCCGCCGTTGAGCAGCTTCGTACCCTTGGCCGACAGGTTGACGTTCCCGTTTTCAGTGAAAAATCTGATCCGGTAACGGTTGCTGGCAAGGCGGTAGAAGAAGCGAGAGCCACGGGTCGCGATGTGGTTATTGTTGATACCGCTGGTCGTCTCGCGATCGACGAAGAGTTGATGGAGCAGGTCCGTCAGATCTCCGAGGCGGTCTCGCCCGACTACACCTTCCTGGTGGTCGACGCCATGACCGGCCAAGACGCCGTGACGGTAGCCGAGTCATTCAACGACAAACTCAATCTCGATGGTGTCATCCTCACTAAATTGGATGGTGATGCCCGCGGCGGCGCGGCCCTTTCGGTCAAGGAGATTGTCGGTAAGCCCATCGCTTTTGCCGCCACCGGTGAGAAGTTAGATGAGTTCGAGCTCTTTCATCCCGACCGTATGGCTAGCCGGATCTTGGGGATGGGGGACATGCTCACCCTCATCGAGAAAGCCGAGCAAACCTTCGAACAAGATGAGGCAGAAGCCGCGGCCCAGTCCCTCATGGACGGGACTTTCACTCTCGATGACTTCTTGGAACAGATGCAGCAACTCAAGAAGATGGGTTCGCTGGGCGGACTCATCAAGATGCTGCCGGGCCTGCCAAAGGAGATGCGTGACGTCGAGGTTGATGATGGTGAGCTGGCTCGGGTGGAGGCCATCATTAAGTCGATGACGGCAGCCGAACGGACAGATCCGACGGTGATTGACGCCAGCCGCCGAACCCGCGTCGCCAACGGCTCAGGTACCAACCCAAGCCAGGTTGCCATGCTGGTCAAACAGTTCTCCGAAATGCAGAAGATGATGAAACGTATGGGTGGCCTGGGTACCAAGAAGGTCTCCAAGACACGCAAGGGCAAGAAGGGTAAGAAGGGCAAGCGCGCCAAGGGCGGTCGGATCACTCCCAAGACCACGGCCCGGGTGACCGAGAAGGGTACCAAGACACGAAAAGCGCCCTTGATGCTTCCAGGGTTGGACCGAATGGATGCCAATGATTTTGAGCAGTTGGCATCTGAGCTGGAAGAACTAACCGAATAGAGTCGGTTGCTCAAAAGGGTCCGTCAGCTATTGGCGGCCCTGCCCACAAAGGCAGTTTTGCTATCGGAGTGGGGCGGCCCCTCAGTGTTGGTAGTCTCAATGGTCGCTCGAATCGGCGCTCTCTTGCGCGTCGGCGGCACACCATCTCGAATACAGACAGTACCGAATACAGACAATCCACCGAAACACCGTTTCGCCAATACCACGTACGAAGAGAGAATCCTGTGGCCGTTCGACTCCGCCTGGCGCGGACTGGAAAGAAGAAGCAGCCGAGCTACCGAGTAGTTGCTACCGATGCGCGCTCGCCCCGTGATGGCCGTTTCATCGAAATTGTGGGTACCTACAACCCGCGCCTTGAACCATCCGAAATCAAGATCGACAACGCCAAGGCCGTTCACTGGCTTCGTCAAGGGGCAAAGCCGAGCGAGCGGGTCAAGAAGTTGTTCGAGATTTCTGGCGCCTGGGCAGCCTTTGAGGATGGAACCACCGTTGAGGTCCTTGAGGCCGAAGCAGCGGCCCAAAAGGCAGCCATTGCTGCCATGAGCGAGTCAGCTGAGGTCAGCGCATGAGCGACGAAGCTCTGGCTCCGACCGCGGAGGCTGTTCTTGTTCACCTGTGCAAGTCGGTTGTGAGTTCTCCCGATGACGTCTCCATTGAGGCTTCTGAGGCTGGCGAGGACCGAGTTCGCTTTGATGTCACGGTGAACAAGGATGATATGGGCCGAGTGATTGGCCGTCGCGGTCGGGTGGCATCAGCCATTCGTACCGTGGTGGGTGCCGCTGGTGCCAAAGACGGAGTCTCGACCGAGGTCGAGTTCGTCGAATAGCCACGGTCATCAATGGCCTTTCTCGAAGAATGACCCTTCTCGAAGTTGGTCGTGTGGGCAAACCCCACGGCCTGCGGGGCGATCTCACGATTCGCCTCATCACCGACCGCACCCAGGAGCGCACCGCTTCGGGTGCGGTTCTTCGCGTTGGGGACAGCAACGAGGCCGATGCCCGTCAGTTAACGGTGAAGAAGGCTCAGCCCTACCAGAAAGGCTGGCTGGTGTCCTTCGTCGGGGTGGACAGCCGGGAGAAGGCTGATGAGTTGCGGGGGAGGACCCTTTACGCCGAGCCTCTTGATGACCTGGACGATGACGTTGTATTCGTGCATGAACTCATCGGCCGCCGACTCATCGATCAGCATGGAACTGACCACGGGGAGATTCTGTCGGTGATCGACAATCCGGCCTCGGATTTGCTGGAGCTTGCCGACGATGTTCTCGTGCCCCTCCATTTTCTGGTGGAAGCCGGAGACGAGCAGGTACACGTAGATGTTCCGGTTGGGCTGCTTGGTGCCGACCATGCCGATACCGACTCGGATGGCAAAGTCAATACCGACTAGGTGGGGAGACCAGCGTGCAGATCGACGTATTCACTATCTTTCCCGAAATTATCGATCCGTACACCTCGGCTAGCATCCTGGGTCGGGCCAACAAGACTGGCCGACTGGATGGACGGTCGCACGATCTGCGGGATGGGACACAAGACGTTCATCGCAGCGTGGATGACAGCCCGTTCGGTGGTGGTGCAGGCATGGTGATGAAACCGGAGCCAGTCTTTCGGCTGGTTGAAGAGGTACAGCCCCCCCGGCCGCTCCTCTACCTCTCCCCGACGGGCCGTCGTTTTGATCAGGCCTATGCTATTGAACTTGCCTCACTTGCGGGGTTCAGCCTCCTTTGCGGGCGCTATGAAGGGGTGGACGAAAGGGTCAGGGCCCATCTGGTCGACGGTGAGATTTCTATCGGTGATTTCGTACTCGCTGGCGGAGAACTGGGAGCTCTAACCGTCATCGAGGCGGTCGCTCGCCTGGTTCCCGGTGTGCTGGGGAACGAGCAATCAAGCGAGGATGAGTCCTTTTCTGACGGACTGTTGGAGTATCCGCACTACACCCGGCCAGCGGTGTTTCGGGATTGGGAGGTGCCCTCCGTACTCCGATCCGGCGATCATGCCTTGGTTGACCGCTGGCGTCGGGCCCATTCATTGGCCCGCACGTTGCAGTGCCGACCCGACATGATCGATGCCCGGGGTGGTCTCAGCAACGAAGAGCGGGCGTTGTTGATCGAGTTCGACTTGTTGGAGAACCGGTGAGGCGCGCAGTGGAACTAGGACGGCAGTGCTCTAGCATTACGGGTCGGCGCCAGCCTGGCGCCTCCGTTTTGCTAGTAGGAATGCGCGATGAACCTCACCGATGTCGTAGAACAAAGCCAGCTCCGAGATGACATCCCCGAATTTCGGCCCGGCGACACCGTCAAGGTGCACGTCAAGGTCGTCGAAGGTAATCGTGAACGTGTCCAGGTTTTCCAGGGTGTCGTAATCGGCATTCGTGGTTCTGGTGCGGGCGAATCATTCAAGGTTCGCAAGCTTTCCTTTGGTGTTGGCGTCGAACGTACCTTCCCCCTCCATTCGCCGATGATTGACAAGGTCGAGATCGTAACCCGCGGCGATGTTCGTCGGGCCAAGCTCTACTACTTGCGTGATCGTGTCGGCAAGGCTGCCAAGGTCAAGGAAAAGCGCGATCGTTTCTAGTCGCCTATGGCGATTGGCGAGCTGCTATGAGTAGTGAGGATCTCGAACGGTACGAGTCCGACAACGAACTCGGGCTATATCAGGAGTACCGGGATGTCATCAAGATGTTCCGCTTTGTGGTCGAATCTGACCGCCGTCTTTACCTCGCCAATGAGGTCGTGCGAATCTCCGCACCAGGTGCTCCGCTCGTGGAGTACGAACTGATTGATGCCTGGGTGTGGGACATGTACCGAATATCACGTTTCTTAAGCAAGGTGACGATCACCAGTGCTCGAGGGATTTCTGTTGAGGAGCTCCCCGAAGAAGAGTTGTGAGTACTCACAATCAGCGGCTGGGTCAATTTGGCGAGGATGCCGCTGCTGAGTGGTACCGAAACAAGCAATACAAGATCCTCGACCGCAATTGGCGGGTCCGTGAGGGTGAGATCGATCTGATCTGCACCCTCCATCGGGGCGGTAAAGGTACGGTCGTGTTTGTCGAGGTCAAGACTCGTAGTTCCAAGCGATTCGGCGCCGGCTATATGGCAGTCGACTGGCGTAAGCAAAAGAAGTTGCGCCAGCTGGCCCTGCTGTGGCTGGCCTCGGTGGACCGCTACTACGACGAGCTGCGGTTCGATGTGGTGGACGTTGATCAACGCGGCAATCTCCAGGTTTGGGAGGCTGCCTTCTGATCTTCTGACCAGGAATGGGTCGCTATGACGGGGAAGCGAGTTGTCGCTAGGAGAACAGGGCAGGGACCCGGTCCCGGGGGCGACCAATGATGGCGGTGTTCTTGGTGACGATGATTGGCCGTTGCAGGAGTCGAGCGTGCTTGACCAGAAGCTCAATCACGACGTCGGTATCGGACAGGGTTGCTTCATCGAAGCCCTCTCCGGCGATCTTGTCCTTGAAGAACTTGTCGCGACGTACCAGATCGCTGGGGGGATCCTCGAGCTTGGCGATGATCCTTTCCAGCACGGCGCGGTCCAGCTTATCCTTCATATAGACCACGGTGTCGAAGTCAACCTTTGCCTGCTGCAACACGTCCAGTGCTGCCACGGAAGTACTTCAATTGGGATTGTGAAAGAGGGTGACGTCGGTCATGGCCGCAGAGCATAGCGATGGTGGTGGTGCATAGCGATGGTGGTGGTGCATAGCGATGGTGGTGGTGCCTAGCGTCTGCTGGCGCGACCATCCCAACAACCACGGTGCCAGTGGCGCCGAAGGTCGGGCGCATCCGGGGGAACAGCCACAACATGGCCCAGACCGATAGGGATATCGCGGAGACAACCAGGACAGAGATACACCTTGATCGCGTCGTAGGGCTGGATGAATCGAATCTCAGAGTCAGGGGTGTCTGAGGGGTCGGGCTGTGAATGTGGGCCCTTACGCTTCGGCGGGTTGGCCTTCCTGCCACCCTTGCCTCCGCTGGCCTTTCCCGCCCTTTTGTGCTTGCCTGGTTTGGTGGAACCGGCGGACGTCCGTTGTTTGGCCGGGGAGTTCTCCCTGGAGCGACGGCGGGCGGGGCTCATCCGAAGAGGACCCAAAGAATCAGGGTAACTGAAACCAGAAAGGCGGCAGCCACAAAGAAATAGTCGAAGGTGGTGCGTTTGTGCTGACGGCTTGGATCGAATCCCATAGGTGTCATTTTAGGCAGATAGGATCGGGGGCCATATGGCCAGTCGTGACAAGCATCGATGGCGCCTCCGCCAATCCGGTATCGGAAGCTTTCTGGTGGCGAGTGCCTCGCTGGTGGGTGCCTGCAGTTCCACTCCCACCCCGGCTGCACCGGCAGGCGATGCGACCCTGGAAGCAGGGCGCGGCATCTACATTCGCAATTGCATGAGCTGTCACGGAGCGGCCGGAGGTGGGGGCCGTGGCCCGCGCCTTGATGAGGGTCGAACGGTGGAAGATTTCCCTGAGGTTGGCGATCAGATCCAGTGGGTCACCGAAGGGAACAAGGGGATGCCAGCCTTTGATGACCGCCTTTCGGCAGAAGAAATCGAAGACGTGGTCCATTTCGTCCGCGAGGTCCTCTAAAGCCGGCCACTCACCCGCGAGCGTCAACTGGAGTGCCAGACGGTCGTTTTCGGTCGTCTGACACTCCAGTTAGCGTTATTGGGGGCCGAGGAGCGGGGCCAGAAGGCTAGGGAGCACTCAGGATGGCGAGGATGATGGGCTCAACCGGCTGGAGGAAGTCTTCTAGACGCAAAGGACGATCGTAGTTTTCTGCGCCGTTGGCGTCGGAAGAGGGAATGGCGATACGGAGCCGCTGGGTCCAATTGGACCCGTTCCAAAACCGTTCGCTGGTTGGGCTGGTCGGATCCGGGAACCAGCCGGGAAACTGCCCGACCATGATCTCGGCCAGAGGGACTGGGGTGGATTGAGTGGTGCTGGAGGGTGGCGGTGATGAAGGGGTGGCAAGGTCGTTCACCTAACGAACTACGACATGATCCGAGCCTGAACTAAGCGATTGGGCGCTTCTGCCCAGGAGCCCAGCAAGGATGTTCTAATGCTTCCGGGCGCACGATCCCTCCTCCTCGTAATCTGAACTAACGGTGGTTCTATCCACAACCACCGTTAGTGTCGTCAGTCAAGCCGCGGTTCGCCTCGGCCATCGGTGGCTTCCGCCCCCTCCATGAGACGCCCGCAATGCCTATTCGGCAGCGTGGCGATGATGTCGAGGAAGCGTTGCGGAGGAACCATCGTGTTGGCCACCATTCCTTCTGGAGTTGTCGAAGGTGTTGACGGGATCGCCGTCACCGTAGAAGTGCATAAGAGCGTTGGCCTGCCCAGCTATACCCTGGCTGGGTTGCCCGATGCTGCTTGCCGAGAGTCGCGTGACCGGGTCCGAGCCGCCATCTTGTCTTCTGATCTGGATTGGCCGCCAGCCCGACTCACCGTCAATCTTGCTCCCAGTGCAATTCGTAAGCAAGGAGCCGGTCTCGATCTGGCCATTGCCATAGGTGTTCTTGTTGCTTCCGGGCAACTCAAACCCGATCAGGTCAAGGGATTTGGTGCCTGCGGTGAGCTTGGCCTGGATGGTTCGGTTAGACATGTTCCGGGTCTGGTGAGTATTGCTGGTGCTGCTCGTTGTGAGGAACTCCTTGTTCCCGTGAGCGGAGCCCAGGAGGCCGCCTGCGTTCGTCCGGGGTCGGTGCGCGCGGTTGCTCATCTGCGTGAACTCTACGAAGCGCTCAAGGGCCTAGGGCCCCTTCCGCCCCTGGTCGAAGTCAACCAGACTCTTGAGCCGGGCCCCTCGGTTCCTGATCTCGCCGATGTGCGGGATCAGCCATTGGCCAGGATGGCATTAGAGGTTGCCGCGGCTGGCTGTCACCACCTTCTCATGGTCGGTCCCCCCGGGGCAGGAAAGACCATGCTGGCCAAGCGAATGGCCGGTCTGTTGCCGCCTCTGAATGATGTCGATGCCCTCGTGGTGACCAGGGTGCACTCCGTTGCCGGTCTGGTGGTGCCTCCCGATGGTCTGGTCCGGCGTCCACCTTTCCGGGCACCACACCATGGAGCTTCTGCGGTAGCCATGATTGGTGGTGGGTCGGGGGCTATTCGCCCGGGTGAAGTATCAGCTAGTCATGCCGGGGTTCTGTTTTTGGATGAGGTAGGGGAGTTTCCAGTAGCAGTGCTTGAAGCCCTTCGTCAGCCGCTTGAGGAGGGAGTGGTTCGAGTTAGCCGTGCCCACTCCTCGGTCACTCTTCCTGCCCGTTTCCAACTGGTTGGAGCCATGAACCCCTGCCCCTGTGGCCAGGGCGGTAGTGACGGTCAGTGTCGTTGCTCGGATGCAGCCCGGGCCCGTTACGCCCGTCGGCTTTCGGCCCCCCTTTTAGACCGCTTTGACCTTCGCATCGATATTCATGCCCCCGACCCGTTGGTGCTCCTTGATGGCCTGCCGGAAGAGTCGACGGCTGAGGTGGCGCCTCGCGTGGCCCGGGTACGCCAGCTCGCAGCCGAACGAGGAGTGCAAAGCAATGCCACCATGAACGCCGATCAATTGGACCAGTTCGCACCACTCGCCCCTTCGGGTCGCCGGGCGTTAGAACGGAGCCTGGTGAAACGGTCTTTGACCGGTCGGGGCCTGAAACGTATTCGATGTGTGGCCCGCACCATCGCTGATCTAGAAGATGAACGTCTCCAGATTGATGACTCGGCCATTCTCCAGGCCATCGCACTTCGAGCAAACCTACGCTCGGTTATTGGAGCATCCTCATGATCGACGACGAAATCGCTGCCCGCCTTTGTCTCTTGACCATGCCGGGCATGGGGCCGGCCCGCCTCAGTTGGCTCACGGCCGATGGGTCCAGTGTGAGCGCTCTGGGTGCGATAAGGCGGGGCTCGGTTCCGACCGGTTTGGGCGAGGCTCCCGCCGGAGTGAATAGTCACATGGTTGAGGCATGGCAACAGCATGCTGGCCGGACCAGCGGAGCAGAGTTGCTGGAGCGGCATCGGCGGGCCGGGATTGAGATCCTGGCCCCCGGAGACGATGCCTGGCCTTATGGAAACGACCCGGAGCCTCCCGCTCTTCTCTTTGTACGCGGCAACGTGGAGATGCTGGCACACCGGCCCTTGGTTGGGATTGTCGGTACCCGCCGTTGTTCTTCGGTGGGTCGCCGTGTTGCCCGACAGATGGGAGCCGATTTGGCATCGGCCGGGGTGGGGGTCGTGAGTGGCCTAGCCCTTGGTATCGATGGGGCCGCTCATATGGGTGCGTTGGAAGCAGGCGAAGACGACAAGGCCTTGGTGGTGGGTGTGGTGGCCACCGGCCTGGACACGGTCTACCCCAAAAAGCATGCCCGGCTCTGGGACGAAGTGGCCGAGCGGGGAGTCTTGGTGAGTGAATCACCGTTGGGGACCACCGCTCAGAGGTGGAGGTTTCCGGCCCGAAATCGGCTGCTGGCCGGTATCACCAATCTGGTTGTTGTGGTTGAGAGTCACGAAAAGGGTGGGGCCTTGAGCACCGTGGAGGAGGCGGTGGCCCGATCGGTTGACGTGCTCTCGGTTCCGGGATCGGTCCTGAGTGCCGCGTCGAATGGAACCAACGCACTTCTACTTGATGGCTGTGTTCCGGCCCTCTCGGCTCGAGATGTCCTGGAATACCTGGGAGTCGTCGTCAATTCGGCAACCGGTCAACAAATGGTTCAGGGGCAGCTCAGTCTGGGGGGACGCCATCATCTGGCCGGGCGCACCGACCTGGAGCGACGAATCTTGGTCGAGATTGGGGCCGGCGGGCTCCATCTTGATGCCCTCTTTGGGTTGACGAAGTCGTCCCTTGCAGAACTGGTCGAGGCCGTGCAGAGGCTGGAAGCTGACAACCTGGTCGATCTGGATGGATCAACGGTGACGATTGGGGAGAGTTTCCGATGAAGCAGACTCGGCGACCAGGCACCCGGGATCCACGTGTTCTTTTCATTTGTGGCGCTAGGTTTACCCTCCGTGACGACCGAGACTCGCAGCCGATATTTGGAGGCCTTAGGCTTTCGACCTGCGGAAACACCGTCATTGGACCCTTCGTCCGACGATGCATACGACGAAGAAAATCTAGAAATTCTTGCCGATATCCCTCACGTTACGTGGTTAAGTTCCGACGGAGAGTGGGAGCGAGTGAACTTGGGCGAGTCCCAAGAGCAACCCGTTCCTTCAATCTGCGGACACCCACAAACCTTGGCGGGAACAGTGGCACAAATAGACAATGCATCCGAGCTAGACGCTGTCTGGGCTCGTTACAAATCAAATCCAGGACAAGAAGACCGCGATCAACTGATCGTGTACTACGCCCCCTTGGTGAAATACGTGGCAGGCAGGATTGCATCCGGCCTTCCACAGAACGTCGACCAAGCCGATCTCGTGAGTTACGGGATGTTCGGCCTGATCGACGCCATCACCAAGTTCGATCTGGAGCGCGGTTTCAAGTTCGAAACCTATGCGATCTCTCGGATCAAGGGTGCGGTACTCGATGAGCTCCGATCCATTGACTGGGTTCCCCGATCGGTTCGGGCAAAAGCCAAGTCGGTTGAGCGAGCCATGTCGAAGCTGGAAACCCAGCTTCATCGGGCCCCCACCGACGAGGAAATTGCCGAGGAACTGGACCTTTCCGGCGATCAGCTCAACGCGATCTACAACCAAATTGGATCTTTGGGTCTGGTCGCGCTGGACGAGATGCTTAGTTTCGGAGCGGGTGGAGGCGAGAGCGTCACCCTTGGTGACACCTTGGCCGACCGACGCGACGGGCCGGGCGGAGTCTACGAACGAGTCGAGATGCGCCAGATGTTGGCCGAGGCCATCAACAAAATGGGGGAGCGGGCCAAGATCGTACTCACCCTCTATTACTACGAGAACCTCACCCTGGCCGAGATCGGCCAAGTGCTCGGAGTCACCGAGAGTCGGGTCTGTCAGATCCACACCAAGGCTGTACTCCAGTTGCGATCCAAGCTCACCGCCCAAGAACGCGAAGCCAGCTAGACCTTTACTAGCAAGGGCCCAGATCTTCCCCCACCGGAGCCACTTCCCTCACCGTTGTCGATGGTTAGGGAGGTGGCCCGATGTGGCCCCGGTCTGGTTCTATTGGTTCTCTCGGCGGCTTTCTTGTTCGTCGATACTGTGTTCGTCGATACTGTGTCCGCCGGCATTCTTCGGTTGGTGGCTGGCTGAATCGACTTCTGCTGGTTGGTTTGGTGCTGACCAGCGTCTTGGTACTTGAGGCGGGCTTCACCCTTTCCCCCGCCGGGGCTGATTGGATCGTTCCGATTCAGGCTCCGGTAGTCGATCCTTTTCGACCGCCAAGTACGCGTTACGGGAGTGGCAACCGCGGTCTTGAGTACGGGAACAGCGAAGGCCTGGAGGTCGTGGCCGTCGACG
>VAPK010133078.1_pt1 | contig 11244 bp, 8 predicted proteins | sample 3395031 | NCBI WGS metagenome assembly VAPK01 (sample SAMN08290443, study PRJNA428436) | hydrothermal vent metagenome | isolation source: Deep-sea hydrothermal vent chimney 1 | place: Pacific Ocean: Juan De Fuca Ridge
GCAGGTAGCTATGTACATGTAGGTTGGTGTTCAGCACTAACCTACGAATCACTCGGGGCAGAAGTTATTTGAGTCTATCAGATCAAACATGAATTACTGGGCATTATCTGAAGATGGGCATGATACTCTCTTTCCCTGGCTTCCTCACACCTGGCTTTTATATCAAGTACCTCGGGCATAATTCCAAAAAAACAGTCCACCAGGTGAGGGTCAAAGTGTTTGCCGCTCTCTTTTTTCAATAGTTCAATAGTGTCATCCATACTCCATGCTTTTTTATACGGCCGTTTTGATATGAGAGCGTCAAATACGTCACAGATGGCTACCAGACGACCCATGACAGGAATATCTTCTCCCGCCACACCATTCGGATAACCGCTGCCATCCCATTTCTCATGGTGTGTCAGTGCAATAGTCCGCGCAGCATTAAGTAACTCACAATCATCACCTTCCAGAATTCTTACGCCAATGAGGGTGTGATTTTTCATGATTTTCCATTCCTCGTCATCAAGTTTGCCTGGTTTTAGCAGAATTCGGTCGGGAATGCCTATTTTTCCAATATCATGCAGTGGGCTAGAATTTAGTATTATCGCGCATTCATTTTCACTCATACCAATGGCGCGAGCCAGTGACGTGGAATAACGACTCATGCGGATAATATGTATACCCGTTTCATTGTCTCTGAATTCTGCCGCACGGCTAAGTCGGCGTATTATTTTCAGGCGGGTTTCATATATTTCGTTGGTTCGCTCTTTGACTCGTTTTTCCAGTTGTTCGTTGTTGTTTCTAAGCTGTTTATAGAGAAGATGTGTTTCCAGTGCATTTCGAATGCGGCTTAATGCCTCAATATGTCTAAATGGTTTTGTCAGAAAGTCTCTTGCGCCTTGCTTTAGAGCACGGTGACAGGTATCTGCATCTATCAGTGCGGTTAGGACAATGATGGGTATTTCCGCCTTTTTCTCATCTTTGCGCAGATGTTCCATGACATTAAAGCCATCCAGGTAGGGCATGTTTATATCAAGGATTATCAAATCGATCTCATGCTTGTCGCACATGCTTTCGACTTTTCGTGAATCGGTAGTAAAAAGAATATTGGTATAGCCATCAAACTGCAGGATTTCTAATAGCAACTTGATGTTTGACGGCTCGTCGTCTACCAGAAGTATGGTGGCGTCTACTACTTGAATATCCGTACGCATATTATTTTTTCCTGCCATATTTCGGCGTAACGTTCGGTGCTGTTAGATAATGATTAATCATGCTGTTAAATTTCTGGATATTGATCGGTTTTGTCAAATAGCTTTTAAAACCGTTCTGTAGTGCTTTTTTTATTTCTGACTCCATTGCGTCTGCGCTAACTGCCACCACTGGAATATTTCTTGTTTTACTATAGGTTTTCAGGCGTAGAAGAAGTTCATGTCCATTCATATCGGGAAGGTGAATATCGAGTAAGATGAGATCCGGATGATAGGCGGTGGCAATATCCAGTCCCAGTCCGGCAGTGTGTGCAGTCAAAAGCTGTATTTCTGGACGATGCTTTATAATCTCGGATACCAGCTTGAGGTTGGCAGGATTATCTTCGACATAAAGCAGGGTGTACAGTGGTTTTCCGGTAAGCTGGGTCAGGACGTTTTCAGATATTTTTATTTTTTTAGTTAGCCGACGTGCTTCGCAGGCAGGGAGTTCAAACCAAAAGCTGCTACCTTTGCCGGGTATGCTGTCTACGCCAATGTCACCTTTCATCAGAATAAGTAATTGCCGAGTCAGGGCCAGGCCAATACCCGTTCCCTCAATTTCAGCGTGCTGGCTCAGGCGTTTGAAAGGCTCAAAGATCTTTTTCTGTTCATGCGGGGCAATACCGGCTCCTTGATCAGAAATCGTTACGCGAGTCCAGTCCTCTTTTAGCCCATGGCAACGCAAAACAACGCGACCACCTTGTTTGTTATATTTTATTGCATTGGTCAATAAATTGATCATAATCTGCTTAAGCCGGACTCTATCCGCCCTTACATGACATTTTGTGTTTTCATTTTCTTCGATAACAAGTTCAATTTTTCTCTGCTTTGCGACTGGCCCAAGTAAAGTCAGGCATTCCCGCAAGGCAGGCCAGATTTCCACATCCTCGATTGACAATCTGACTTTTTCCGCATCAATCTTTGCCAGATCCAGCACTTCATTAATAAGTTCCAGAAGGTGTTCCCCCGCACCAAGAATTTCCTTCAGGTAGTCAGCATAAGACGGTGAGAGTAAATTGGCAGGATCCGACTGCATTAATTGACCGAAACCCAGGATAGCATTCATGGGGGTGCGTAATTCATGGCTCATCCGGGCAAGAAATTTTGATTTGGCCTGTGCAGCCTGTTCTGCTTTTTCCTTGGCGGCTTTTAATGAATCATTAGCCTGGTTGAGCGATTCGACCATTTCCTCCAGTGCGGCAGTTCGCCTTTTAACCCTGTTTTCAAGTGCAATGGCACTCTGGAACAGGGCATAGCTGTCTCCTTCAAAATCCATGCTGTGTTCAATGCGTTCCACCAGAACCTGGTTGATTTTTTTTGCTTTGTCGAGCTTGTTCTCAAGTTCCAGGCAGTGTGGACAGGCTTCTTTCTTATTCATTTTTTTCACCCGGTTGCATCGCGCCAATAGCCACACCGGTAAATGTCTGATTTACATGCATGCCGTTGAACTGTTCTCCATAGGTGCTGAAGCCAACCATATTATTATTTATTGCGAGTTGATTAATATCCTCATGGATGTCAGTTTGTTCGATCTCCATGCGTCGAAGAATGCAACCGCAACTAATAATAAGCATTGGTGGCCCAATTTTTTGCCGGATTTCTTCACACATCTGTTCCATATCCTCAACTAGATTCTCCCCCTTGGCCAGGCGCATGATAATTCCCCTGTCAATGGCGCAGTAGAAGGTTAGGCTGTGATCTGGATTAACTCCTTGAATAGAACGAACGAAATTCTGTCCCCCGATTCGAATAACCACCGGGTGTGTTGCAAATACTGCAGGAGATAATTGTTCTACTTTTATGTTCAATAAGCGTGCATATTCATCTGCTGCGGGTTCTGCATTAAACTCATATACGATGCGATGTTTTACATCTGCTGCGGTAACAACCAGTGTCTTTTCAGTCGCGGTAAAATGTTCGCTTTTAAATACTACAAATGGCATTGAGCTGCGAATCAGGCTAAATACAAACCTGTTCCGGCGGAAATTGCCACGGTGGTAGACAAATGTTTTTTGAAAGTCTGTCTCGTCACCGGCAGAACCACCAAATAACGGAATCTCCCCAAGGGCACCATGAAGGGCGCTGGTAATAAGTTCTTCCTGCAGACAAAGGCCATCGATCAACATGAAACTAAAGCTATTGTCAGCGCAAGGATCTTTATCGTCTCGTCTTAGACTGGATAGCATTGTGCGGCCAAGCTCTTCGCCCTGAGCAAAGCCAAAACTATTTGGATTATCAATGCATGTGGTTACTACTTCGAACTTGTCTGCAGCAAGACTAAGCCCGGTCAATGATCCGTGCAAATATCCCTTCGGTGTAATCTCACCAGCCGTGGTGCAACCGATAAGATTGATATCTCCGAAGTGGTGAGTCAATTCGGAGGCAAGGAGATCCAGATTATAATTTGGCGAACAGAAGAAGACCGCGAAAGCGATGTCAGTTTGGTAAATCGCATCATACAGTTCCCTTGCTGCGAGTGCAGGACTGGTTGATTGTGAAACACCTTTGCGAATATTTATATGCATCCCTTCACCCATAATAATTAATTGTAGTTATTTTTTATCTTACATAGGAGCCTTGTTTTTACTGGAGTATTTACTAACTATTTTGACTTGAATCTCATAACAACGAGCCGCTCGTGATATCTTCATGCTTGCTGTTAAATACTAGCTAAACTGAAAACTGGGCAACCAGTCCCTGAAGTTCGCTCGCCATGCGTGCCAGATCTTTACTGGCGACTGATGTTTCTTCTGCACCACTGGCGGTTTGATTGGCCATATCATTAATTTGCACGATGTTTCTATTAATTTCCTCGGATACCGCGCCTTGTTCTTCTGCGGCACTGGCGATTTGAGTGCTCATGTTATTAATGCGTGTAACTGCATTGGCTATGGTGGAGAAGGCATTACCGGATTCGCTGGCATGTTCAACGGCGGCCTGTGCCTGTTCCCGGCTTTGCTTCATTACCAGTACTGCCTGACGAGAACCGCTTTGCAGTTTCTCTATCATTTGGTTGATATCTTTAGTCGACTCCTGGGTGCGTCCGGCCAGGGTGCGCACTTCATCGGCAACTACTGCAAAACCTCGTCCCTGTTCACCGGCTCGGGCTGCCTCAATGGCAGCATTCAGGGCCAGTAGATTGGTTTGTTCGGCGATGCTGGTAATGACATCCATTACCGAGCTGATCTCTTTGCTATACTGTTCCAGATCATGAATAGTTTGTGACGAATGTTCAATCTGATCCGCCAGTTTGTTGATTTGTTCAACGGCCTGACTAACTATTCGACTGCCATTTTGCGTATGATCATTCGCTTCACTTGCCGCATTGGCGGTATCGTTAATATTACCGGCGACTTCCTGTACGGTGGCCGTCATTTCGTTCATGGCTGTGGCTACCTGCTCGGTTTCCAAGCGCTGTTGTTCGATAATGGTGCTGCTCTGGGTGGTTATCGCCGACATTTCTTCTGATGCGGCCGATAACTGTTCGGTTGTATCTGAAATTTGAGAGAGCATTCCCAGTAGTTTTTGGCGCATGCCATTCATGGCACCGAGCAACTCTCCGATCTCATCTGTGCTGTCCACCTCGATAGCTTGGCTGAGATCACCCGAGGCAATAATAATGGTCCGGCGAATTGCGTTGACAATAAAATTTGCAATAAACAGGCTTACAATGACGCCCAAAATAATACTCATGAGCGAGATGATTCCAAGTGTGGACGTGGCTGCAAGCTCATGATTATCGGCACGCTGAGCGCTGGCCTCGGTGAAATGTCCAATGTTGTCTAACAGGGAATTTAGCGTCTTATCCAGCTTGTCTTCTTCTTGCTCCACTTTGTCCGCACGTTGCTCCGCGAGATTTATATTTCCCTGGCGGATAGCAGTAAATGTACTCTGGGCCTTCTGTACATAGTTTTGATGCTGTTGCTCAATATTGTCCAACGCCGGGCCAACGGACTCAATTTTTTTGAGTGCGCTGCCTGAGGTTGATTTTCTGGCTAGCTTAAGTAGCGAGTGCACCTCAGTCAGTGTTAGCTTGATATTTTCAGTACCATCATTGAAGGCATTTATGGCTTCATTTAAATGGGCTGTCTCGGTATCCGTTTGCGGCTGTATCGCACCATAATGCAGGCTGCGTTCAAACTGGAGTACCTGTTTTTGTTGATAGGTTGCAATGGCTGTGAGTTTTTCCGTGAGCGGAATATCCTGCTTGGCAATTGCCGATAGCTCACAACCTATGTTGTTCATGGCATAAATAGCATAAGTTGAACTCAGAATCAGCAGGGTGAGAAGGACACCTGAATTACCTAGTAATTTTGTCCTTAACGATAAATTTTTTAGAAATTGTTTCATTCTTTTTCCCCCTTGGGATCAGTCGATTTTACTCAGGATATCCGTGCTAAAAGGGAGAATCCATCTATTGGTCAGTGACCAGTATTATAATTTTGAGGGCCAGACATTAGTCTGGCGTTACCGAAGGACAAAGGCGGAGGTAGAAGGCCGCTGTCTTTGGTAATAAGCGACTGCATTTTGTAAACCTTTAGGATTTTTATGGCTTTTCTGTAGCCAGTTGGTTAAAGGTGTCCCACGCTGCCAGAATATCTTGTGCGACACTTTTTACCTTGCGTCGATCAGAGCGTGCTTTCCTGCGCAGCAGCTCAAACGCATCCTGTCGCCCCAGGTGGTGGCGTTCCATCAGCATGCCGACCACGACGTTGACCAGGTTACTGGTTTCCAGTGCGCCATCAAGACGTTTATTGGTGTCCTGGAGTTGCTGGATTTCCTGTGCCCTTTTCAAGGCCGTTTCAATCGTGGGAATGACCTCGGTTACTTCGCGCGGTTTTATCAGATAGCCCAATGCGCCTACAGAAACAGCCTGTTTCACATAGGTTTCATCAGAATGGGAGGAGAGAAAGATCGAGGGGATGCACATATATTTTAAGCTTTGAGCGGTTTTGAAGCCCGACTGTCCTGGCATGCAGATTTCCAGAATGGCCAGATCAGGGAGCCATTCATTAGCTGCAAGTTGAAGCGCCTGTTCGCCACTATAAGCAAGACTTACTTCATAACCGATATCCTTTAACCCATGGCTAAGGTTCGCAAGTATTAGGCCATCATCGTCAACCAACAATAATTTTTTTGTTTTCAATACCTGTTCTCCATTTGTAACCTGATCAGGTCCTGCCCCATATCAATAAGCGGTGGTGGATTGATTAGTTAACCTGTCATGTTTTTTCTTGCCGGCTAAAAGTTGTGCTCACAAAAAAATAACAAGCTGAGAATGGTCATTGTTATTGGCTGCCAAAAAGCGATGCATTTTCTTTGGCTAGGTTAAAGTTAAATCAACAACGGTTGAGCCAGCCAAATATTTGGCCATGCAAGAACCAGGGCATGATGAAAATAGGCTATTGTTTACTGACGGGGATTAGGGCAGTTGAGTGGTTGCAAGGCGTTTGAAAGGGCAATGCATACTTTAAAATTAAGCTTACCATAAAGCTTAGAAACGGTACAAATACTAATAGCAATTTATACTTGGGCATACGTTTTTTGGCCTACCCAGGCGGGCTGATTTTTGTGCTTTTGTGCATAAAACAACTAGGCCTTAAGGCCTAGTTGCAGGTTTTTCTGTTAGCCCGATTGTTTTAAGTAAAAGATTGGCATCTACTGGTTTGCTAAGACATATTTCAGCACCGGCATTAATGATGCGATCGATGTTCTGTGTTGATGGATAGCCTGTCATGGCGATGATCCTTAATGTTTTACAGGCAGGGTTACTCTTGATTTGTGCGCATACCTCAAAACCGTTCAGCCCGGGCATCATTAAATCCAGCAGCAAAATATCGGGTTTAAAAGACTGAACTTTTTGTCCCGCATCAAAACCGTTATAGGCGACCGCTGTTTGCGGCGGATTATCCGTGTTGGATAATAACTCGACCAGGAAATTTGCAAGTTGCCGGTTGTCATCGACTATGAGAATGCGGGTTACCGGATGGCTGGGCGAGAGAAAAGCAAGATTACGCTTGCGGGCAAATTGTTCAACATCGTGATAAATAAAACGACGATGGCCGCCAACCGTTGTCGAGGCTTTAAGCCAGCCTTTTTGTGCCCATTGGCGCACGGTAATGGGAGAGACCATTAACAATTCTGCAACTTCGTTTGGAGTCATATACTTTTTGCGCATGGGGGAGGATTGGTTTTCCTGTCGGATTAAATGAATGGCGGAAGACAGGTTGTATTATTGCAAAATAGTTTTCCTGGGGGGGCTAAAAATTGTGTTTGCCCTAACCGTGTTAGTTTTGCCGCTGAATTTTTTAGCCTTTGTCTGATAACTATAGTCAGGAATATCGAAATAATCGATTATATTATTAGGTTTTACCGTTAACTGACATCGGTTGTTTTCTGCGGCTGATTTTTGGGTGCCGGTAGCCGTTTTGGAATGTAGACATGGGTCCAATTCGGCCCTGCTTGATTTTTGAGCATGAAATGTCCCCACTTTTTCCTGCCCATTCCCCAAGGTTTGTGGCAGGGTGGTTTATTGCAACTATTTGTCTTCTGATGAACGCTTTTATTTGCCTGTAAGGTCAGGGTTTGCTATTGATCTGGATCAGATAACGAAGCCCTGAAGCGGGGCATTATAACCTTGTTATTTTTAACGATAATAATAAAAGCCGGTTTCAGAACATCATCATTATTTTCAATTTTACTATATTTCAACGGGGGTAAATTATGTCACCAATCAATATTGAAGAGTGGATGCATTCATCCGATGAGGAGCGAGCGCGCATACATAAAAGTTGGGATACCCGTCATGGTGAAGGTAAGGATATTGCCACGAAAGTTGCCAGTTTGTTCGGCAAGGAATGTATTTACAATATTTCCGAGGTCGATATTCTGGATTTAGATGGCGAATGGCTGATCGATGCTTACGTGGTTGCCGAAGATTACGATAATCTTAAAGATCGCAAGAATGTCGAGTTCCTGGGTTTTCGGGTGAAATTCAGTCGCGCCGAAAATCGCTCTGCCTGAATCGGTGACAACGATCGCCTGCCTCTTGGGCATGGTTGATTGCTGATATTCTCCTGCCAGCTTAAAAATGATGCAAATATGGAAATAATGACGCCAGCAGGGATTTCGATAAAACAGGCTGATGGATATGTTGTTCGGGGCATTTGGCTCATTCGCCGCATGGGCTATGGCTTGTTTGTGCTGCTCGCGGCCTGCTCATCCCAGAGTAATTCGCCGCTTAGTGAGCCGGTACAGCTAGATTATAATTTGTTGCTGAGCTTGCCGGCACGGCCGATCTCCTATGAACATAAGGTCCGACCGATTATCGACCGACGTTGTGTGGTCTGTCATGGTTGTTATGATGCGCCCTGCCAGTTAAAACTCTCTTCTTACGAAGGCCTGCAGCGGGGGGCGAACCGGACGCGGGTTTATGATGGCCACCGTATTCTGGGGGTGGAGCCAACGCGCCTGTTCATTGATGCAAAAACCACCCGTGAATGGCGGGATCGGGGTTTTTCTCCGGTTTTAAATGAAGTTAATACAAAAGATCCGCAACAGAATCTGGAAAATTCGCTGCTCTACCAGATGTTGCGTTTGAAGCAACGGCATCCACAGCCCCGAGTGGGGCGTCTACCAGACAGTTTTGATATCAGCCTGGATCGCAAACAGATCTGTCCGAGCCTGGAGACCTTTGCAGATTATGCGCGCAAGACACCGGCCTGGGGTATGCCCTATGCCATGCCCAATCTTAGTGAGACCGAATACCGGACCCTGGTGCAGTGGCTGGCCCAGGGTGCACCCCGGGATGAACCTGTGGGGATATCGGATGAGGCTCGCAGGCAGGTAGATAAATGGGAAACATTTCTAAATGGCTCCAGTCTGCGGCAGAAGCTGGTCAGCCGTTATTTATACGAACACCTGTTTTTGGCCCATATTCATTTTGAAAAAGCACCCGTACGAGAATTTTTCCGGCTGGTGCGTTCGCGTACCACCCGCCCTCAGGCAGTGGATGAAATCGCCAGCATCCGACCCTTCGACGATCCAGGGACGGCCAAATTCTATTACCGTTTTGTGCATTATACGCCCAGTATTGTTGCCAAGAGTCATGTGGTCTATAGCTTGTCTGATGCGCGTATGCGGCGCTATAGGGCGCTGTTTTTTGAACCGGATTACCTGGTTAAGCGCCTGCCATCTTATCAGCCAGAAGAGGCGTCTAATCCCCTCAAGGCTTTTTCAGCTATTCCGCCCGCTTCACGCTACCGGTTTTTACTGGATGATGCGCGTTTTTTCATCGAAGGCTTCATCAAGGGACCGGTTTGCCGGGGACAGGTTGCCCTGAATGTGATTGAAGATCGGTTCTGGGTGGTGTTTCTGAACCCCGCGCATCAGATGTTTTCTGATGACTCCGATTTTCTGAATGTAGTCTCGGATTATTTGCAACTGCCAGCCGAGCGCGGTGATACGTTTAATATGTTCAGTATCTGGACAGATTACTGGCAACGCTATCAGCATTATGTTGAGGCACGGGAAAAGTATTTTAGCCAGATACCCTCGGTCAATTTGACACAAGCCATGAATCATTTATGGGATGGCGAGGGACACAATCGCAACGCGGCGTTGACCATATTCCGCCATTTTGACAGCGCCTCAGTCAGGTATGGTCTTCTTGGCGATTACCCGGAGACAGCCTGGGTGATCGATTATCCCCTGTTGGAGCGCATTCATTATTTACTGGTGGCGGGTTTCAACGTCTACGGCAATATTGGTCATCAGCTCAATACACGCTTATATATGAATTTTTTGCGCATGGAGGGAGAGGATAATTTTCTGGCCTTCATTCCGAGCAGTCAACGTACAGCGATCCGTAACACCTGGTATGCCGGTATGCGCTCAAAGCAGGAACTGATATTCAGCACACGCAAGGACTGGCTCAGTGTGGATCGGGTCACCGGCTATCAGACGGATAATCCTCAACGTGAGCTTTATCAGCATATTCAGAAGCGGCTCGCAGCTATTGCCCCGCTGGATGATGCGATCAATCGTTGTCATAACCGTAACTGTGAAGATGCAACAGTGTCGGATATCGAACGACAAACGAACCATCATATGCGTGAGATTGCGCAGATAGGGGGGGAAGTGATCCGCGTTTTTCCTGATCTGGCCTATGTGCGAGTGAAGATCGGCAATCAGCGCTATCTCGATTATTCCTTGATTCGGGACAAGGCTTACAAAAATCTGTCTTCTTTTATGGACAATGGCGCCGATGTCGAGCGCGATATTCAGGATATCAAGAATGATCACATGACGGTTCTCAAAGGTCTGGAAGGTTCCTATCCCAATTTTTTCTTTGATGTGAAGCTGGGAAGCGTTGAACAGTTTACCCACGAGTATGCCGCTATACGTAACATGAAGGATTATGAACGTTTTGTTGCTCGTTTTGGTGTGCGCCGCACGCAGGTAGGTTTCTGGAAAATTGCAGATTGGTTTCAGGCACGCTATGCGGAGGAGCAGCCTATGTTGTCTGGTTTGTTAGATCTTAATCGTTATCGTAACCGCTAATGGGTATTGCCGAGTCCATCGTGATTGTTGTGTTATCGTGGAAAAAACAATTCCCTTTCGATTAGAAAGGATACTGGCCAGGATATTTGGGGCATAAAGTCGGCGGTGTTTTGCAAGCAGCCATTGACGACGCATTTGCTTTTTTTGATCTGCATCAATAACATTGGTCATCATACTCATCATATTGCCCGATTCGGATAAAATATATCCGTTTTGGCGGACTGATCATTGCATACGAAAGAAGTCTTTAAATATAAATATTTAATCCGGGAGCGAGATTCCGGATGATATTATCCCACTACGTTCATACTTTTGGTCAGGCGATGCTGGCCCGTTATGGCGAGCGAGTTCATAAGTTGGCCATCGATGCTGCGTTTACCTGTCCCAATCGTGACGGCAGCAAAGGTATCGGCGGCTGCACCTTCTGTAACAACCAGTCCTTTAGTCCCAA
>VAPK010023500.1_pt1 | contig 11243 bp, 6 predicted proteins | sample 3395031 | NCBI WGS metagenome assembly VAPK01 (sample SAMN08290443, study PRJNA428436) | hydrothermal vent metagenome | isolation source: Deep-sea hydrothermal vent chimney 1 | place: Pacific Ocean: Juan De Fuca Ridge
GGAATAATCAACTTATATCGTGTCCCAATTGATGGTGATACACCGATAAACATAAGTAACTTAGCAGAAAATCCTGTTTCGATTCCGATCGGTCATTTGGACTTCAAAATCAGCCCGAATGGTGACAGAGTAGTCTATATGGCTGAAAAGCCAGATCAAGCACGTTTAGAAGTTTACAGTGTATCAATGGTAGATAATTCAACTGTAAAATTAAGTAGTCTTCCATTCTTTAGTTTGGGGGTCTCAAGTTTTGATGTTAGCCCAGATGGAAGTAGGGTTGTGTTTAATGTCCCCGCTAACTCTTTATTTCGGGTTCCTGCTAGCTTATATAGTGTTTTAATCAGTGGCGGTAATCAGGTGAATATGGGAGGCACATTAATTCCTAATGCAAATAATTTCACTATTGCATTTAGTGACTTTCTCATTAGTCCAAATAGTCAACGCGTGGTCTTTAGAATAGACAATAGTGTTAATGATATTGTTGAGTTATATAGCGTGTTAATCACAGGTGGGAACCCTGAAAGGGTTAGTGCTGTTTCTTCAAATCCTTTCATCACGACAGATGATGTTGTAGCGGGTTACATCATCAGTCCAGATAGTCGTCGAGTGGTTTATCGAACAGATAGAGCGATCCTTCAAAAAAACTTATTTAGCTCCCCGTTGTTAGCAGGAAGTTCAATTGGCTCACGATTTATAGCTTCGTTTGTTGATAATGACTTTAAAATATCCCTTGATTCAAATAGTGTGATTTTTAAGTCTGCAAATGGAATTTTCGAAAAGAAAAATTTATATAAGGTTCCAATTACAAGTGGCGCAAGGACGCAATTGAATAACACGCTAGGTGCAGATGAATCTATGAGTACATTTAGTATTAGTAAGAACGGAAGCCATCTGGTTTTTAAGGTAAATGATCAGAATGATAATAACGGAGATGCGTTGTATGCGATTAAGATGGGTAATTCAACCATAGCCCCTATTATGCCTATTTTAATGTTATTACTGCTGGAATAAGTGAAGACTTTTAAAGAATCTACAATTCATTAAAAAAGGGGGGGGTGCCATTGCACTTTATTAGAGGTGTGGCGGCTGGTTAAAATTACCTCCTTAGCTGTGTGCAGGCTTAAGTTCTTTTATTTAATCTGTCTTATGCTGAGGCCTCAGCTCCGTTTCAAGGTTTTTAGCTGCGTAATTACTGCTGAAAAGTCTTTTTCACCAAGACCTTCCTTTACAAATTGTTTATAGAATTCTGTGGCATGTTTTCCCATAGGAGTAGCGGATGCCATATCTTCTGCTGCCTGTTGAGATAATCGTAAATCTTTAAGCATTAATTCAGCCGTAAAGCCTGGTATAAAGTCATTATCTGCTGGACTTAAAGTGCCAATACCCGCAACAGGACAATAGTTTAGCAGTGACCAACAAGAGCCTGATGAGGTTGACATTGCATCAAACAGCGCCTGTGGTTCGAGCCCTAATTTTTCACCTAAAACAAACGCTTCACTTAAGCCAATCATGGTAATGCCGAGCAGCATATTATTACAAATTTTTGCTGATTGACCCGCACCACCTTTACCGCAGTGAACCAGCTTTCCAGCGAAAACATTGAGAACATCTTTTGCTTTATTGAAGGTATTTGTCTCGCCACCAATCATTAAAGTCAATGTGCCAGCTTGTGCGCCAGTAATACCACCCGATACCGGTGAGTCCAGACTGAGAAGCCCATTATCATTCGCTATTTGATGTGCTTTGAGTGCACTGGAAACATCGACAGTTGAACAATCGATTAATACGGTGCCTTTGTTCGTAACGGGGATTATTTCTTCTAATACAGACAGTAGTATAGGGCCACTAGGGAGCATGGTAATAATGAATTCAACACTTTTGGCCGCATCTGCAGCATGCTTGACAACCTCCATTCCTTCATCAGCAGCAGTTTTTCGAATAGCATCCGCTGTATCAAAAGCCTTAATCTGATGTCCTGCTTTAAAAAGGTTGATAGCCATTGGCATGCCCATATTACCTAAGCCGATAAATCCTATATTGCTCATTGTATTTACCTTTAATCATGTTTTTCATATTATGATAGTACTTATATCGAATTTTGTGGGTAAATATGTACAAAGGTCAGCATCTCACTATTAAAAAAGCGTCAGGTTCCTATACGCATCATGCGCTGGGCTTAGGTGATAATAGAGTGATCCATTATTCTGGTCTGGCGAATGACTTTGTGACTGCTGGTGTGATTGAAGAAGTATCTTTGGAGGAATTTTCTAAAGGCAAAGAAATTCAGGTTAGACCACATCTAGATCGTAAATATGAAATTGAAGCAGCTATTATTCGTGCAAACTTAAGAATAGGGGAGAAGCAGTACCATATTCTACATAATAATTGCGAGCACTTTGTTGAGTGGTGTATTTCGGGTAAACACCGAAGTCTTCAATCTCGTCGAGGTAAAATATTATATTCAGCAGGAATGGGAGCGAGAGCGTTGATAGGCGCAAAAAATCCCATTGGTTTTATTGCAGGAGCAGCAGCAGGTTATGCTTATATTAATCATCAGGGACTTAAGAAAGTCCCTGATTTTAAAAAACTGGAAGCAGAGTTTGAGCGGCTTATGAGTTTGAAAAAGGCAGTGACTACAGAGAAATCTGTGATTAGTCTACCTTTTATAAAGTAGTTAGCAGTTAGCTTCCACAACCACCACCACAGCAGCTATCACTTTTTTCTTCTTCTGCTGCGTGACTACCACAACCGCCAGGTGCATGCGGATGACCATGTGCAATCTCTTCTTCAGTTGCTTCGCGAATATCGACTACAGCAACATCAAAGTGTAAGGTTTGTCCTGCAAGTGGGTGATTAGCATCTATTTTGATGGTATCACCTTCAACCCCAGCAATCGTTATAACTTGAGTGCCGTGGGCTGTCTGTGCGTGAAATTGTGCACCAGCAATTAGCTCTTCATCTGGGATTCCTTCAAACATATCGCGTTGAACAGATTCAGTTAAACTATCATCACGAATCCCATAGGCATCTTCTGGTGCAACAATGAGATTAAAACTGTCATCTACAGATTTTTCAGCTAATGCCGTTTCTAAACCCTTGATAATGCCACCCGTGCCATGCATATAAAGAAATGGATTTTCCTTATCAGCTTGATCAAGCACTTGACCATCATCATCCTTTAGGGTGTATGTAAGTGTTGCTACTTTGTTATCTGTAATTTTCATTTAGGGATACCAATAGATAGAGGTTATTGGGCAGGGATTCTGCCATAAATCGAAGATAAATTACAGGTTGATCTCTTTAAAATAAGATATTCTCTTTCTTGTACGAATCAACACTTTCACCACCACCTATGAAAGGATAAGGGTTTGGGTATAAATCTGATCTTTGGATAATTTACCTATTTTCACTCAATATTTTTAATATGATCAGGTTTTAGTGCCTTTAAAATTAACTTGATGAGAAAATCACAGCTTAATTTATTCATGTGTGGATTAACAAGATTTAATAAACTCATGTTATTCTCCTTTTCTTTTGTGTACCCAAGGTAATTTTTAGAATGTCATTTAGACGAATAATTTATTCTCTATTGCTCTATCTATTACTTCCTTTGGTACTGTTGCGCTTATTGTGGCGTAGCAAATCTAACATCGCATACCGACAAAGAATTCCTGAAAGGTTAGGCTTTGTGTCTCAGGATAGTCAACGTCCTGTTATTTGGTTACATGCTGTCTCGGTAGGTGAAACTATTGCAGCGCGACCATTGATTGAGTCAATTTTGAAGGATTATCCCGATTATCGTTTGTTGGTTACAACGACAACCCCCACGGGTTCTGCACAACTTAAAAATCTATTCTCTACACGTGTTGCACATGTGTATTTCCCCTATGATTTACCCGATGTGATTGCTCGTTTTATGCGGAAAATGAACCCTTTAATGCTGATCGTGATGGAGACTGAAATTTGGCCGAACCTATATGCCGCTTGTAATAAGAGAGAGGTACCCTTGTTAATGCTGAACGCGCGCTTATCTGAGAAATCAGTCGTCGGTTATAGCAAGTTTAAATCTTTGGTTTCTGAAACTTTAGCCAATGTAGATGTTATCTCTGTTCGTTCTATTATGGATGCAGAAAGATTCAAACGACTGGGAGCCAGTGAACAACAAATTAAAGTATTAGGTAATATCAAATATGATATTAAACCCAATAAACAACAAATTGCTATCAGTCAACAACGACAAAAAGAGTGGGGAGTCGAGAGGAAAGTATGGGTGGCTGCTAGTACCCATGAAGGTGAGGATAAAGATATTTTAATGATATACGCACAGTTATTAATACAGTTTCCTTCATTAATACTTATTTTGGTGCCAAGACATCCTGAGCGTTTTGATGATGTTTATGAAATGTGTCAGGCATTAGAAAAACAAGATATCTGCACCATCAGACATTCGCAGGTAGACACCTATGCAAACCAAAATTTCAATATAATTTTGGGTGATACCATGGGTATTATGCAAAGTTGGTTTGCAAGTGCTGATGTAGTTTTTGTGGGTGGATCGCTAGTGCCGACTGGAGGACATAATCCACTGGAAGCTATTTTATTTGGCGTGCCTGTGGTGAGTGGTAAATACATGTTTAATTTTGAAGACATGCTGAGCACCTTGGGCGACTCTGGCTTGTTAACACTGTGTGAAAACACAACAGAGTTGAAACAGAATATAACGAAGTTACTCACTGAATCAAATAAGGAGTTGCTGCTCAAAAAATCTGAAGAAATCATGCAGCAACACCGAGGTGTTACTGCACGCTTAATTAAGCTAATTGGTGAGTATTAGAGTTGGACTAACTATTTAAAATTTCCAATCTTGTAAAAAAGGCGGGGGTGCCATATAGACTGTCATCGGAAGTTAAATGGCTACATAATTATTAATTATCTAATGCCATACGCTCAGCAATTTTCTTATCCATTAATTCTTGAGGAGTAAGTAATTGTTCTATTTCTTCTTCTGGCTTACTCATTTCTTCAAGAGATAGACCTGCGAACAATGAGTCTTCTTTTGGTACAGGCTTAGTTCCTAGATTAGCTTCAGTGCTAGATGCTTCGCCTTGGGTTTGATTAACTTCTTCAGTCGTCTCTTCACTTGGCGCATCATGCATATTGGCATAGCTATTATCTTCAAGATTAATTTTAACTTGTAAGTTACTCGGTGAATCAGCATTTTTAAGTGCTTCTTCTAAAGAGATTACGCCTTCTTTGTAGAGTCTGTGAATATGGCTGTCAAAGGTTTGCATACCAAGTTCTTCAGACTTTTCCATCACCTCTTTAATACCCATGATGTCGCCTTTGGTTATCATGTCTTTGATAATGGGCGTACCTAATAAAATTTCAATCGCGGCGACACGTTTGCCATCTATGGTTGGAATTAAACGCTGTGATATAAAGGCTTGAATATTGATACCAATATCCATCAAAAGTTGATTGTGACGTTCTTCTGGGAAGAAGTTAATGATTCGATCAAGTGCTTGGTTAGCATTATTGGCATGCAGTGTAGAAAGACAAAGATGCCCCGTTTCTGCAAATGCCAGTGCATGTTCCATCGTTTCTTCAGTACGAATTTCACCAATTAAAATAACATCGGGTGCCTGTCTCAAAGTGTTTTCTAGTGCATCTGCATAACTATCAGTATCTACACCAATTTCACGTTGGCTAATGAGAGATTTTTTGTGGGGGTGTACATACTCAATTGGGTCTTCGATGGTAACGATATGACCTGCTGAATTCGTGTTACGATGATCAATAAGAGCAGCTAAAGAAGTTGATTTTCCTGAACCAGTTCCACCGACAAACAGAACGAGTCCGCGTTTATTCATAATGACTTTTTTCAGAATGTCTGGCAAACCGAGTGAATCTGCATTTGGGATATCGACTTTGATATTACGAATAACCATTGCTATATGTGTGCGCTGTTTGAAAATATTTATTCTAAAGCGACCAATATCAGGCTCATCCAAGGCAAGGTTCATTTCTGGTTTTTTGTCAAACTGCTCTTGTTGTTCTTTATTCATTAAAAATTTAGCAATTTCTTCCAACTCTTCAGTGGTCATTTTGTTTTGTGATAATACTTTTAAATGACCTTGGAACTTCGCCGAAGGTGGTGCATTAAATGTCAGGTAAAGGTCTGAACCATCATTTTGAACGAGAGTACGCAGGTAATTTTTGAATTCCATCAGAGGTGCCTTTGATTATTGTTATTTATTATTAGAGTCTCTATTAGAGGGTGATTTTATGCTAGAAATGGTGAGTTATGAAGCAAATTCCGATTAGCTGTAGCTACTGGTATATCTACAATCTTATAAAAAAGGGGGGGGTGCCATCTGTCATTAAGCACTATTTAGAACGATGTGTATAAACGCCGTCCCAGTCTTTAGATGATAGTTTACTGACTCTATCAATATAGAGTTGATACAAAAAGTCATTTGAGTCGTTATGCAGTTTTTCAAATTCATTTTTAGCTGCTTGCCATTCGCCTTTTAAATAGCATTCAAAAGCATGCCGATGAGTTTCAAGTTGTAATAGCTGTTGCTCAGTTAATTTTCGCTTTTCCATCAAGGGTTCATAAATTTTGATGGCATCTTTTTTCCCCTTAACGCGGACAAAATCCACATAGCGAAAAGCAATATCAGGGCATTGGTTTTTAGTGTCTTCACTGACTAGAATTTTCACTTGGTAAAATTTTGTTAGGCTTTCCAAACGTGAACCTAAATTAACGGCGTCTCCTAAAACTGTATAGGCACGGCGATAATCAGAGCCCATGTCACCAACATTCATCTCCCCAGTGTGAACTCCAATTCCAGCAGCTACTTCTGAAATGCCCAGTTGTTTAAACTCATCTTGCATTGCGGTTATCTTTGTTTGCATCTGAAAAGCAGATATAACTGCCTGATGTGCATGGTTTGGAAGCTTGATAGGTGCTCCCCAAAATGCCATCACCATATCGCCTACATATTTATCTATGGTTCCCTCATTATCAAATATAATTTTAGTAATGGGTGTAAGGTATCTATTTAAAAAGTCTTTTAATTCTCTGGTAGTGAGTGGTTCAGAAAGGGAAGTAAAGTTACGCAAATCTGAAAAAAGAACGGTCATCACTCTTTTTTGCCCATCCGTTGAGATTTGATCAGGGCTATCAATGAGCTTATTTATATGTTCTACAGGTACGTATTGGCCAAACATATTATGAATACGTTTACGGGCCTTACTTTCCTGCAATAAGCCATGGATAATGTAGACTCCTGTAATAGAGAATATTAGTAATAATGGCAAAATAATGGGTAGATTAATTCGCTGATAAGCCCATAGCCAATAATTAAAAGCAAAGCTTAAAAATAGCAATACGGATCCCGTAACTAGCAGCGTCGCGGGTTGTAACTTAGGATAGACTAAGGTCATTAAAGCACCAAGAATGGTCAGTAAAACAATGATGGCACCTTTTGTCCAATCGGGTATGTAGGAGATACTTTTGGGGTTTAAAATACCATGGACAATATTGGCTTGAATTTCAACCCCAGGGAAACTTGCTTGGACAGGAGTGGTCGGTAGATCAGCCAGAGCTATAGCAGATGTGCCAATGATTGTAATGGCTCCTTCGAGATCAGGTATTAACTTGCTTGCATGTAAGATTTCAGTGGCAGAGTAATAGGGGAAGTGCTTAGGTTTACCTAAGTAGGGAATTAATATTTGCCCCTTAGCATCTGTTTTTACATGGGTCTTTCCTAGAGAAATATGGGATATTGTGGTTGTACTTCCAACCGTATTTGTGTGTAGCTCAATTGCGTCCTCAATCAAATAAATTCTAGCAATTTCCAAGGCGAGAGAGGGATATATTTGCTCATTATAGAGAGCAATTATTGGGGTTTTACGTAGAACACCATCACTGTCAGGTGTACTAGAAATAAAACCACTGCCCATAGCATTACTTGTGAATTTATTTAAGTTAGCTGTATAACCAAGCATTTCTATAACGGTTAATGACTCAGTATCTGTTAACTCTGTTTTAAATGAGCTTTTGGCTAACTTTCCTGATTGCGTAAGTAATGTTTTATGAAAGGGGTATCCGAGTACAATTTCTTTATCTTTAATCGTATTTGCAAAAATACTATCAGCATCAAGTGTTTTCGCTATCGAATTATACCAGTCTGGAACTGGAATATTGGATTTAGTAAGCGCTTGCTTCACAGATTCAGCTGGATTTAATTCAGGTTCTGAATGAACTATATCCAAAGCGATGAGGGATACATTATTAGCATAAAGCTTATCGACTAGCGTAGCTAACTTTTTACGACTCCATGGCCATCTGCCTTCATTCTTAAGACTCAATTCATCTATGTCGATAATAACAATGGGGGGTGTATTGTTGACTTTTGTAGGAAGACTAAGTCTTAAACGAATGTCATAAGGGATAGCTTCAAGCCTTTGCAAAATGTCTATGGTGGTTGTTTTATTGCTTAAATAGAGAAGACAAGCAAGAATCGTTAGAACAATGCCCGTGATTATAGGTATTAGAGACTTTTTATAGGGTTGAAACAGTTGGTCACCTCAAAGTAGAGCTTAAGGGGCGCAATAAGAGACACCTTAACAGTACAATTATAGTCGGTGTTGAACACTTTTGCCTCACCCATATGGGTAATACCACAACTGATGTATTTTTGTAATGATGACGGTTGGATTGGATAAACTAGGTTTAATTTGAGACATGAGTTTGAATGTAAAATTAGTCAAACTTGCACTGCTTATAGTGATGTTTTCGTTATTGAGTGGGTGTGGTGGAGGTTCACCAAATCAAGATATAGCAATTTCTGAGAACACTCCAAACGCTGTAGATGCAACAAATGGTACTGAAATGCCGTTATTTAAAGGTGTTGCTCAAAAAGGACCCTTTGAGAAAAATTCTTCTATTCTCATTGAAAAATTAGATTCAGAGGGTATTGCAACGGGCGATAGCTTAAGTACCATCGTTAGCCGTGAAAATGGAGGGTTCAATTATTCTATTCCTGCAGGCTGGAATATTAATGATCCTAAACCCTATATTCAAATCACTTCTCAAGGAAAAGTACTTGATGAATCGATAGGTTTATTTTCAACTAAGCAGCTAGAGTTGGTTTCTATTACAGCAAAACCAGATAGTAGCTCAATTAATTTGTTAACTCACTGGAAAGCCCAAAGAGCAAGAACATTACTTAGTGAAGGACAAAATTTAAAAAGTGCTTTAAGACAATCAGAAAAAGAGCTTATTAAACTGTTCGGTATTGGACAGTCTGAACAACTGGACTACACACTTATTGAATCTGACTCTAAGCCAAATAATGATAAAAATAATAGCCAGTTACTGCTTCTTTCTGGAACGGTGATGGCAGTTGCTAACCAAAGAGGAGTTGATGTACAGCAGCTTATTGACCAAATAGGTGATGACTTTGCCGTGAATGGAAAAATTGATCTAGCGGGTAAAGACTGGTTTAAAAGATTACAAGCAAATATCAGGGATAATCCATCTTCTCACCATAATAATTATGTAAAGAATATTACTAAGTTTCTGAATATATCACTTGTTTCTAGTGATCATTTGCCTAATGTAATTACCTTCGCATCGAAACCCTCTGCAATTTTACCAACAGAAGTATTTGCCGAACCTGGTGAAACAATCATTCTCGATGGCAGTGAAAGTCACGATAATAATAGTGGCTCACTTGTGAATTTCACATGGTTTAGGATTGATCAACAAACACAATACAGTGTACCTTTGAGTGATCGTTTTGCTGTTAACCCAAGTATTACGGTGCCTGATGAGGAATCAACTTTATTGTTTGCGTTAGTTGTAACAGATAATAATGATCTTACGGATACTACCGTAATTAAAGTTATCGTCGAAATACCGCCTGATTCCAATCACCCACCAATAGCTGAAAACCAAAAAATAACTACAAAGGAAGATACTCCCGTAGATATTAAATTAATTGCAACGGATGAGGATGGTGACTTTATCCGCTTTAATTTTTCAACGCCTTTATTGTTAGCAAATGGCATTGTGGAAGGTGTACCACCAGATTTAACCTTTATTCCTGATCAAAACTTTAATGGCAATGAAGGTTTTCTTTTTACCGTTAGTGATGCTTCTCAAACATCACCGTCAGGAATTGTAGAAATTACTGTTTTGCCTGTTAATGATAGACCTTTAGCTAATGATTTACAGTTAAGCACTGAGGTTGATCAAGCTATTGCAGATGTCGCTCTTACTGGATTTGATGTAGATGGTGATTCATTGACGTTTAATATTGAAACGAACCCAAATCATGGAACACTAACAGGAAGTCCACCGAATCAAAGCTATTCTCCAGATTTTGGGTATTTAGGATCTGACAGTTTTACATTTGTAGTAAATGATGGCGTATTAGATTCAGAAATAGCAACAGTTTTGATAAATATTGTTGTGGGTAATATTGATCCTATTGCTCAGGATGATAATTTTAGCGTAGATGAAGATGCATCAATTAATATTAATCCATTAATTAATGACACAGATTTAAATGGTGATAGATTAGAGCTTGTTTCAATAAATGGTAATCAATTAACAGGGAGCACCCAACAAATTCCCGTTAGTAATGGTTCGATTAGTATTGAGTCAAATGGTGATATTAGTTTTGCTGCTAATAGTAATTTCTCTGGAACATCTATTTTTGATTATCAAATTTCAGATGGTAATGGCGGAAGTTCAATGGCAACCATCACTATAACCATCACGTCAGTTAATGATAAACCCATTGCTCGATCGTTTGAAATCGACTTAAATCAAGATGCATTTATTCAGCTTGTCGAAGGTTCAGGAGCACAAGAATTAGGTGGTAGTGATGTAGATAATGATAGTTTAACGCTCATCGATATCACAGAACCTAGCTCAGGAATCTATAGTGCTGGTCGATATACTCCAACACTAGGTTTTTGCGGCACGGATAGTATTCAATACAGAGTATTTGATGGGTTTGCCGAATCAGCTCCAGCTACGATAAGCTTTAATGTTAACTGTAAGCCACAAGCTACGACTCAACATATAAACTTAAATACGGTTAGTTTCCCGTTAGAAATTACACTGTCTGGTACAGACATGGATAATAACTTACCGTTAACCTATAAAATTCTAGAATTGCCACCTGTGCCTAGTGGTGGATCCTTGGACAATGTGCTTGTTAATA
>VAPK010240228.1_pt1 | contig 11240 bp, 8 predicted proteins | sample 3395031 | NCBI WGS metagenome assembly VAPK01 (sample SAMN08290443, study PRJNA428436) | hydrothermal vent metagenome | isolation source: Deep-sea hydrothermal vent chimney 1 | place: Pacific Ocean: Juan De Fuca Ridge
AACCAGAAAAAGAATGAAATGCTATTGGTTAAAGTATAAAACCTTTTGGCTTCATCAAGCATGTTATGAGTACTGATAGCGCTGTTATCATCTGGAGAAACAATATGTGATTGCTGTAAATATTGCTTGATCTCTTTGGTGAATTTTTGTGAAGCAGCTAAAGTTTTTTCAAAATTTTCTTCAGGTTTTAATGTAAAACCCATATTGTTTATCCTGTTTTTCCCATTGAAGACGGTTTGAGCTGTTGACAAAGGAATCAACAACCTGTTTTCTTCTCTTTCACCTGCTTCATCCATATAAACACCAACAATTTTAAAGTTGATGCCAGAGAGTTGCAGATATTCTTCTAAGGGATTTTCTACCTCTTTGAGTAATTCTCTTTTAATCTTTTGGCTGATAATAACAACTTTACTTTTATTCTGCACATCAGAGTAGTTGATGTAACGTCCCGTGATCATTTTTTGATTTTCTATAAACTGGTAGTCTGGATCAACACCCTGAATAGCGTAAGAGCCAGATTCTTTTTTATAGTTTATAGTGCCACCAACCCAAATTAATCCAGATCTGTATTCCAGTTGGTCCTGATAAGCTTCTTCTATATAGTCGAAATCTGAGTTTTGTAGTCTGATACGTCTTCCGGGATTTAAACCTTTGTATTTTTTTGTGGTAACCTGTGTCCAGACCCAAATCCTGTTAGAGGCATCCTGTTCAAACTGTTTGCGGATACCATTTTCCATTCCTCTGCCAAAACCCAGCAAAATAACCAGAATAAAAATACCTGAAGCTACGGAGAGCCCGGTTAAGAAGGTACGCAATTTGTTTTTGCGTATGGTATCAAATATCTCTTGCCAGCTATCGAAATCGAACAAATGAGGTGAATTTTAATGAATACTAGATCGAATAATTAATAGACGCATTGTGGCATTTTTTGTTACACAAAATACATTAAATTTGTAGTAGGAACAGATTTAATTCACTAATTGTATAAAAAAATCTTTAAGTAATACCGAAGATTATTGATTTTTATCTACAATTTTTAATTCCAATCCATCATATTTTACTATAAAATATCCATTATTCAATATGCTGCCTGAAGAATTGTGTATATAACTGTATTTTGTAGCAAGTCTTTGAGAAACACCTTGTTGAATTAAATCATTATCGGTAGCAAGTCGCATTAAAATATCATAAGTAGTATCAAATCCTTCTATAGCGTATTTTGAAGGGTAGGTGTAATACTTCTCTTTATATTTTTGATCGAATTGTTTGAGTAATTGTGAATTTTCATCCATAAATGTGGTGGTAGGATAATGAAAATTAACTCTGGATAAAAATGTATTGTCAATTTTATCCATACCTTTCGGTTTGTTCAATGCGAATAAAGTAAGATCATAATTTTTAGGTATTACTCCAAGATTGTGAATTATATCAGCAATCAATACATCATCTTTTCCAACTAACACTATCCAGTTCTTATGTAAAGAATCTAATTTAGTTTTAATTACATCTAATTTAATATAACCTTTTTTGGGTTTTAATATGGAACTATTTTTTAAAGAATCGAGTGAACGAATACTGTTTATTAATGATTTTTCATTCTGGCTTAGTTTACTTTCTTCATCTTCAATAATAATTAAATTTTGATTGTCATATTCTGACTTTAAAAAGTCAATCATTTTTTTGGTCAAATCCTCGTTCGTTGCTTTACTCTGTACCAGATTATTATTGTTTATTTTTGAATGATCCTGAGCTGAAATAGGAGAAATAATCAAAGATTTTTTTAACCTTAAATTTTTAGAAACAGCAGCTACGTTCTTAAGAAACATCGGACCAATTACTGCATCATAGTTATTAAACTCACTTTTTTTAGATAGCCTATCACTTACAAATGCACTGTTTTCTGTATCATAAACTTTTAAATGTATAGATAAGCCCTGTTTCTTCAATGAATCAATTGCAATTAAAGATCCAAGATAAAAATCGGTTGTAATATTTAACAATTTGTCATTTTTAAAATCTAAAGTATCATTTTTTCTTTTGAATGGAAGCATCATAGCAATGTTCAGCATTTTGTCACCGTTTATTCTATCGGTAAATAATGCTTCATTCTCATTGATAACTTTAGGTATTTTTAGCATCATACCTTCCTTTACTCCATCTTTTAATTCGGGATTTGCTGCTATCAATTCTTCTTTTGAAACTCCATACAAATTGCTAAGACTAAAAAATGTTTCCATTTTTTTTACCGTATAGATTGTATAGTTAGATTCGTTAGAATGAATGATGTTTTTTGGAACCATAATAACATCATCAGCTTGTAAACCTTCTTCTTTTATTTTAGGATTTAGTTCTTCTAAATAAGCAATACTAATACCATGTTCTTTTGCAATTCCAAATTTTGTTTCTTTAGCTTTAACAATATATGGCTGTGTAAATTTTTCTTGTTCTGCTAATCTTGATAATTTTTCCAGATCAGCCTGGTGAATCGGAATTTTTAAAACTTTCCCAAATTGTAAGCCCTTTTGAAGTAAAAGAGGATTTAATTTATTCAATAAATCGATTTCTGTTTTGTACTTTTTTAGAATACTGTATAAAGTTTCTTTTTTCTGGATCTCATGATAAATATAATTATCTACAATAATGTCTTTATCTGTAAGATAGTCTAAACTAACTTTTTCAACCTTTGAACTTGTATTGTCGACACCCTTATTAGGAACTACAATGATGTCATTTACCGAAACATTGTTTTTGATATCCGGATTTAATTTTAAAAGGTCGTAAGGTGTAACAGATAATTTTTTTGCAATAATTTCAATGGTTTCACCTTCTTTTACTTTATAGGTGCTATATTTTTTTTGAGCAAAAGTGGTAAATACTCCTAATAGAAAAAGGATTAAAAAGAATTTATTTTTTTTCATTTAAATGATTTGTTGTTGATTTTAATGATTCAATAGGGATCCTGTGTAATTTATTTCCAAAAGTACAAAAAAGCATTTATTCAAATTAAAAACTTATTAACATGATATACAATGAATTAACTATTCCCATTCAATAGTTGCCGGTGGTTTGGAGCTAATGTCATAAACAACTCTGTTCACTCCCTTCACACCGTTGATGATTTTATTAGAAGTTTCCTGAAGGAATTTATAAGGCAGATCCACCCAATCAGCGGTCATACCATCTGTAGATTCTACCGCCCGTAAAACAACCGCTTTTTCATAAGTTCTTTCATCACCCATCACACCCACTGAATTTACCGGAAGTAACATAGCACCAGCCTGCCATACATCATCATAAAGTTTCCATTTTTTTAATCCATTGATAAAAATAGCATCTACTTCCTGCAAAATTCTTACCTTTTCAAGTGTAATATCTCCCAGTATTCTAATTGCCAATCCCGGTCCTGGAAATGGATGACGACCTAATAATTCAGGATCGATTCCCATACTTTTTCCAACCCTTCTTACTTCGTCTTTAAAGATCATTCGTAAAGGCTCTACAATTTTTAATTTCATGTAATCGGGTAAACCTCCAACATTGTGGTGTGATTTTATAGTTGCAGATGGCCCACCAGAAACCGATACAGATTCAATCACATCCGGATAAATAGTGCCCTGTGCCAGCCATTTTACATCTTTGATCAAATGTGCTTCATCATCAAAAACATCAATAAATGTATTGCCAATTGCCTTTCTTTTCTTTTCAGGGTCAGAAATTCCTTTCAGTTTATCTAAAAACCGATCTGTTGCATCTACACCTTTTACATTCAGTCCCATGTCTTTATACTGATCTAAAACACTTTCAAATTCATTTTTACGTAGCAATCCGTTGTTTACAAATATGCAGTATAAATTTTTACCAATAGCTTTATCTAAAAGAACTGCCGCAACAGTAGAATCTACCCCGCCTGATAAACCTAAAACAACCTTGTCATTTCCAACTTTTTCCTGAATTTCTTTTACAGTTGTTTCAACAAAAGAATCGGGTGTCCAGTCTTGTTTTACTTTCGCAATATTTACCAAAAAGTTTTCCAGTAGTTTTGTGCCATCTTTTGTATGGTACACTTCGGGGTGAAACTGAATGGCATATGTATCTTCTCCTTCAATTTTATATGCTGCGTTTTTAACATCATTTGTGCTGGCAATCACTTTGTAATTGTCAGGCATGTCAATAATGGTATCACTATGGCTCATCCAAACCTGAGATCCTTCTTTAATTTCATTAAAAAGATCACTGGAATGATCAATAAACGACAGGTTTGCTCTACCGTATTCCCGTGAATTGGAAGCACCAACTTTTCCTCCATAAAAATGTGCTAGATATTGTGCCCCATAGCAAATTCCCAGTAATGGTTTTTTGCCCTTTATTTGCGAAAGATCCGGTTGAGGAGCTTCGTCGCTTCTTACCGAATAAGGACTTCCGGATAAAATAACGGCTTGATAATCATTCACATCAACTTTTACATGATTAAAAGGATGTATTTCGCAGTAAATATTCAACTCTCTCACTCTTCTTGCAATAAGTTGTGTAACCTGAGAACCGAAATCTAAAATTAGGACTTTGTTTTGCATCCGCAAAAATAAAACTAATATTATTATAATTGAAATATAATTATCAATTAAATACTCACTTTTTTTTATAAAAAAAGGATGCGAACTTTAATACCAGCGTTTCTTTTTCTTTTTTGCTGCTGCGGATTTTCTCCCTTTTTTGTATTTGCTTCCTTTTTTTCGATGAACTTCAGGTTTTGCCTTAGGATCTAAAGGGTAGGGGTGATCTTCAGTCACCTCAATGGTAGTATTGATCAGCTTTTGAATATCAATGATATATTTTTTTTCATCTGCTGAACAGAAAGAATATGCTTTTCCTGTTTTTCCTGCTCTTCCTGTTCTGCCAATTCTGTGCACATAAGTTTCAGGAATATTTGGGGTATCAAAATTAATAACAGCATCTAGGTTATGGATGTCAATTCCGCGTGAAGCGACATCTGTAGCGATCAAAATACTGGCTTCTTTATTTTTAAATTTATTTAAAGCTTCTTCTCTGGCAATCTGTGTTTTATCACCATGAATACTTACTGCATAATAATTATTTTTCAATAAGGTCTTTTCCAGCTTATCTACACCAAATTTGGTTCGCCTGAAAATTAAAATACTTCCTTTGATCGTATTTCTGAGCAGATGCAAACACAATTCTATTTTTTTAGGTTTGGGTACATAATACAATGAGGAATCGACATTTTTTGCAGCGGAAGAAACAGGTGATATCGCTATTTTAGTTGGGTTATTCAAACTGTTATTAGCCAGTTGATGAATTTTAAGAGGCATGGTTGCAGAAAACAAAAGAATTTGTTTTTCTATTGGACAAAGCCTTTCAATTTTTTTGATGTCATCTATAAAACCCATATCCATCATTAGATCTGCTTCATCTAAAACCAGTGTTTCTATAAAATCTAAATGTACACTATCCTGTTTGTGCAGATCCAGTAACCTGCCTGGTGTGGCAATTAAAACATCAACTCCCTTTTTTAGAATGTCTTTTTGTGGCTCAATAGAGGCACCTCCATAAACAACAGTAGCTTTTAAGTTACTATATTTTCCATAAGTGTTGAAACTATCATTTATTTGAATAGCAAGTTCTCGGGTCGGACAAATGATCAAAGCCCGTATTTTTTTACCTTTTTTAGGAGCATCTTGTTTGTCAAACAGCAATTGCAAAATTGGTAGTGCAAAAGCAGCAGTTTTACCGGTTCCGGTTTGTGCAGATACAATAATATCTTTTTTTTCAAGCACCAAAGGAATTACCTTTTCCTGAACTTCAGTAGGATTTTGATAATTACTATCAGCAATTGCTCTTAAAATGGGCTTGTTTAATTGTAGGTCTTTAAACTGCATAAAATAGAATTCGTTTTGCCTGCAAAGATATGGGAATTTTAGTTGTAAGTTTCTCAAATTACTTCTTTGTATTATTTTATAATAGTATTACATTTAGGCAATGAATTCTCATCAATCATACCTATGAAAAAATTAATCTTTTTGTTATTTGTGATCACTGCAATATCCTGTAGTTCTTCCAGATTTCATCATAAATGGACAAACAAACAGGCTCCGGATCAGTTTAAAGCTCGTTTTGAAACAACCAAAGGCAATTTTGACATTGTTGCAAAACGGGAATGGTCACCTCTGGGAGTAGATCGATTGAATCAACTAATCAAAAGTGATTTCTATACAGAAATTGCTCTTTTCAGGGTAATTCCAGAATTTGTAGTCCAGTTTGGAATTCAAAATGATTCGGTGTTGAATAATGGATGGAAAAAGTATAAGGTGATAGATGAACCTATTTTACAAAGAAATGATTCCATGGCAATCTCTTTTGCCAGAGATGGAAAGGACTCAAGAACCACACAAATATTTATCAATTTAAAGAACAATCATCGTTTGGATACTGTTAGTTTTAATGGGGTAAAAGGATTTCCTATGATAGCCAAGATTACTAATGGAATGGAAAACGTGCACAAATTTTATGTAACTGATGACGATGTTCCTGATCAGGATTCCATTCAAAAATATGGAAATGATTATATCAAAAGAAAATATCCAAAGGTTGATTTTATAAAAAAGGCTTATATTTTGAAGTGAAAGGGTGAAGTGAGAGGTTAGAAGTCAAAAGTTAAATAGGAAACTCGGTATTAATAACGTCTTTGCGAATCATGAGGCACGAAGTGATGTGGCAATCTTTTTTGGGCAAAAACCATAATAACTTGATAGAGTAAGTTGTGTATAATTTAAAAGTGAATTCATCAAATCACTATCATCATAACGGTTAGTAATGATCTGATGAATCTGCATGATTTCAAATAAAAAATCAGTTATTTTCTTTGCTTATAATCTAACAATACACCTTCTGAGATCCATTTGGCAAGAGCCTGCCGGTTTTCAGGAACAACTATACGTTTTTGATCTTTTTCATTCTGAATATTACCAATTTCAATAAAAGCCATTGGAGGGAGAGTGAAATTTACCAGATACAAATTCCGGTAAGAAAAGGATCCGGAATACTTACGGTTTGGCTGGTATTTTTTGTATTTCTTTTCAAAGGTTTCATGAATACTTTTGGCTAGTCGTAGTCCGTTTTTACTTTTTTTATGGTGATAAAAGAATACATCAATATTCTCGCCTTTACTTCGGCTATCTACATGAATAACAATTAATCGCTGGTATTTCCCTTTGTTTTTTAAATAAAGGCTATTTACTGTTTCCACCCTTTGGTGTAATCTTGCAATCTGATTTAAAGGAATCGTTCGGTTTGGGTAATTTACTTCATCATCATCAATTTTTAATACTTTTTTATCACGAATACCGTCATTGAGATCTTTAATAATGATATACACCCTGGCACCATGTGATATCAATTCCCTTGCCAGACGAAGCGTTACATCATAGGCATATTCATCTTCTGCAATGAGTTTGCCTTGGTATTTTCCTAAAGCACCCGAATCAGGACCGCCATGACCGGCAACCAGATAATAAACAGTTCCCTTTAATTTACCGCTCTTTACAGGAACTTTTTCATATTTTTTTCCAAAAATCGGATAGACATTGCTCTTTGAAACAGTTTTTGATTCATTTTTTTTAGGTGTTTTTCCTTTAACAGGAATTGACTTTATTTTTTTTACAGAATCATTGGGTGTGGAAGGAAGATAATAAGTTCTTCCTTTGTATAATTCCTCTTTACCACGGATATTCTTTTTGTTTAACTGAATGAATTTTTGATGATTTTTATAGGAGTAAACGCCATTTCTTTTAAGAAGGGTATAGATTCCATCGCCGTTTTTTGCAACAGCTGTACGGAGGGAGTCCTGAGCAGACCCGTTAAAGGAGATTAAAAAAAATAACAAAAAAATAAATTTGACAGGGGTAGGCACAAGGTAATTATTTAATACACAAGGATATTAAAATTTCAATCAATTTCCAAGTAATAATATGATCAAATTGATACAGTATTTTTAATTGATCAATCCAACATCATTTAAGTTGTTTACAATGCCAAATTCATATATTCCATTAGGTTTTAAACCCAGATTAATTCCTTTGGATTTATATGGCTTTTGATAATAGTTTTCAGGTATTTTAAATGATTTAATATCTACAGGTTTTTAGTTTGTGTATTTTTCCAAATATTTACTGTCATTTAAAAATCTTTTAAAACTATCAATATTCAAAATATGATTGACAGCTAATTTTTTATCATCCATTTTGTCAAAGTATGCTTTTACAATTTCATATCCAATCCAATAGCCCAAATCATTTGGCCTGTTATCTTTTCCATTGGTTCCATATAACCAATCCTGCATATTGTTTTTGTCCATTATTTTGACAAATTCTTTACACAACTCCTCTTTGTTTTCATTTCCATATTTATTTGCTGCTATATTTCCTTTTATTTCTGTTACAAGCTCCGCAATAAAATCAGCAGAGCCTTCTAATATAGATTGTTGCAATAAATTAGTTTCACCATCTTCAGGCCATTTTTGTTGAAAATGAATTGATTCGTGGATTACTAACTCAGGAAGGTGGTCTAAACTTGTTAGTTTTTCAGCTCCAATCAAAAGCCCTTCTTCAGAGGAAGTTCCACCACTATTGTATCTGCCAATAATAAAATAAACAGGTGGGTAAACGGTATAAGGATACCAGTATTCTAAAGAGTAAAAATAGGGTTTAATCAATTTTTCTTTTTCCTTGATCAGCTTTTCAATATCTCTCATTTTTTCATAATCTTGCTTTCTCTTTAGCACCATTGTTAATATAGAATCAGCATTTATTATTCTATAAGGAATGAAACCTTGAAGACCGATTGTTCCATTTTTTATATAACTTTCAAATGGATTGTTTTTTGAAATTCCGATAGAGTCAAATGCGATCCAGAAGTTTTTAATATCGTTGGTCACAAATATTGCTTCCTGTGGATCTTTAGGAAAATTTCTGACTTGTCCATGGCCTTTTGGTACGAAGATAATTAGTTAGTAAAAGAATTAATATTTTGTTCATTGTAGTTGTTTTTTCAGCTTGTAGTTATCTGTATAATTTAGTCTTTGTAAGTGATAAAAATAAGAATAATTTTCCGCAGGAAAAATACCCAATGTAAAAAAACACTTAGCACCATATAATTAATCTATTCCCTTTTTATTTAATTTTTTTTGTAAAAGAGGAAATTAGATCTGTACGAATTAATTATGCATATCTTCGCCAAAAATTTATTTAAATGAATATAAGTAATTCGATCAAAGCGATTGCAGGTACTTTTATTATTATATCAGTTTTCTTAGGTCATTTTGTAAATGAAAATTGGTTTTTATTTACATTGTTTGTTGGTGCAAATTTACTTCAGTCCAGTTTTACAAATTGGTGTATGCTCGAAAAAATATTAAAATGTTTAGGTGTTAAAGAGGGTGGAGATTCGTGTTCTGTTTAAAAACACAAACTCTCATAAAAAGTATGTATCAATAAACACTTTGCCACCATCTTAAGACTATCTGGCCTCCTTATTTACAGAAGTAAGTGTTTTTAATTTCCTTTCTGAAAAATACTATTGAAAACCCATAGATATTTACTGATAAACCAGAACTTGACTTCATTACATATTTGTGTGATTTTAGCTCGGCTTTTCAAGTAGTTTCAAGGCTATTTTGTTAGCGACAATATACTTTTTAGGTTATTAACTGTTTGATTCCCGAAATTTAAAATTTGTAAGCTTGCTTCTGGCAGCTGTGTTATGGGTATTAGATAGTGAGAATAACCACTTTAGGTTGCTCAAATCATCTCAAAAACATCCGCATTCACCATTGTAAAACACATGAACAAGTTTATCTTTGTTGAAAAGATAAACAATATTAAAATCGGCATCTATCTAAAATACACAATGAGTTATATTATAAATATATCGCATTAGAAAAACACTTAAATTAAAAATAATTTATCATGAGAGAAAAATCAAATCAAAAATTTGGCAGCAGTGTAAAGTTATTGCTTGTGTTCATGTTATTGACATTGCTTTTTTCCTGCAATCAAAAGGTAAAACTTGATGGGGATAAGACATGGGGTGTAAAACCCGGTCAAGGGAAATTTTCTCTGCAATTGGTTCAAAAGGATTGGAATAAAACCATTGATTTTATAGCTAATGGTGATGCATCTGCATTGTTTTATGTTACCGATAAAGGAGAGCAGTACTTAATGGATAAACAGAGTGTAAAAGAGAATACAGAAAATGTATATTCTGCAGTTTATAAAACAACAGACAACCGAAAAGCTGTTGTAATAATTAATAAAAACAAGGATGGTTTTATGGTTATCGATATGAAGATAATTCCATCTGAAGGAGTAACTCAAGTGGGAGCAACTTATTAAATCGTTGCCCGATGAAGGTTACTATGGATTGATGGAACATACTGTTGATGGTCATCAGAATAAAAGCTGGAATCCAGAAACAAAGGCAAGTTTGAATCTAAGAGGACAAAAGGTAACTATGCAGGTAACCTATACACTTGCACTTTATGAACCTTTTTATGTTTCAACGGAAGGATATGGATTGATGGTGAATTCAGCTAGGGCAGGAAAATATGATCTTGCTGCAACCGATACTTCCGTTGTTAAGCTGGTATTTGAAGATAATACATTGAACATGACTGTGGTTCCCGGAAAGGGAATGCTTGATGTGGTAAAAAAACTACCCAAGTTGACGGGGGCAAGTTTTCTTCCTCCCAAGTGGGCATTCAGACCCATACGCTGGCGTGATGAAAATGTAAACCGTAAAACATATTACGATGGTACACCAAATAGGTCGCCGTATAATTCGGAACTTGTTGAGGATGTTCTGATGGCGAAGGCCTACGATATTCCTATTGGGGCATTTTTAGTTGATCGTCCGTGGGCTGAAGGTAATATGGGCTGGGGTGATCTAGATTGGGATAATGAACGTTTCCCAAAAGCAGCTGAGATGATCAAATGGCTTGGTAAAAAAGATATGAAGTTGCTGGTGTGGATTTCTCCTTGGGTTGCTGATAATTTTCTGGAAGAAGGGATTGAAAAAGGCTATATGATGCCGGGAATGAAAGAAACTTTGGGTGAAAAGAAGAAACCCTGGTTGATTGATTTCACACAAAAAGATGCCAGAGAGTGGTTCAAAAAAATACTACAGAATAAGCTGATTAAAATGGGTGTTGCCGGTTTTAAAATGGATAGAGC
>VAPK010349960.1_pt1 | contig 11239 bp, 6 predicted proteins | sample 3395031 | NCBI WGS metagenome assembly VAPK01 (sample SAMN08290443, study PRJNA428436) | hydrothermal vent metagenome | isolation source: Deep-sea hydrothermal vent chimney 1 | place: Pacific Ocean: Juan De Fuca Ridge
CTCATTTATAATTGGTTTACCGGACAAAAAGTGCTCCATAATCGCCCCCAAAATAGCGGGTTTGATATGGGACCAGTCGGCATCATCCTTGGTCACCGAAATAAAATCCGACCCCAAAAATACACCGGTAACTCCATTGATCTGAAACAATTCTTCCCCCAAAGGAGAAATGGTAGCTTCTGCCGGATCGCGAAACTCGCACGGTTCTCCAACCAGCACTTCACGACCGGGCAAAAATTTCAGGGTTGAAGGATTTGGCGTTGCTTCGGTTTGAATAAACATTTTTTGCTTTATTCCTGATGAGTAATTTTGCTGATTTGTTCTACTTGATTGCGAATTGACAATTTCACCAAGCGCAAAGATTAGAACCATTCCAATATGATCAATATAGGCCCAAACACCCAAAAAGTGAAGAGGTAATTGGGGGCGCTTTATCAATTTGATTTCGGGGCAGGCCTTAAATTTTCATACAGGTGAAACAGGCTTTAACAAAGGGCGATTATATGCTCATCACTTACACCGCCGGGAATAATCGTCACCGGGATTGGCAGAGCGTTGGCACCGCGCCCGGCAAAAGCCGACACTAATGGTCCGGGCCCGTCCGAGGAGATTCCAGCAGCCAGAACCAGAATGGCTATATTTTTATCTTCACTGATAAGCGCTTCAATTTCTTCGGCTTTTCTTCCCTCACGCACGTGTTTTTCGACCTTGATGTCGCCGATTTCAGCAATGTGCTTTGCTCGTTCTTCCAGCAATTCCTCGGCCTTTTCTATGGCTTCAGCGCGCAATATATTTTCAACCCCTAGCCAATGCTGAAACTGCTCATTGCCAATTATCGAAAGCAATGCCACCGTTCCGCCAGTGCGTAAAACCCGATAGGCGGCAAAGGTAACCGCGCGATCACATTCCCCGGTTTCATCAATAACCACCAGAAATTTTCGTTTATATTCGCCTTTGCAGGCTTCGTTGTGTTTGCTCATAACCGCCACCGCCAAGCTTTTTCAATCGAGCGACATGCTGCCATTTTGTTAAAAAAACAGCAAGCACATTGCAAATTTTGCAATCCAGTTGGTCGTTTTACCTGATAAATTACCCGACAAATCCGACAATATTGCGCACTTCATGCATGGTATTTTTAGCAATTTCACCGGCCCGGTTGGCGCCATCCTTCAGAATTTCTTCAATAATATCAGGTTCTGCCAGATAGCGGCGCATTTCAGAGGCAATTGGGGAAAGGCTTGCAACGGCAAGTTCTGCCAAGGCAGGCTTGAAGGCTCCAAACCCTTGCCCGCCAAACTGATCCAGCACCTGTTGCTGGGAAAGATCAGCAAGGGATGCATATATGCCCACCAGATTGGCAGCTTCAGGCCGATCCTTTAATCCATCGGTTTCACTGGGCAATGGTTCCGGGTCCGACTTGGCCTTTTTGATCTTTTTGGCGATAGCATCCGCATCATCAAGCATATAGATGGTGGCCATTGAAGAGGCTTCAGATTTTGACATTTTTTTAGTGCCATCCCGCAACGAAAGCACCTTGGTTGCCGGGCCGGTTATTACCGGTTCTGAAAGGGGAAAAAAATCAGCCTTATAGGCATTTTCCTTGATGGAAGCGGCAAAATCATTGTTGAACTTTTGGGCAATGTCTCTTGTTAATTCCAGATGTTGTTTTTGGTCTTCACCCACTGGAACATGGGTTGATTTATAAAGCAAAATATCCGCCGCCATCAAAGAGGGATAGGCAAAGAGGCCAAGGGATACATTTTGAGAATTCTTGCCAGCTTTATCCTTGAACTGGGTCATGCGCTGCATCCAGCCCATTCGAGCTACACAGTTGAAAACCCAAGCTAATTCGGAATGCTCGATCACTTGGGATTGGTTAAATATAATGTGCTTTTTGGGGTCAACACCAGCAGCAAGATAGGCAGCGGCAACCTCATAGGTGGCCCGTTTTAAGTCTGCCGGATCCTGCCAGACCGTGATCGCGTGCAAATCGACAACACAATAAATACAGGCGTGGGTTTTTTGCAGTGGAACAAAGCGCTTTATGGCACCTAAATAATTACCCAGATGCAAATCGCCTGAAGGTTTAATGCCGGAAAATACGCGCAAGGGGAAACTGCTCATGGGTTGAAATCCTGTTATGAAACGATAGAGATATTTTGTGAGTTAATGCCCAAAATAGCTGAAATTTGCAAGAGCAGCTATGGTGAATGAATAATTAAAAAATTTATTTCAATGCCCTGAACTGTTGCGACAATTCATTTAGTCTAACCACACCAAACAAATGCAAAATGGCAAAATAGGCAATCATACCAATCGTTAGCACCAGACCTAGCGCTCCAAATTGCAGCAAGGATGAATAAGAACCATCCAATGCATCCCCGGCCAAATTCCCCAACACCCACAATATAACAAGCATAATTATACTGGCAAAAACAAACAGAATATGATGGCGTAACTCTTTGTTACGTAAAGAAAAATGCCCCCGCCAAGCCAATATTCCCATCAGGAAAAGCGCATTGAACCAGGCCGCTATACTAGTTGCAATAGCGATTGCCGTCTGAGCTAAAGCCGGAAACAGCACAACAGAAATGACAATATTTATAACTACGGAAATCGCCGCCAAAATGGTTGGGGTCATTGTATCTTCGCGGGCGAAAAATCCGGGCTGAAAAATCTTGATCAAAACAAAGGCCGGCAGACCAAGAGAAAAAGCGCTGAGCGCTGAGGCAGTAGCAAGGGTTGCCGTGGTATCAAACGCTCCGCGTTCAAACAGAACCTGAACAATTGGTTTGGCCATAATAAACAGGGCCGCCGCTGCTGGCAGGCATAACATCATGGCCAAAAACAGTGATTTTTCCTGAGCTAAAGCGGCCTGTTGCGGACGATTGCCTTTTACATGGCGGGAAAGTTCGGGCAGCAAAACCACCCCGATAGCAATGCCGATTATGCCCAATGGCAATTGATAAAGCCGGTCCGCATAATAAAGGTAGGAAATGGTGCTGGCCGCTCCCGAAGCTATTATCGTGCCGACAAAAATGTTGATCTGGGTAATGCCTCCGGAAAACATCACCGGTAAGGCCAGCGCAAAAAAGCGCGCGATATCGCGGCCAAAAACCGGCCAGCGCAGATAGGGAAACAATCCGGTTTTATACAAAGCCCAAACTACAATCGCCACCTGAGCAAAACCGCCAATGATTACCCCAAGGGCCAAAAACACTGCTCCGGCAGGCTTATCGGCAATAAAAAATACCAAAAATCCAAGAATAATAACCAGCACAATATTGAGCATAACCGGGGCAAAAGCCGCAGCCAGAAATTTACCCAACCCGTTCAGCATTGCACCATAGGCAGACATCACAGACATCAGAGCCAAATAGGGAAAGCAAATGCGCGCCAGCAGAACCGTGAAATTGAATTTTTCTTCATCCGCGACAAAACCGGGAACAAACCAGGCCATGATCTGGGGCATAAAAATTTCAGCAAGGATTAAAACAGCGAACAAAAACAAAATAAGCCATGATATTATTCTGGAGGCAAAGCGACCTGCCGCCTCCTCGCCCTCCCGCTCCAACACTCCTGAAAAAAGCGGGATAAAAGCGGCATTAAAGGCCCCTTCAGCGAACAAACGCCTAAACAGGTTTGGAAAGCGAAAAGCGGCAAAAAAGGCATCCGCAGCCATGGAGGTGCCAAGCAGGCCGGCAATCAAAATATCACGGACAAAGCCCATTATTCTTGAAAGCAGGGTCATGGACCCGACTGAAAAGAAATTCTTGTAAAGGTTCATGCTTTAACCGCTTTTATTGCAGATACGGGCGCCAAAACCGACAATAAAGAGCGTTTGATTTTTTTCTGCCGGACGGGATCAGAAATTTTTGCGCCGGTCAGGTCAGTAACATAAAAAACATCCACTGCCTTTTCCCCGTAGGTGCCGATATGGGCTGAACCGATAGTTAAATTCAAATCAGCTAGTTGCCTCGTTAAATCATAAAGCAAACCGGCACGATCAAGACCTGAAACTTCAATCACAGTGAATTTTTGCGATAGACCATTGGAAATTTGAATGTCGGGGGGAAGTTTAAAAGGTTTTAGGCGTTTATTCAGACGTGAATCAGCGCCCAGATTTGACGGAATTACTTTAGTGCCGTCCAGCAATTGTTTGACTGTATCAATTACCCGAACGGCGCGAATTTTTTCGTCTTCATCGGAGTTGAACGAGCGCCTCAAACGCAAGGTATCAAGGGCGTATCCATCGCGCATGGAAGAAATATGAGCGCCAACAATCGATGCTTGCGAAAGAGTGCAGGCGGCAGCGATAAAGGATAATAATCTGGGGTGATCAGCGGTATAAAAGGAAACTTCTGTTATGCCCTCAAAAGATCTGACCGAGCAGTTTCCACAAAAACTCTGATTGTTTTTATCGGCCCTTGCCACCATTTTTGCGTGTTCAATCTGCAGGGATGGGTCGGTTCTAAGCCAATAGGGGGAATAATGGCGAGCGATATAGGCCTCAATGCCGGTTTTGGTCCAGCCGCTATCAAGAGCCAAAAGAGCCTCGATCAAAGCAGATTTTACCTCCACCAACCGCTCCTTATGATTGACCTTGGAATGGCCCCCGGAAAGCAGCGGTTCGGTAGCATAATAAAGGGAGCGCAAAAGCGAACCCTTCCAGCCCGTCCATACACCGGGGCCAACGGCGCGAATATCGCAGGCGGTCAAAATCATCAGCAAAGCCAAGCGATTGGGGCTTTGCACCAGCTGGGCAAATGAGTGGGCTGTTTCCGGGTCCTGAATATCGCGGGACTGGGAAATTTCAGACATGATAAGATGATAGCGAATAAGCCATGCGACCGTTTCGATTTCTGGTGGTGTCAGGCCAAAACGAGGGCAAAGTTTGCGGGCAATTTTTTCTCCCACAATGGAATGATCTTCTTTACGGCCCTTGGCAATATCGTGCAAAAAAAGCGCCACAAACAATAATTTAGTATCGCTAAGGGTTGGCAATAATTCGTGGGTTAGCGGCAATTCTTCCTTGTATTCACCGCTTGCGATCCCTGCCATCACACCAATCGAGCGAATGAGATGTTCGTCCACCGTATAATGGTGATACATATTAAACTGCATCAGAGCGACAATTTTGCCAAATTCAGGCACAAATTTGCCCAATACCCCACTCTCATTCATCCGGCGCAATATACGTTCTGCAGATTTGTGATTGGTGAGAATTTCAAGGAACAGCTTGTTGGCCTTTTTGTCATTGCGCAGCGAAGTGGTGATCAGACCAAGGGATCTGGAAATCTGCTTTAGAGCTTCGGGATGAAACAAAATATCTTCGCGAGCCGCCAACCAGAATATTCTGATCAGGTTTATGGGGTTGTCGGCAAATACACCATCATGGGATGCGTTGATACGTCCGCGCTCCACCACAAAATCTTTTTCCCCTTCGATTTTTCGGGTGCCCTTATGCCAATTCGATAAGAACCGACCTAATAAATCAGGCTTTTTTGCGTGGGCGAATTCCAAAGAGGCACAAAATAGCCGGGTTAAATCCCCCACATCCTTAGCCACTAAAAAATAGCGCTTCATAAATCTCTCAACGCTTAACATTCCGGCACGATCGGCAAAATCAAGTCGTCGGGCCATTTCCGGCTGCACATCAAAATGCAGTTTTTCCTCCGCCCGCCCGGTCAAAAAATGCAAATGACAGCGGACACTCCATAAAAAATCTTCGGCCTTTTCAAATACTCGCAGCTCCGATCTGGTAAATACTCCTTTTTCCACTAATTCAGCATTGGAATTTACAGAGTAAAAATATTTACCGATCCAGAACAGGGTATTTAAGTCCCTTAAACCCCCCTTGCCGTCCTTGATATTTGGCTCAACCACATAGCGAGTATTGCCATATGCCTCGTGGCGAACATCACGTTCGGCCAATTTTGCATCAATAAACTGGGGGCCGGTTCCGGCAATAATTTCAATTTTAAAACGCTCAACCAAGGTTTGAAACAGGCTTAAATTTCCAACCAAAAATCTTGATTCCAGGGTAGCCGTGCGCACCGTCATATCGGTTTTGGCCATCAAAAGGCACTCGTTCATGGTGCGAACCGCGTGGCCGACCTTCTGGCCAAGATCCCAAAGCATATAAAGCACATATTCTATTATTACCTGACAATGTTCACAGGGTTGAGAGGGCAGAATAAACAGCAAATCAATGTCTGAGCCGGGGGCAAGAGTGCCCCTGCCATAACCGCCAACCGCCGCGATGCAGATATCATGAGTTTTTTGTTGGCCGCTTTTTTGCCGGTCAGACAAAAACACATGATCAACTGCAAAGGTCAGAATAGAGCGAATAATCTCGTCTTCAGTCAGGGAGAGATTTTGCGCACAGCGCACACCGCGCCGGTTGGCTAAAAGATCAATCTGGGTTGATTTTCTCGCCTTTTCCAATTCATCTTTAAGCAATTGCAAAAACAATGAACGCGACGACAGACTGGCGGGATCATCATTGCCAATTTTTTCCAGCAATACCGAAATAATTTGCTTTGAATCCGTTAGCGAAAAAATGGTCGCTGGTTTTTTGATTTTTGCCTGCTCAATCATTACCATGCCCCAACTAGCTCTTATGGGTCTTTTTGAGTTCGTATAAAAATTCAACGGCCTGCAAAGGAGTTAATTCATCCGGGTGGAGTTTTTCAAGCATTTCATCAACTGGATTGACAATTTTTTCATCCCGCTTGGGCTTTTGGGTAAACAGGGGCAGATCATCGAGCATTTTTGCAGTTGATCCCCCTTCCTGACTTTCCAGCATTGTTAATATCTGTCGTGCCCTCACCAAAACCTCTTCTGGAAGTCCGGCAAGACGTGCCACCTGAATTCCATAGGAGCGATCGGCTGCCCCTTTTGCCACTTCGTGCAAAAATACCACTTTTCCCTGCCATTCACGCACCTTCATCGTGTGGTTGGAAACTCTTGGCAAAATGGAAGGCAGTGAGGTCAGCTCATGAAAATGAGTGGCGAACAAGGCCCGGCAGGCATTGCTCTGATGCAAGGCTTCTGCCGTTGCCCAAGCAATCGAAAGACCATCAAAGGTAGCGGTGCCGCGCCCGATTTCATCCAAAATCACCAAAGAGCGTTTTGTGGCCCTGTTCAAAATCGTTGCAGTCTCAACCATCTCAACCATAAAGGTTGAACGGCCACGGGCAATATCATCGGAAGCTCCAACTCTGGAAAACAAGCGGTCTACAATGCCGATATGGGCCGATGTGGCGGGAACAAACGAGCCGATCTGCGCCAAAATTGCAATTAGGGCGTTCTGGCGCAAAAATGTGGATTTGCCCCCCATATTGGGACCGGTAACCAGCCATAACTGACCGCCGCCTTTTGCCCCCTCAATTCCCGTAAGATCACAATCGTTAGCGATAAAACTGCTTGCGCTATTGGAGAGAGTTTGCTCGACCACCGGATGACGTCCGCCGGTAATTTGAAACTTTAGCGAATTATCAATGGTCGGGCGACAGTAGGAATTTTGAGTTGCCAATGTTGCTAAACCATAGGTCAGGTCTATACGGGCTAAAGCATCAGCACAGTTACGCAAATTTTCTCTGTGATTGATGGTTTTTGCCAGCAATTGTTCAAATATCTCTGTTTCAATTTCAAGGGCGTTTTGTTGGGCCGTGGCGATCTGCCCCTGTAATTCACTCAGTTCGGCAGTAGTAAAACGCATGGCATTGGCCATGGTCTGGCGATGAATAAACTCGGCATCAAAGGGCGCCTGCATAAGTTTTGAGCCATGGGCGGCAGGCACTTCAACAAAATATCCAAGCACATTATTATGTTTGATTTTTAAAGATTTTATTTCTGTTTTCTCGCACAGGTTAGCCTGTAACTGGCTGATAATAGTGCGGCTCTTTGTTGCCAGCTCCCTTTGCCTGTCGAGTTCTTTATGACAATTTTGCGCAACAAATCCGCCCTCACGAGCCAGTAATGGAGGGTTTTCAATCAATATATGATGAATTTCCTCGGCAAGCTCTTTAGGAATTTTGGCAACTATTGCCACTAGATCGACAAAGCCATTTGGCAGGTCCGGCTTTTGCGCCAAGCAGGATAAAACCTTTATAGCCCCATCAATCGCTATAGCAATCTGAAACAGATCGCGCGGACCGCCCCGCCCCAGACAAAGGCGGGTTAATGGCCGGCTCATATCAGGCATACCAGCCAGAGCCTCACGCAATTGCTGACGAAACAAGCTATCGCCCACAAGAATATCAACCATATCGAGGCGCTGAATTATTTTGCTTTTATCAGCAAGCGGGGCCGTTAGTCGTCGGGATAATAATCTGGAGCCGGCACCCGTCAGGGTTTTATCAATGGCGTGGCGAAGCGAGCCCTTTGTTTCGCCGCGATTGGTAAAAAGAACCTCTAGAGATGACCATGTGGCAAGGTCAATCTGCATTCGCCCTTCAAGGGGGGCAATGGAGGGAGCGCGCAATGAAAGCCCGGCTTCTTTTTGGGTCTGGCCCACATAAAAAAGCAATGCCCCAAGGGCCGAACAGGCAGCGCGGGTAAATTCGGCCTGATCAAGAGAATTGAATGTTTTTTTCAATCGCTCAGCGGCTTTATCACTGTGAAAACATTCAGGGGCCAAAATTGCCTGATGTTTTATAAAGCCTAACGGAAGCAGAGTGTTTTCCTCGATATGATGAGCGGTTTTTTCGCTTAAAATCAATTCCGCCAGATCAAGACGTCCCAACTCATCTTCAAGGCGGTCCCCATCAATATCGGCAACAAAAGTCTCGCCGGTGGAAATATCGGCCCAGGCCAGCGCAAAATCGGTTTCCCCGTGGGAAATCATGGAAAGGGCACCAAGATAATTATTGGATGAACTGGCAAGCAAATCATCTTCGGTAATGGTGCCGGGTGTTACCAGCCGCACCACATCGCGTTGGACAACGGATTTTGCGCCGCGTTTTTTGGCCTCTGCCGGAGTTTCCATCTGCTCACAGATTGCTACCCGGTGTCCAAAAGAAATCAATTTACGCAAATATTCCTTATGGGCACGCACCGGAACCCCGCACATGGGAATTTCTTTTCCCATATGCGTGCCCCTTGTGGTCAAGGCTATGCCCAGCGCACCGGCAGCAATTTCGGCATCTTCAAAAAACAATTCATAAAAATCACCCATGCGATAAAACAGTAAAAAACCCGGATTTACCGCCTTGATTTCAAAGAACTGGGCCATCATCGGCGTGACCGAAGATGGTTTTGTTTGGTTTTTTGCTGATTTGGCAGATTTTACCTGCCCCTCAGGCTTCAAGGAAGATTTATAGGGTGCTTGATCCATCAATAGTGATTTTTTGTTTCACAGGGAAAACCCAACCTAGGGCAGTTAAACCAGCTTGCCAACTAGATTGCGCACCGAACCTGCAACAAATTTAGGATATTATTCAAAAAAGGCGGATTATTTTGTCTGCGCGGACAGAGGAAGGTGTTGTGGCCATAATCTGATCAAACAAAAACAATCAAACCTGCGCCCAGAGCGCCAAGCAAAAGGGCGTGCATAACCACTATAATCAATGTGGTTTTTTGATACTGGGGTTTGTTGCGTTTGTGATTATACATGTGCTGGGCCAAAAGCCCCCCGATAATACCGCCGCAAAAATCTATAATATGCAGCTTTAATTCACTGATGCGCCAAATGCCCAAGCGGGCGGCCTTTTTATCCCAGGAATAGGCAACTATCGCCATTGCACCCATGGAAACATAAAGGGATGCCAGCCACAGGGGGATAACCCCCAAAACCTGCCCCAGTTGCAACAGAATCAGCAACATGGCAGCGGTTGCAATATGAGGTGAAAGAGAGGCTTTTATTCCCGTTACCGAACCAAGCACATCAACAGCTTTAGCAGATGGACGACCATTTTTTCCCTTAATAACTTCCAGCTCAAGCTGATCGCCGGTTTGTGGGCGAGGCATATGGGGATTTATGGACTTGATATGAACAAATACGCGCTCACTTCCCCCATGCAGCCGGGCAAAGCCAAAGCCGCGTTGATCGTTCCAATCCACCAATTGTGCCTGCGTTCTTGACATTTGCTCCACTTAAAGGCTCTGTGCCTTATTTAATTTGGGCCTGCGCCCATCATAAAACTGATCGCATTCATTATATGTAAGTGCCGGTTAACAAGCCCTCACCAGGGCGCTAAATTTATGTTAAATAATTAAAACTTCCTATGTGCTGACTAGGTGAAATTCCCTGTTAGGGCCTGACACCCGTCAGGGTTTGACCCCAAGGCGATAACTTAAAGCCTCGGCCACGTGTGAGCGGGAAATTTTTTCGATCCCTGCCAGATCGGCAATGGTACGGGCAACTTTTAATACCCGATGATAGGCCCGGGCAGATAAAGAAAACCGGTCTGATGCTTGTACCAAAAGGTCCTGACTATCCTTATCTGGACTTGCAATCTTTTCGATCAAATCAGGGCTGGCCGCAGCATTTGTATGCACATTTGTTATTCCGCAAGCCAAAAATCGCTTTTGTTGATGCTGACGGGCAATTTCAACCCGTTTTGCTACCTGTTTGGAGGTTTCTGCATTTGAGCGCCCAATCATATCCCGGGCTGAAACCGCCGGAACATCAATTCTTAAATCAATACGATCAAGAAACGGCCCTGAAACCCTTGACTGATAATCATCAGCGCAACGATCACCACGCCGACAGGTATGACCGGGTGTGCCTGCAAGGCCGCATTTGCATGGGTTCATGGCAGCGATCAGCTGAAATCTGGCCGGATAGGTAACTCTGGCATTGGCGCGGGCAATCGAGGTTTCTCCCGCTTCAAGGGGCTGGCGCAATCCATCGAGCACCCGAGGTGAAAATTCAGGCAATTCATCTAAAAACAATACCCCGTTATGGGCCAAAGAAACCTCACCGGGCCGAACTTTTAAGCCACCGCCAACCAAAGCTGCCATTGAGGCAGAATGGTGGGGGCAGCGAAAGGGGCGCTGATCAGAAATCTGGCCACCGGCAAGTTCTCCAGCGATAGAGCGGATCATGGAAACATCCAGCATCTCACGGGGGTTAAGGGGCGGCAATATTGAGGGCAAGCGGGCCGCAAGCATAGACTTTCCGGCCCCTGGCGGGCCAATCATAAGCATATTATGACCACCGGCAGCGGCAATTTCAAGCACTCGGCGCGCTAATTCCTGTCCGCGAATTTCCCCAAGATCCGGCATATTTCCC
>VAPK010067895.1_pt1 | contig 11236 bp, 11 predicted proteins | sample 3395031 | NCBI WGS metagenome assembly VAPK01 (sample SAMN08290443, study PRJNA428436) | hydrothermal vent metagenome | isolation source: Deep-sea hydrothermal vent chimney 1 | place: Pacific Ocean: Juan De Fuca Ridge
ACTCAGTGGCAGGAACTTAGGTACTAAGCCCGACTGATTACAGGAAATAACCCGGAGGTGAGCTCTCATCGGCTTGCCTCCGGGTTTTCTTTTGCCCGCTATTTTATTTCTCAGTAAGATGAAGTTTGTTCATGCCGGAAAGAGTTTTCCGGCGGTAGTCAGCGAGGCGATATTAGGGTGGTTGAGTTAATACAGAATCAATAGTTTTCAATTATCACAAGGCACTTGTATTTGCCACACCTCTCCTATCCCTTCTACCCCTTCGGGGCATGAAAGCTGATGAAGAGGATATCACAGGGGAATGAACGTAATGGAAAGGTAAAGCCCTTCGTCTCCATGTTCTTCAGAAACGAGGGGCTTGAAATTAAAATCCAAGGCGAAATCGCCCGGCATTTTCCAGTTCGTTAAACAATAAAACCCACTTCAACCTTTTCCGTTATCTACGACAACCCACAGATTACCGCAGTTAATCGACCCAAATCGGAAACTTATAGCTGTAGCTCTTCACCGACTTACGGCAAACTTTCTTGCTGTCACCTGTGTTTCGCTTGGAAAAACCACTCGGGCAGGATCCAACATTGGCACCCGCGACCTTTGAGGTGAATGACTTGCATGTCTCTCCCAAAGGGCTTGTTCCACAGCATTTCCATATATTACTACGTTTGGCCCAGTGGTAACCAATTCCGGCGATTGATTTACATTGGCCTCTTGAAGAACTCGTCCTCTTCGCTTTGTATTGATAGCTAGTATTCGTGTGTTTCTTGCAGCGTCACTCATTCTTGTTGCTTCTCTTATCCAGGGAGCCGTCTCCACTGGCGCATGCCGGTCTTTTCCACGTATCGGCGAATGCCGGGGATGTGGTCAGGACAAAAATCATGCTGAGTCCAAAAATTAACAAGGTCACAGTCAATAGCTTTTTCATTTGTCAATCCTCCTATGAAGATTTTATGAAAACAGGTAACAGACCAGCATTATGCATCAAAAGCATCTCGTATGAAAATACAATACCTATAAGGGTTTACCCAAACGTGAGCCTAACTTTTTCCCTCGTGTAACGGCGCGGGAGTTATTTGACGACCGACCAACCCATTTCCATCCATCGATGCATTCCCCCGTCCCCCACGCAGACGACGTTGTCCAGACCTGAACCGGTCAGAGTATCCGAGGCCGCCTTGGCTCGCCCACCCATTTTGCAATGAACATATACCGTCTTATATTTTTTCAGGTCCTCAACAATAGCTACGACTTCTTCGTGCGGTGTATTTTGGGCGCCCTCAATATGACCTTCGTTGAATTCGGAAGGGGACCGCACATCCAGAATTAAATGATTTTCGGGTGAATCAGCCAGAAGTTCGTGCAGTTCATCTATGGAAATATTTTGCATCCTTCAACCTCATGAAAAGGGGTTTGCAATGGTGTTAAGAAAGCCAATGATAATTATAAGATCATAACAGTACCAAAAGGGCATAAGAAAGGCCAACCCTTAAGAGGGGTTTCTTGTTAAAACCAAATGAGGAATAATTTGCCGATATCTATCAATGCTTTAGGAAATATCTTCTGGAAAATGAAACCCTTCCAGTACTCGATTCGTGCACAACGATGTTCATACCGGGCTTTGCTCACAATTTCTGCAAAATAATTTCTTTGGTATGGATGTTGCTGAACTTGAAAGGGAACAACTCATTGAGGTTTGCTACATGCACGAAGGAATTTATATCGCCGCATCAGGCGCATTCAAACAGGAACGAAAATTAGACGTCATCGCGAACAATCTGGCGAACATGGGGACCACCGGATTCAAAAGGGACGGGATGGCTTTCAGGGAACTGATTCCACCGTTCACCGAGACGGCCCAGTTGAGCGCAAGTCTGGATCCAAAACCCACGGCGTTTCAGCCGGACCCAAAAGTGTCTTACGTGGGAGTGGCGGAAATGTATACGGACGTGGCGAAGGGGACCCTGCGTCAAACGGGAAATTCTCTGGACGTGGCTCTGGAAGGAGATGGATTTTTTGTGGTGAACACGCCCCAGGGCCAAAGGTACACCCGCAATGGAAATTTCAAATTGTCAGAGGGTGGAACCCTGAGCACGCATGAGGGTTTCAATGTACTGGGCAAAAATGGAAAACCGATTAAAATCGACACTCAGCAGGGGGGGCAGATCGCCATCAATTCGAGCGGCGGGATTTTGGTGGGCACTGGCTTCCTGTCCACACCGCAGGGGAACTTGCAAATAGTGAGTTTCGATGATCCCACCAAGTTGGCGAAGCAGGGAAATGGTTTGTACACGATTGCGGACCCAAGCGTGAAAAAACAATCCCTTGAAAATGTGACGGTCCAGCAGGGCTTTCTGGAGACTTCCAATGTGAATCCGATTGCGGAAATGACGAATATGATCGTCACCATGCGCGGGTTTGAAGCCTATCAGAAAATCATCCAGGCCATAGACGAGGCGGATGAACAATCGGTCACGGCCATTGGCCGGTTGGCCTGACGTCGGAAAATTTCTAAATGAAAACTCCGTTAATTTTCAACAGGAAGGAAAACCGATAAATGATTCGCTCTTTATACACGGCGGCTACAGGGATGAATGCCCAGGAATTGAACGTGAGCGTGATCTCCAATAATCTCGCCAACGTGAACACCGTGGGTTTTAAAAGAAGCCGTCAGGAATTCCAGGACCTCCTGTATCAGAATCTTCGGTTGGTGGGAACAATTTCGGAAAATGGCAATCAGGTTCCAACAGGCGCCCAATTGGGCCTAGGGGTCAAAACGTCGGCCATTCAAAAAATATTTTTGCAGGGAGATTTTACGCAAACGCAAAATACTCTCGACGTGGCAATTCAGGGAAGAGGATTTTTTCAGATTTCCCAGCCAAGTGGCGTCATCGCTTACACGCGGGCGGGCTCTTTCAAACTGGACAACACCGGTCAGATAGTGACGTCGGACGGCCTGCTTCTGGAGCCTTCCATCACCATTCCCCCGGACGCGATCACGATATCCATAGATCCTCAGGGCAGTGTCGCGGTGACCCAGCCTGGCGCGGCGATCCCCAGTGTGCTGGGAACAATACAGACCGCCACTTTTCAGAACAACGCTGGCTTGCAGTCTATAGGTTCTAATCTTTTTGTGGAAAGCGCGGCGTCAGGATCTCCGACGATCGGTTCTCCCGGAGTTGACGATCGGGGAACGATTCAGCAGGGTTTTATCGAGCTTTCCAATGTGAGTGTGGTCGAGGAACTGGTCAACCTGATATCCGCGCAACGCGCCTATGAGGTCAATTCGAGAACGGTGCAAACTGCGGATGAATTATTGCAGATCGCCAATCAAATGAAACGTTAAAAAATAAACAGGATAATGAAAACCCTTCATGTAAGATTTCTACAAATTGTTTTGGGCTTCATGACAATCACGTTATTAAACCTGATTGGAGTTGCCGGTGCTTCAGAAACCCGTACGATCAAGGGAGAGGAGTTGGAGGCCAAGGCCATTGAATATATCGAGGCCAATATCCCCTGGGACCCGAATACGACAGAAATCGAGATCACGTATCGGGGCAAAGACATAGAAGTGCCCACAGGATCGGTGGACATGGATTTTGATTTTCCCGCGCGCCGAGTTCGCATGGGTCGCTTCCCGGTGACGGTCAGAATCACCGTGGATAGGGTTTTGCAAAAAAGGGTGCGTATGATGGCCCGTGTGACGCATTTTGCGCCGGTGGTCAAAACCCTGCGCCGCATCAACCGGGGCGAAATATTGACAAAAGAGGATGTGGTGGTCGAAGTGGTTCCATCCAACCGCATTGTAAGAAACGCGATGACCAGTGTGAATGATGTGGTGGGCAACCAGATCATCCGAAACCTGGGAATGGGGAGAGTGATCACAAGCGATTCCATCGACAAACCCACACTGGTGAATAAGGGAGACCGGGTGACTATCATAGCCCAAAGTGGCGCAATGAAAATAACCGCTCCCGGGATTGTGCGGCAAAAGGGTTTCAAGGACAGCCTGGTCAAAGTCCTGAACATTCAAACTCAAAAAACCGTATTCGGAATGGTGCAGGACTCAAATACCGTGAAGGTGAATTTTTAACCATGACTTTATCGAAAACCACGTATTTGAAAAAAGCAATATTCGCGATCATGGGTTTAATGGCAGGGGGCGTATTGTCATCCTGTGCCAAACCCAACCTGGCGGTGAATCCAGAATCAGCGGTCATCCCAAATCAGATATACAAAACACCTCCGCCTAAAGTACACAATGGTTCCATCTGGCCGGGAGATACAGCAGGCAACCTGTTGTTTATCGACGCCAAGGCCAACAATGTGGGAGACATCGTAACGGTGGTGATTGAAGAGACGGCGACATCCAGTCAAAGAGCCACGACGGATGTCGGCAAAGACTCTTCATTGACAATGGATTGGACCGCTTTATTTGGCATCGATAGAAATTTAGGAATCGAAAATTTTCTGGGTTCAGCAGATCCGTTTGACCCCCGTGCCGCGGCCAGCCTGGCACGAAACACGAAGGGCGCAGGCACCACGACCCGCGAAGGACAATTGAACGCGCAAATTTCAGTGGTGGTGATGCAGGTGTTTCCCAATGGAAATTTTGCCATTGAAGGAAAGCGTTCCATCACCGTGAACCATGAAGAGCAAATCGTCATTTTAAGGGGAATCATCCGTAAAGTGGACATCGATTTCAACAATACCATCTCCTCTCGCTTCATCGCCAACGCATCGATTTCCTACGCCGGAGAAGGGGTGGTGGCGGACGAACAAAGGGTGGGGTGGCTGACAAGAGCCCTGACCTATGTCTGGCCATTTTAGAAGGTGGCGAAAATTGTACCGAGACAGGCGCGCAAATTATTTAATCAAGGGATACCGGTTTATGTTTTCTAACAGGGTGTGGGTCAAGGCAGGACTGCTGGCTTTGTTATTGGTTTTTGTGGCCGAAACGGCTCATGCGGTCCGAATCAAGGATCTCACCAATGTGCGCGGCGTTCGTGGCAACCAGTTGATCGGGTTCGGGCTTATTATTGGATTGGCTGGAACGGGCGATAAAGCGAACAACGTCTTTTTTTCCATCCAGACGATGGTGAACTTGCTCACCAAAATGGGCATCACGATTCCCGCCGCGGAAGTGGAACAGTTGCAATTCAAGAACGTGGCTACAGTGATGGTGACGGCGACCCTGCCGGCTTTCGCCCGCCAGGGAGATCAGATCGATACCCTGTTGTCGTCGGTTGGAGACGCGAAAAGCCTGCAGGGCGGAACGTTGCTGATGACGGCGCTTAAAGGCCCGGACGGGCAAACTTATGCCGTGGCCCAGGGGCCGTTGTCGATCGGCGGGTTTTTTGTTCAGGGAGCGGCGAAGGGGGCGCAGAGAAACCATCAAACGGTGGCCAGAATGGCCAACGGCGCGTATGTGGAAAAAGAATTGCCGCATCGGTTTAACTTTAAGGAAGAGATTTTCCTGACCCTGAAAGAAACCGACTTCACCACCGCCAGCCGAATTTCAAGAGCCATCAACGATGCCACGCGGGACATCGTGGCGACGCTGGTGGACGGCCGCACCGTTAAAGTGAAAGTGCCGGCTTTTTATAAAAATAGAACTTCACAATTCATCACCAGCATCGAATCCATCGATGTGGAGCCGGATGGTATCGCCAAAGTGATTCTCGATGAACGCACGGGGACCGTGGTCATGGGGGAAAAAGTCAGGATTTCCGCAGTTGCGGTGGCGCATGGGAGTTTGTTCATTCAGATCACCGAAGAAGCCTCGGTGTCCCAACCGGCCCCGTTTTCTCCCGGAGGACAGACGGTGGTGGTTCCCAGAACCCGCCTGCAGATAAAGGAGGGTGAGGATAAGCTGTTGATTGTTCCCAAAAGCATCTCGCTCGGTCAGGTGGTCAATGGCCTGAATGCCATCGGGGTCAACCCAAGAGATCTGATCGCGATTCTTCAAGCCATCAAAGCATCCGGCGCCTTGCACGCGGAATTGGAAATCATGTGACCTAATAAAACGTTCCAATCCTTTACAGGGAGGCGCGAACTCTCTGAGAGCAAAATTCATCCTTCCTAAAGCGGGAGTCCTGCCTAATACATTGATTCTCAAGGAATTGAGAACGGAAAATTTTTCCCCCCTGCCAATTAATTTCTTCCTAAATTTCTTTAGGGCCGATTGCAACGACCCTCTTGCCGCCATTGAAATGCCTTATTTTATGGGTGCTTAATGGGGGCAATGCGTCTCCTTGCCCAAATTTTGGCATTTGGTATGTGGTTTGCAATTAATCATAAAGAAGACATTGCGAATAATCCAAATGGAAAAAGGTCAGCACATGGAATTTATCCCTTCATTGCAAAACCAGGGAAATGCGTTTTCCCAATTGACGGAAAATAAAATGGATCGGCTGCAAAAGCAAGCCGAGTCCAGTGAGTATAAGGATGAAAAAGAATTGAAAGCGCTGGCTCAGCAATTCGAGGCGATATTCATGAATCAACTCATGAAGTCGATGCGCGAAACGCTGCCGAAGGAGGGTATGCTGAGCAGTTTCTCGGTGGACATGTATGAGTCGATGTTCGACCAGGAAGTGGCCGGAGAAATGTCCAGGGGGCGCGGAATGGGGCTGGCGGATGTCCTCTACACTCAATTGAGCCGAATGAACGGGACCCAACCGGAAGGTGATGAAAATTCAGAAGCCGCAAGCCCTTCGGCACCTGAATTCTATGCGCCTGGCAAGAAGGAGGGTTCGTAATGGGAAGGTTGCTTAGAGAGTTGAATGCCCTGATTGCAAGCGAAATAGACCTTTATAAAAATTTTATTCTTCTCTTGAAGGAGCAATGGGATTCAATCTCCAATTATACACTCGATTCCCTTAAGGAAATTATTGCAAAAAAAGAAAACATGGTCCGGCAAATGCAACAACTTGAAAAAAAAAGATCCGCCCTGATGGTGCAAATCGCACGCTTAAGAGGCGTGCCCGAAGCGGACTTGACGCTGAACAAAATTGTCCAGACCACCGTGAACCCCATTCGGATCAAACTGGGCAAAGGACGGGAAACCCTGCTGGCGCAAATTTCCACCATCAACGAACTGCATGAAAGGATCAAGGGACTGATGGACCATTCGTCGTTGTCGATAAAAAAATCCATGGCATTTGTCCACTCCAAGAGTGAAGAGGCAAGCGCGCCTTATCATCCCGATGGAAAGCTACAGAACGCCAACCTGCAAGGCCGGATGCTCAATTTCAATGCGTGAGAAGTCGCGAAGGTCTTAACCCGAACGATGGCCCGATTGTATTTAAAAAAAAATGATTGGGGATTGCCAGGGCTAGAAATCATAAATTTTTTGAGGCCGCTTTTTAAGAAATGTCTGCGAATATTTTCAGTGTTTTAAATACCGCCAAATTGGGTTTGCTATCCCAGCAGTTGGCGATCGAAGTCACGGGCAACAATATTGCCAACGTGGAGACGGAAGGGTATTCCCGTCAGGATGTGGTATTTGAATCCAACACCCCGCGTTCGACCAGCCAGGGACAGTTGGGGACCGGGGTCCGGGTCAGCGGCATCGAGCGGGTGTTCGATCAGTTCCTGTTCCAGCAGATTTTATCCGAGGGCGACCCGACGGGAAACTTCAGGGTGCGCGAGAATGTTTTCGAGCAGTTGGAAGTTCTGTTCAATGAAAATCAGGGCCGCAGTTTGAACAGCGAACTGAGTGAATTATTTGCCGCGTTTCAGGATCTTTCGTCAAACCCCACCGGCTTGCCGGAACGAGCGGAGGTCATTGGCCGGGCGCAATCATTAGCGTCGGTGTTCAATAATCTGGGCGACGGTTTATTTAAAATTCAGAGAAATACCGACGCCATCGTCAATGATGAAGTGGCAAAGATAAACAATCTTGTCGATGAAATCGCAAAATTAAATCAAGCGGTGTTTGCCAATTCCCCCGGCCAGTTCAGCGCAAATGATCTCAAAGATAAACGCGACAAACTGATCACGGAACTGTCTGAGAAAATCGACATCACGCTGTTAAAAGAAGCGGACGGACAATTCAGCCTGACCCTGGGCAATGGCACGCCCCTGGTTCTCAAGGACACTGCGTTTAATTTGAGCACGGGGTTGAATGGCAATAACAATTCTTTTCTGGATGTTTTTGTCAGTAACGGCGCTGGCGGAACGATCAACGTCACCTCAGCCATTCAGGGGGGAGAGCTCCGAGGCTATCTGGACATGCGCGATCTGGAAGTGCCCGCGATCAAAGAAAAACTGGATCGTCTGGCGGCAGGCTTTGTTCAGGAGTTCAACCGAGTTCATCAACAAGGCTTCGGCATTGACGGCAGTACGGGAGTCAATTTTTTTACGCCACTTTCGCCGACTGTATTCACCAATACTCAGAACACCGGGTCGGCGCAGGTTTCGATATTAAACGCCAGTCCCACCACGGTTTCGGTGGATGAATTTGAGATCGCCTTCACCGGGGCCAATGCTTTCACTCTGACAAATCTGACGACGGGAGCGGCGTCCAGCACAACAACCTTCACAGCGGGATCCACATTCAATCTGGCCGGCGGATTTGCGGTCAATATCACGGGAACTCCCGTAGTGGGCGATCGTTTCAAGTTTTCGGTTTCGGAAAACGCCGCAAAGTTTGTAAAGGTTTCCAGTGATGTGCTTTCCAATTCCCAAAAAATCGCCGCCGGCAATTCGACGTCTGGAGATGGCGGCAACGCCGGGGACATGGCCGATCTGCAAAGCGATTTGACATTCAGTAGCGTTACCTTGCAGTCGGGTTCGGGAGCGTTCACATTCGATGAATTTTACAATGCCCTGGTGAGCTCCATTGGAATTCAATCGGCATCCGCTCAGGCGGGGGTTCGGCAACAGGAGGGAGTGCTCCTGCAATTGAACAACCGCAGGCAAAGCATATCAGGAGTCTCCATCGATGAAGAACTGGTCAACCTGATTCAATTCCAGCAGGCGTTCAACGCCTCGGCCCGGTTGATCAGTCTGGTGGAAGAGTTGTTCGACACGCTCATCAACCGGATATAAATTAAGAGCAGGATTTTTTCGTTTTAACAGGAGACGGACCATGGTTCAGCGCGTGACCAGCCAGGCAACTCAGAATACGGTGCTCAACAATATTTTCCGTATAACCGAAGGATTGGCCAAGGCGCAAATAGAAATATCTTCGGGTAAGCGCATTCAAAAACCATCGGATGATCCTGCGGGTTTAAGAAACAGCCTGGCCCTGCGCACGGGCATTCGTAAGGCGACTCAGTTTATCCGCAATATCGACAACAATAAAATATTTATCCAGAGCACAGATTCCGCTCTGCAATCGGTGAGCCTGGGGTTGACGCGCGCCAAGGAACTAGCGATCAGCGAGCTTGGAGGCACATCCACCGCGCAAACGCGTGGCTTTGCGGCGATTGAGATTGGGCAGATCATTGCGCAATCAGTCGAAGCGGCCAACACCAAGGTGAAGGATCAGTACATATTCGGCGGCACCCTGACCCGGACGGCTCCTTTTGAAGTCAGCGCAACCGGGGCGATTTATCAGGGAAATACCGAAGTATTTTCCATAGAAATTGCCGAGAACACCAACGTTGGCCTGACCATCCCCGGTTCCACGGCTTTGGGCACGGATTTGAACCCGGCGCTCACCCTGTCCACCTTGCTTGCGGATTTAAATGGCGGGCAGGGGATTCCGGCGGGGCAGTTTTCTATCACAGATCGAGGCGGCAACAGCGCCAATATTACGGTTGCTACGGGGGCGACACTGGGCACGGTCATTTCAGCGATCAATTCGGCGGGGGTCAATGTTTCAGCCGCGGTCGACAGCAGTGGCAAGGGCATCGCTCTTACGGATTCCAGCCCGGTGATTACGCAGGCGTTGACTGTCCAGGAAGTGGGAGGGGGAACCACAGGAACCGCGCTGGGTATTGTGGGGCAAAGAGACGGCAATTTGAGTGGCACCGTTTTGAACCCCAAAGTCACGGGCGCGACCTTGCTGACGGATTTAAACGGGGGCACGGGATTGGCTCTCAACGACATAAAAGTCATCAACGGCGCGGCTTCGGCGACGATCAGCTTCAGTTCGGCCACGACGATAGGCGATGCGCTCAATCTGATCAACAGCGCGGGATTGAATGTGACGGCCAGCATCAACAGCGCGGGCAATGCGTTAAGGGTGGTGTCCAACGACGCCACAACGGTTGCGGTGGTGAATGAAATAGGAGTGGGCACGACAGCGGAAAGCCTGGGGCTGGGCGGGGGGCGCAATGTCCTGGACACCTTGACCACTCTAAAACTGGCTCTTGAAAAAGATGACACCGTCGCGATCCTGGCCCTTTTGTTGAATCTGGATAAAGGATTGGACTCGGTCAATGAATCGCGCGCTTTTGCGGGGTCCACTTTGAGGCAAATCGAATCCACCGATTTTATTCACGATCAGGATATTGTCGATCAAAACGAACAATTGTCCAACACGGAAGATGCGGATATTGTCAAAAGCGCATCCGACCTGGCTTCACTGGAATTGGCTTTAAACGCCACATTGAGCACCACCGCCCGCATCCTCCAGCCTTCCCTCCTCGATTTTCTCCGCTAGTCAGTGCAAAAAATTCAGGATATGCTTGGCCCGATCTTAAAAACGGCTGGCGTGACACAGGCACCAACCCGCCTTAAAATAGGACTCCATATTAACGTACGCCAGTCCCAAATCTTCTCCCTAAATTGCGGAGCGGAAAATAAAAATCACGAGTTGGACAAAAGAAAATGAATTTTCATTTAAAATTTTGGAGGATGTCCGGAGGGCCGTTGCTTTTAGTTGTTAGGGTTTTAGCACTTTGCGTGTTTGCGCTGACAGCCTGCGTTCCGGGGGGAGATGTTGTTTCTCGGTCGCCTGTCGATGCGCCAATATTTGCCCGAAATGGCATGGTGGCGACGCAGGAATCCACCGCCACAAAAGTGGGTGTCGAAATCCTGATGCAAGGCGGGAACGCTGTGGATGCGGCCGTGGCGATTGGTTTTACTCTGGCGGTCACCCTGCCGCGGGCGGGCAATCTCGGCGGCGGCGGTTTTATGATGATGCATATAGCCAAAACAGGCGAAACCGTCGCCATCGATTACCGCGAGACAGCGCCTGCCCTGTCCACCCGCGATATGTACCTCGATAAAGAAGGCAACGCCGTATCCGAACGTTCGCGGTTCACTCATTTGTCCGTTGGGGTTCCAG
>VAPK010433004.1_pt1 | contig 11236 bp, 8 predicted proteins | sample 3395031 | NCBI WGS metagenome assembly VAPK01 (sample SAMN08290443, study PRJNA428436) | hydrothermal vent metagenome | isolation source: Deep-sea hydrothermal vent chimney 1 | place: Pacific Ocean: Juan De Fuca Ridge
CATCAATCTGCAGTTGTTGATAAGGGGCTGAAAGCAAAAGATTTACGAGTGTCCCGCAGAGATACAGCTTTTGGTGCAGTCATTACGCAGCTTATCATGATAGCAATTCTCGTGGCAACTGCTGCAACCATTGGCGTCAATCACCCCGGTAAATCTTTGGACACCGTTCAGCAGATAGCGGATGCACTGACGCCATTTCTCGGTAAGACGGTTGGAACAATCCTGTTTGCAATGGGAATGGTTGGTGCGTCATTGGTGGCTGCCATTGTGGTCTCACTTGCAACTGCCTGGGGATTGGGCGAGGTGAGCGGTTATAAACGTTCCCTGGAGCACAACCCTCACGAAGCTCCCTGGTTTTATATTATCTACACTTCTATGTTGGTAATAGGTGGTGCAACGGTTGTATCGGGAATTAACCTTATTGATTTGAGCGTGGGAGTACAGGTGATGAACGCCGCTCTGCTGCCCATTGTGCTGGGGTTCCTCTACCTATTGGCACTCAAAGCCCTGCCCAAACGCTACCGGTTGCATGGTGTCTATGCCGTGGTGGTAGGGGTGGTAGTGGCAATGGCAAGTATTTTAGGAATATACGCTGCGATTACCCCGTTTTTTTAGCCCAAAGAACATACATGAACAGAAGACATGTATCAGGTTTCCTGCCGCTACCAATTTTTGCTGAGACCGGAACATGAAAATTCTCAGTTTTGCTTCTATCACCTGCCATCAGCAATGAACAGAGTAATATCTTCATTTTAATTTTCATCTGTTTTTTGGCAGAGAATCACAAATAACAAATTAGAAAAAACCAATTTTCAAATAGAAATCCAATTGTTTGGTGTTTTGATATAAATGATTGGAATTTATTTGGGTTTTATGGCTTTAAATTTGTCTTTTTCGATTTATCCGGGTTAGGTATTTTGAATTTCGTTGCTCCGCAAAGACAATTTCTTTATTTTTGTTCATTGAAACCTAAATGCATAATATGCTTACCGAAAAAGACCTTCAACAGATAAAATCCAAAGGCATTTCTCCAGAAACAGTCGAAAAACAGATGGGACACTTTAAAACGGGGTTTCCTTTTATCCGGCTTGCTGCTCCGGCTGTTCCGGGAAATGGTCTGTTCTCGTTTGACGAAAAAGAGGCAAAAGAACTGGAAGCTTTTTTTGACGAGTTCAAAGATGATTATGAGATCCTAAAATTTGTTCCGGCCTCCGGTGCTGCCAGCCGCATGTTTAAGAAACTGTTCGCTTTTCGGCAGGCTTTTTCAGGTACACCGGTGGAAATTGACCGGCTTGAGAAGGAAAACGATTTGCAGAGCCTGGGATATTTCTTTAAAAATCTGAAAAAATTTGCTTTCTACAACGTGTTGTCTAAAGTCTTACAAAAAGATGGCTTTGATCTGGAAACCCTCCTCCAACAGAAAGATTACAACACCATTCTGGATTATCTTCTTACGGATAAAGGGTTGGATTACGGGATGTTACCCAAAGCTTTGCTGCATTTTCATCTCTATCCGGATGGCCACAGACGGGCATTTGAAGAGCATTTGGTGGAGGCGGCACATTATGCTGTGGACAAAAAGGGTGTGGCACGGGTACATTTTACTGTTTCTCCCGAGCATCAGCAGGAATTTGAAGAGGCAGTGGAATCGGCATGTGGGAAATATGAAAATCGTTTTGACATCCGTTTCGATATCAGCTTTTCGCAACAAAAATCCTCTACTGATACGATTGCCGTTGATATGAATAACGAGCCTTTCCGCAACAAAAATGGCAGCCTGCTGTTTCGCCCCGGCGGACATGGTGCCCTCATCGAAAACCTGAATGACCTGAAAGGTGAAATTATCTTTGTGAAAAACATTGACAATATTGTCCCTGACCGGCTTCGCGATACCACCTATCTTTATAAAAAGGTCATTGGTGGTTTGCTTTTCCGGCTTCAGGAAAAGACTTTTGATTATCTGGATAAACTTGAAGATGGTAACCTTTCGGATGAGGGGTTAGAAGAAATAAAAACTTTTGCCCGTGAACAACTGAATATTTTTATTCCCGTGGCTTATGGGGGGTATGAAAAAATCGAAAAAATCGACTTTTTGTTTAACAAGCTCAACCGTCCCATGCGTATTGCCGGCATGGTGAAGAATGAAGGTGAGCCCGGCGGCGGTCCGTTTTGGGTTGTCAATGAGCAGGATGAATGGTCGTTGCAGATTGTGGAATCCTCCCAGATAAATTTGGAAGATGTGGAGCAACAGAAGATTGTTTCAGGGGCAACGCATTTTAATCCGGTAGATTTGGTTTGCGGCGTACGTGACTATCAGGGAAATCCTTTTGACCTCAGGGAATTTGTGGATCCCCAAACGGGCTTTATTTCCATTAAGTCAAAGGATGGTCGCGAGTTGAAAGCTCTGGAACTCCCCGGACTGTGGAACGGAGCAATGGCCGACTGGATTACCCTTTTTGTGGAGGTACCGCTCGTTACTTTTAATCCGGTGAAAACCATTAACGACTTACTGCGTCCATTGCATCAACCTGAATAATGAGTAAAAATATATTTTATTGAGGTTTATTCAGGTTTATTGTAAAAACCCTGAAAAAATCCTATTTTTGAAAAAAATAAAAACCATGATTGGAAACTTTGTTTATCTCCAGAAAAAACGAATTACGCGTTCTTCGTTTTGGCAAAAGAATCTCGCTATTAATATTATTGTTGGGTTTTTTATGTTGATAGTCCTGCTGGAACTTCTCGCGGTTGGTTTTTTTCTTGAAAAGATATTGACCGGCGCGGGGAAAGGGGTTCCTCCCGAACAACTGTTGGATAAGGTGCTGATTTATTATTTTCTTATTACTTTCATGCTTCGGTTCTTTATACAGGAACTTCCCACTATGGAAATTTCCCCACTGTTGCATCTGCCGGTGAGGAAAAACAGGATTAGTCTGTTCCTAAACTATCGGTCACTGCTTTCGTTTTTCAATTTTTTACCCTTTTTTCTATTTCTGCCATTTACCATTCATTATTTACCTGCACATTATCCGGCTCCGGCAGCTTTTGTCTGGTTTGTGGGCGTTTTTCTATTTGAAATGAGTTCTAATTTCCTGCTGATTCGTGTCAAGCGCCAGTCAACAGTGAAACCGGCGATGGTACTTGTGATTTTTGCACTGGCCGCTATTATCGGGCTGTTGGAGAAATTCCATATTTTCTCATTGTCTGTCATTTCCGATTGGTATTTCGGGCATCTTTTGCAACATCCTGCCTGGATATTGTTACCATTGGCTACCGCGCTGATTTTCTTTTGGGAAAGTCTCCGTTATACCAGAAGCCACAGCTACCTTGAAGATATTAGTCAGAAAAAGGGACGTTCAGAGAAACTCACGAGCCATTTGGAAGGGCTGGAAAATCGCGGCAAGATAGGCTCTTTAATTCTGAAAGAGGTGCGGCTTTTGGCGCGGAACAAACGGTCGAAACAAATGATCTTTCTCATGTTGCCTTTCATGTTGTTGTATGGCTTGGTATTTTACCCTAATCCTCAAAATATGAACCACAATATAATACTTGACTTTGTCGGGATTTTTATCTCCGGTGGATTTCTGATTGCTTATGGCCAGTATATTCTTGCTTGGGAGAGCCGTCATTTTGATTTTATCCTGTCGGCTAATATAAAAACGGATGAATTTTTCAGGGCAAAATACTATCTAATGACTATTCCCACGATGTTGCTGTTTATTTTGACCATTCCCTATGTTTATTTCGGCACGAAGATATTGGCCATCAACTCTGTCATGCTGATGTATAATATTGGTATTAATGCCCCGCTGTTGTTGTTCCTGGCCTCTTTTAACCGGAAACGTATGGAACTCGACCGTGGTCAAATGATGAATTACCAAGGTGTTGGTATCAATAATTTTATTAATATTATTCCGTTGCTCCTCGTGCCTGTTTTGCTGGATATGCTCTTCTCCTCTCTCTTTGGTCACACCATTTCTATGGTGATTATTGCTGTCCTTGGGCTGATCGGCATACTCTTTCACAGACAGCTGATTCAAATGGCCGGTCGCTTTTTCATCAAGAACAGGTATAAAATCGCAGAAGGATACAGGAGTAGTTAAGTTTAAAGTTTAGAGTTTGAAGTTTGAAGTTTGAAGTTTTTGGGTGGAATTAAATAAAAGAAAATTTAACATGGAGACCATGATACAAGTAGAAAATCTGAAAAAAATTTACGGTGGACATACCGTATTGAATATTCCTGATATTTCCGTTGGAAAAGGGGAGAGCTTTGGCCTTGTGGGTAACAACGGTGCTGGGAAAACCACCTTCTTCCGGCTGATCCTGGACTTGATACGTGCCGATGGCGGACGTGTACTTTCTCTGGAGAAAGATGTTTCCAAAACAGAGGAGTGGAAAGCTTACACCGGTTCCTATCTCGATGAGGGGTTTTTGATTGACTACCTGACTCCCCGCGAATATTTCCTGTTCGTGGGAAAACTCAATGGTATGAGCCGTGGCGATGTGGAGCAGTTTACAGGTAGCCTTAAATCTTTTTTCGGGGCAGACATCCTTCTGGAGAAAAAATATATCCGGGATAGTTCCAAAGGAACCCAGAAAAAAATGGGAATTGCTGCCGCACTCATGATTGAACCGGAAGTGTTGGTTTTGGATGAACCTTTCTCCAATCTGGACCCAACCTCTCAGTTTCAGCTAAAAGAATTATTGAAAGAGTGGCAGCAAAAGAAAAAGGTTACTATGCTTATCTCATCGCACGACCTGAACCATGTAACGGAGGTCTGCCAACGTATTGTGGTCTTGCACGAAGGGGAGATTGTACATGACCTGGAGACCAACGAAAATACCCTGAAAGAGCTGAAAGCCTTCTTTGCTGTGAAAGGGGATTGATAATATCTTATAAATCGTTTGACACCATTTCCCATGCTGGTAAATAACCGGATTTTAGTACTTTTGCCGGCGCATGGATGATCTCAGAAAATATATAGAAAAAGAACCTTTTGCCTCGGTGACAACCGTTGCCCGACAGATAGAAACGCCTGTTTATGTCATCGGCGGCTTTGTCCGTGATATACTGCTGGGGCGGCCGTCGAAAGATGTGGATTTTGTGGTGGCCGGTAGTGGTATCGCTTTTGCCGAAGCACTGGCAGATTTTATCGGGAAAAATACTTTTGTCCGCTATTTTAAGAATTTCGGAACTGCCATGATCCGTTACGAAGGATGGGAATTGGAATTTGTGGGCGCCCGCAAAGAATCGTATCGTAAAAGCTCCCGTAAACCCATTGTTGAAAACGGTACACTCGAAGATGACCGGAAAAGACGTGACTTTACCATTAATGCCTTGTCCATCAGTCTTAACAAGGATGATTTCGGAAAGCTAAACGATTCTTTTAACGGGATAAATGATTTGAAAAACAAGCTGATACGTACACCTCTCGATCCGGACATTACCTTTTCGGACGACCCGTTGCGTATGATGCGTGCTTTGCGGTTTGCCACACAGCTTGGATTTGACATTGAAGAAAATACTTTTGCCGCTATTCGAAGAAACAAAAACCGGATTTCCATTGTCTCCCGGGAGCGTGTAATTGATGAACTGAATAAAATTATCCAGGCCGATAAACCCGGTCGTGGTTTTAAGATGTTGGATGACACAGGGCTACTGAAACAGATTTTTCCTGTATTTACCGAGCTCAAAGGGGTGGAGGTGATAAGCGGGAAAGGCCACAAAGACAATTTTTATCATACGCTGGAAGTGCTGGATAATGTGGCCAAAGTATCGGACGATCTCTGGTTACGCTGGGCTGCAATTTTGCACGATATTGCCAAGCCGGTGACCAAACGTTTCGACCCGAAATTGGGCTGGACTTTTCACGCACATGAGTTTATCGGGGCGAAAATGATCCCGGGCATCTTCAAAAAGCTAAAACTTCCGGGCAACGAAAAAATGCGGTATGTTCAGAAGTTGGTCTTGCTCCATTTGCGGCCTATTGTGCTGGCACAGGAAATTGTCACTGATTCGGCTGTTCGCCGGTTGCTCTTTGATGCCGGCAACGATGTCGATGACTTGATGATACTGAGTACGGCTGACATAACTTCCAAAAATGAAACTAAAGTAAAGCGGTACCGGAAAAATTTCGAGCTGGTACGCCAAAAGCTGAAAGAGGTAGAAGAAAAAGACCGTATCCGCAATTGGCAGCCACCGGTGACAGGTGAAATCATTATGGAAACCTTCGGACTAAAACCCTCCAGAAAAGTGGGCGATATCAAAACGGCTATCCGCGAAGCTATTTTGGACGGAAAAATTCACAACGAATTTGCCGAAGCCTTTGGATATATGCTCAAAACCGGCGAGTCTATGGGCTTAAAGGTTGCCAGCCGGAAACACTTTCCGGAAAAATAAATCTTCTTATGGCGACAAAGAAAATACTCGTGGTGGTTTTGGGGCCAACGGCTGCAGGCAAAACAGATGCCGCCATCCACCTGGCTCAACAACTGAATACCGAAATTATCTCTGCCGATTCACGACAGTTTTACAGGGAGATTCCGTTGGGGACAGCTGCCCCCTCAAAGGAACAACTTGCGCTCGTTCCACACCACTTCGTGGGAAATCTTTCGTTGCAACAGGATTACAACGTTTCGCAGTATGAGAAAGAAGTGCTGGAACTGTTGAATACCAAGTTCTGTGAACTTGATGTTATGATTATGACCGGCGGCTCCGGGTTGTACATCGATGCTGTTTGCAAAGGGATTGACCAGCTTCCCGATCCCGATCCGGAAATTAGAAAAAGTTTGCAGAAAAAATGGCAGCAGCTGGGGATTACAGCCTTACAGCAGCAGTTGCAACAACTTGATCCGGAGTTTTATGAGCAGGTGGACAGGCAGAATCCCAAACGGCTTCTGCGTGCCCTTGAAGTTTGTCTCCAGACCGGAAAGAAATATTCTGAATTAAGAAAAAACAATCCTCAGGAACGTAATTTCCGGATTTTAAAAATCGGGTTGAGTTTGCCCCGTGAGCAACTGTATGATCGCATCAACCATCGTGTAGATGGCATGATGGAAGAGGGGTGGCTTGAGGAAGCCAAATCCGTATTGCCTTTTCGTCATTTGAATGCGCTCAATACGGTTGGGTACAAGGAGTTGTTTACTTATTTCGATGGAAAACTAACATTGGAGGAAGCCATAGAAAAGATCAAAACCAACACCCGCCGCTATGCCAAGCGGCAACTAACCTGGTTTAGAAAGGACAAGGAGGTTCACTGGTTCTCACCGGGGGATGGTGAAACTATTTTACAATTTGTGAAAGAGACGCTGGAAGTTTTCGGCTAAAGCCGATAATGATTAATTTTCATCTGAACGCCATAAATGGCGTTCTTAATACAAAGTTTCCATTCTCTGAGAAACCCGGAAATTACTTCAGGCTCTATTCTCAGAGAGAAAATCAGAAATCTTTCTGGTTTTTATCCTCATGGGAAATCGGATATTAACTCCGGCATTTATGCCGGAACAGGAATCATAAGCACAATCGGGCTTTAGCCCAAATTATCCATATCCGTTTCAAAATTATAACGTTTTATGAACTTCTTATATTCTTCTGAGAACAATGTTTTCTTGTGATGCAACTCCTGATTTTCAATATAATGCCTGACGACAGAAAGTTTTTTGTCATCTACGGCAACAGCGAAGTATTCCGTACCCCACTCAAATTTTGTCCTGGTTAATTTGTTTTGGTTTATCCAGTGGGATGATTCGCCTTTTAACAGTTGTGCTATTTTTCCGATACTTAAATCGGCATTTAAAGACACCAGACAATGGACATGGTCAAAGTATCCATTAATCCGATCAATGTAAATATTTTTGTCTTTGGCATTTTCTTTGATATGTTGAAAGACTTTTTGCCGGACTTCTTTGTCTAAAAGAGGAAGGTGATTTTTTGTTGTCCAGACGTAATGGACATAGACTTTGATGTAGGACATGATTTTTATTTTTTTTTGTCGGTTAAAGCCGGCTTGATTATTTTTTATTTGAATGTCATTTATGGCATTCTTAATACAACATTTCTTTTCGCTGAGGAAATCGAAACCGCTTTGACTCTGCTCTCAGAGAGGACAGGGAATCCTCTTGGTTTCGATTCATGGAGAGAAAACCGGAAATTAACTCCGGCATTTATGCTGAGGTGAGAATCATAAGCGCTAACTGGCTTTAGCCCTGATTAACCTAGTTTTCATAATATTCTCATTAGCAGTTTTGAAATGGCTCTGCTTCGTCTGACAGAGAAATTGTTCCCCAGCCGTCAAATTCACAGTCGTTAATAAAGCCTGTTTCATTCATTATTTTTATCCATGCTTTAAAATTATCTTCTGCAAGACTCATGGGAGGAGTCACTCCTTCGATAGAATATTGTTGCCCGGATGATTTCCCAATTCCGTAAATCTCGTTTCCCAAATTTTCCAAATCCTGCTTTAAGTCTATCGCCTTTTCTCTGGTTTTGGAATAAAAGAAGAATTCCATTTTTCTGAATTCTATAAGAATTTTGTCGTTACGTCTGAGCAGGTCTAAATAATTTTTGGCAAGATATTGTTGCATGTCGAGCCTTTCTTCAAATTCGTCTGCTGTGACAAATGACTTTGGTAGATTAGATTTAGCCATTGAGTTTAACCTTTGTTGGTTTGTCCTTGGTCACTTTCTGATTTCTTTTCTCAAAAATACGAATTATTTTTGGTTTCAAGACGATTAGCGTGGGGAACCGGATTTCTGTTAAACTTATCGTTTTTGTTTTAGCTCCAAAAAAGTTGGATAAAAATTATAAATTGTGATTTGTCGATTTTAAAGATTTCAACTTACACGATTGAATATTTCAATAATTAAAATATTTTATCTCCGTCTCAGTTGGCTTCCTTTATCCGTATCAATCGTTTGCATAACACTGATTCTCATTTTTACGTTACTGAAAGTTTAAATTTTTTTACAGTCTGTTAGTCGATCGTAACTTAAACATAGTCAATATGTTTAATGGGTTTATTAGTTTGTCACAATAATCCGATTGACAAGGCTGATGGTAAAAAAATTGAGAAAAAACTTGACTTTCTCAAATAGTTTCTATTTTTACCCCATCAAAATAACAAAACAAATGAACAGGATTTTAAATAGAATTTACGTTATTATTTCTATTCTCGTGCTTTTGGGAAAAACCCCATAAACCGGAGACCTGTATGAATTATAAAAATATATGAAGCTCTCCGGTAATAATCGGGGAGCTTTTTTTAAATATAAAATTATGGTACATCCGTTAAGAAGTCTTACTTCCACATCCGGAAGAAACATGGCCGGAGCCAGAAGCCTGTGGCGAGCCAATGGCATGCAGGAAAGCCAGTTTAGCAAACCTGTTATCGCCATCGTGAACTCTTTCTCACAGTTTGTTCCGGGACATGTGCATCTGCACGAAGCCGGACAGCACATCAAGAAGCTTATTGAAGCCGAGGGCTGTTTTGCCGCGGAGTTTAACACCATCGCCATCGACGATGGTATTGCTATGGGGCATGCCGGGATGCTTTATTCCCTGCCTTCGCGCGATTTGATTGCCGACAGTGTGGAATATGTCTGCAACGCCCACACGGTGGATGCCATGATTTGCATCAGCAACTGTGATAAAATCACGCCGGGGATGATGATGGCAGCCATGAGGCTGAATATTCCTGCTGTTTTTGTTTCGGGTGGCCCTATGGAAGCCGGCAGCCGCAATGGGAAAAACTATGACCTTGTGGATGCCATGGTACTCGCTGCCGATGAGTCGGTGAGTGATGAGGAGCTGCACGAAATAGAAAAAATTGCCTGTCCCACCTGCGGCTCCTGTTCGGGTATGTTTACCGCCAATTCCATGAACTGCCTGAATGAGGCGCTGGGTCTGGCACTTCCCGGTAACGGAACGGTGGTGGCGACCCATAAAAACAGAGAGGTGATGCTTGAAAAAGCCGCCAAACTGATTGTAGAGAATACTTTCCGCTATTATCGCGATGGAGATGACAGCGTTTTGCCACGCTCCATAGCAACGCGTGAGGCTTTTATGAATGCTATGTCGGTGGATATTGCCATGGGCGGATCTACCAATACTGTTTTGCACCTGCTGGCTATTGCACACGAAGCAGCGATAGATTTTGATATGAAAGACATTGATGCTTTGTCTCGAAAGATTCCCAACCTGTGTAAAGTTTCGCCCAGTTCGCATTACCACATGCAGGACATTAACCGTGCCGGTGGTGTTTTGGGCATTATGGGGGAGTTGGGGAAAGCAGGCTTGCTGGATACCTCGGTGAAACGGGTAGATGCACCTGACGTGAAAACAGCTGTTGACAAATTTGATGTTAACTGTGATACCCATTCGGCTGAAGCTGATGAAATTTATTCCAGTGCACCGGCTTTTGTCCCCAACCTGCGGATGGCCTCGCAAAGCAACCATTTCAAAACATTGGATTTGGATAGAAAAGAAGGCTGTATTCGTGAAGTGCAACATGCTTATAGCAAGGATGGTGGTCTTGCCATACTGTTTGGAAACATTGCCCGTACGGGTTGTATCGTGAAAACTGCCGGGGTAATACCTTCCATGTTTACCTTTAGCGGGAAAGCGAAAGTTTTTGAGTCGCAGGAGGAGTCGGTGGAAGGAATTCTGTCTGGCAAAGTAGAAAAAGGCGATGTGGTGGTGATTCGTTACGAAGGCCCCAAAGGTGGTCCGGGCATGCAGGAGATGCTCTATCCTACCTCTTACCTCAAGTCGAAATTGCTGGACAAAGATTGTGCACTCATTACTGATGGCCGGTTCTCCGGTGGTACTTCCGGCTTGTCCGTTGGCCATATCTCCCCTGAAGCTGCTGCCGGTGGCGAAATTGCCCTTATCGAAGATGGGGATGTCATCGAATTTGATATTGCAGAAAGGAAAATTCATCTGCAGGTATCGGATGAAGAGCTTAGAAACAGAAAGAAGAAACAACTTGCTCGCGGCGACAAAGCCTATGCACCATTAACCCGTAACCGGAATATCCCGGCTTCTCTGAAAGCGTATGCCAGCTTGGTTAGTTCTGCTGACAAAGGTGCTGTAAGACTTATTTAAAAAATTATTCCAACTTCAAATACTTATTGATAATCAGTTGCTTATGAAACAAGTGAAACAAGCAGAAACCATGAACGGCGCAAGAGCCGTGGTTCAGTCGCTTCTTGAAGAAGGCGTGGACACCATTTTCGGCTA
>VAPK010381515.1_pt1 | contig 11234 bp, 11 predicted proteins | sample 3395031 | NCBI WGS metagenome assembly VAPK01 (sample SAMN08290443, study PRJNA428436) | hydrothermal vent metagenome | isolation source: Deep-sea hydrothermal vent chimney 1 | place: Pacific Ocean: Juan De Fuca Ridge
GATTTGATTTTAATCACGAAAGTATTTACACCAAAAACTATGTAAAACAAACCATGCAATACTGGTTAGAAGAATATAGAATTGATGGATTTCGAGTGGATCTGTCTAAAGGATTTACACAAACCAATACCATTGGAAATGTTAACCTTTGGGGTCAATTTGATGCATCCAGAATCGCTATATTAGAAGACTATGGAAATTTTGTTTGGTCTGTTAACCCAAATGCTTATATAATTTTAGAGCATTTCGCCGACAATGATGAAGAAACAGAGTTATCTGCTTTCGGCTTTTTGCTTTGGGGAAATTTAAATGGTAAATACAATGAAAATACCATGGGCTGGGGTGATGGTTCAAAAGAAGATATTTCATGGATATCTTATCAAAAAAGAGGGTGGACTTCTCCTCACGTTTTAGGGTATATGGAAAGTCATGATGAAGAGCGTTTGATGTATAAGAACTTACAATTTGGTAATAATAATGGATCATATGATGTAAAAGATTTGAATACAGCGTTGTCTAGAGAAGAATTGGCAGGGAATTTCTTTTTTACAATTCCGGGGCCAAAAATGATTTGGCAATTTGGAGAATTGGGATACGAGTTTACCATAAACCTGAATGGTAGAACAGGTAGAAAACCTATTCATTGGGAATATTTTGATGACATTAACAGAAGAAAAATATACGACGTCTGGGCTACCTTGATTGCATTTAAAAAAACAGAACCTGCTTTTAATACAACAGATTTCACTTTAAACGTGAATACTTTGGTTAAAAGTATTGTTTTGCGACATAGCTCGATGGATGTCGTTGTATTGGGAAATTTTGATGTCACAACTCAATCGATAAATCCTCAATTTACTAAAACAGGGATTTGGTATGAATATTTCACCGATACACAAATGAATGTTAGCAATACAACAAGTCCAATTACTTTGCAAGCAGGGGAATATAGATTATATACTACTAAATTGTTACAAAACCCTTTACCTGTTGATGAGGTTGAGTTGGTTAAAAATGAATTATTTCTTTTTCCAAACCCGTCAAGCGGAAATTTTAAACTGAATAGAGCTGCTACCGAGCTTGAAATTTACGATATGATAGGGAGGAAAGTAAAAAGTTTTAAAGGTGATTTTAATCCTGACAGAAGCTATAATGTTAATGATCTTACACCATCGATTTACTTGGTTAAAATTAGATCTGAACAAGGTACTATCCGTACAAAAAGATTAGTAATTGAGTAATTAATTTAGAACAGTGATGATCAGATCTTCTTGTCAAGATCTGTGGAGATCAATTTAATCAGCATCATCTTCGTTCTATTAATTTGATATTTTCCCATTGCTTTTAAACCATTTGATTGCGTCATCAATTGCGCCATCAATTGGTGTACTGTTCAGATCCAGTTCTTTTTTTGCTTTTTTATTGGAATAAAAATTTTCTACACACAAAATATTCATATTTGTTTTTGAAAGATCCGTTTTTATCCCAACAATTCGCAGCATATTACCAATTGTACCTAAAAATAAAAGAAACATTTTTGGAAGTTTAATCAAAATAGGCTTGTATTTAGTTATAGAATTTACCTTTTTAAAGAATTCTTTGTAAGACAGATTTTCATTTGCCAATAAATAGGCTTCTCCATTTTTGCCTTGTTTTATAGCATTTACTATCCCAAAAGCTGCATCCTTAACATGTATAAAATTCTTACCACCGGGTGGGTAGAAAACAACATATTTGTTTAATCCCATCAAGATAATTCTTCCCGAACTGGGTTTGCCATCATAGGCTCCCAACATAAAAGTAGGATTTACAATAACAACATCTATTTTTTTTGAAGCCTCCAATAAAATATTTTCAGCGTGCAGTTTACTCAAGGCATAATATGACTCTGAAAAAGGGTTTTTAATTTTGATCGATTCATTACCTGGTTTGAGCCTAGACCCAAAACCAAAGGTGTTAGCAGTACTAACAAAAATTATTTTTTTTACCCCTTGATGAATACTCGAATTTAATATATTTTTGGTAGCATCAACGTTAACTGTCACATAATCAGATAATTTAAGTAAATTTTGATTGGTATTGGCAGCTGCATGAATAACAATGTCACAGTTTTTTACGGCGTTTTCAATATCTCTTTTAACAGTTATATCGCCTTTTACAAGCTCCAGATTTTTGTGATTTAATAAAGTAAATTTATTTTTATTTCTAATCAAGCCTCTTACTAAAAATCCTTGATCCAATAATTCAACTATGGTATTTGTTGCTAAAAGCCCGTTGGCTCCCGTTACTAAAATCCTCATTATTGCTCTATTCCATTTTCTATTTCAACTTCCTTTTTCATTGCTCTAGTTATCAAGGGTAGTTTTAAAAAGGTTGGAATTAATTTCATCAAGATATAATTAAATCCATTAGCCTTATTTAACATAATAAAAACATCGAGTTTAAAAAGTTGTTTGATACTAATCTCGGCAACTTTTTTAGGAGACAATAGGGTCATTTTGGCTATAAATCCATGTTGATCTAACCTTTCAGCTGAATCATTTTTTGTGTTCATTGGTCCGGGGCTCACTACACTAAAAAAAACATTTGTGTCTTTAAACTCTTGTTGTAACCCTCTTGTAAAATTATATACAAAAGTTTTAGAAGCAGGATAAACGGTTTTATAACCCATTGGGCTATAAGCAGCCATACTTGCCACATTTAGCACATAACTCTTTTTTTGATTGATTAAATTGGGCAATATTTGATGCGTTAGAACAGCCGTTAACATTACATTTAATTGAATAATTCTATTTATATATTCTACATCGGCTTCAATAAATCTTTTACTTCCACCTGCGCCTGCATTGTTGATTAACAAATAAATATTATAATTTTGATTAACTGTTTTGGCAAGATCTATTATATTATCTTTTATTGTTAGATCGGTTTCATAATAGACAGATTCGACTTGGTGATCTTTTGTAAGTGTTGCAGTTAATTCGTTTAACCCTTCATTTGGTAAAGCTACTAGAATTGTATTGATCTTTCTTTTAGAAAGTTCCTTTGCATAAGCTTTACCCAACCCTTTGCTTGCACCAGTTATTAAAGCAAATTCTTTTCTCATTTAGAAAGACCTTTTCACTGTGAATTATATTTAGTTTTTAAATATACAACAAAAAAAAGGTCGCATTAAGCAGCCTTTTTAATTTAATTTAAATCATTTTTAAATTATTTATCTCTTGTTGAGTAAGATGTCTCCAAATTCCTCGTGATAAATTCTTTTTGGTAAGTCCGGCAAAAATAACCCGGTCTAATTTGGTTACTTTATAACCAAAATGTTCAAAAATTCTTCTTACAATACGGTTTCTACCCGAATGAATTTCAATTCCAATTTCATTTTTAGGTTTATTTTCTATATAAGAAACTTTGTCTACAAAAACCATTTTACCATCGAGAACAAAATTTTCTGATATTTTTTGTAGATCACTCATAGAGAGTTTTTGATCTAAGTTTACATGGTATAATTTTTTAACCTGATGTTTGGGATGGGTTAATTTTTTTGCCATTTCGCCATCATTGGTAAATAATAGGAGCCCGGTTGTTAACCGATCCAATCTTCCAACAGGATAGATGCGTTCTTTTGCAGCTTTGTGAATTAGCTCCATAACGGTTTTTCTACCTTTTTCATCATCCATAGTTGTGATATAGTTTTTCGGTTTATTAAGAAGAACATATCTTTTAGATTCTGGTGAAATTAATGCTCCATCAAATCGAACTTCATCTGATGGTTTTACCTTAAAACCCATTTCGGTAATAATTTTCCCATTAACCGATGTGCTTCCCGTTTTGATGAATTTATCAGCTTCTCTTCGAGAACAAATCCCTGAATTAGAGATATATTTATTCAATCGAATTTCATCTGTTTTTTTAATATTCTCAGAAGAAACGCTTTTCTTTTTAAAATGTTTTATTTTTTCGGGATGTAGTCTAAAGTTTTTATCTTTACTTTTCCCAAAGGGTTTTTTTGGACTCGGGTTATTTTTGTTTCCATTATTATTTTGTGAACCCTTGGTATTTGAATGTCGTCCTCTCGACGAGTTATTTTTAGCAGTCATTTATAAAATTTTTGCAAAAATACAACATATTTATGATTTATTCACCGTGTAACTTGAAGTCACCCGGTGAATAAATAGGTTTATAAAATTCTTTTGATTATCACAGATGTATCTATCAACATCAAACTCAAAACACCAACAACAATAATTAGTTTAACAATGTTATGAAGGATAATGTATTCTTTTCTAGATTGTGCTTTCCACAATAAAAAAAGAAAAAATACAAAGGCTATACCAACAAAATAAAAGTAATATTTCATCATACCTATTTCGGGGTATTTCCATAAAAAATAAATAGGGTCAATTGTAAATATTACAAGAATACTTATTAATAATTTGGTGAAATATTCGCCATATTTTACAGGTATGGTTTGGTAGTTTTGAGCCAGATCTCCTTTTATATTTTCCAAATCCTTAACCAATTCTCTAATCATAAGTAGAAAGAATAAAAAGGCAGCATGTGTGAAAATGATAGTTGAAAAATTTTTATAATAAATAAAAATTGCAAAGAAAGGAAGAATTGCTAATATGGCTGCAGAAAATAATCCGGTTAACGGATATCGTTTTAATTTATGAGAATAAAACCAGATTAAAAAAATATAAGCTCCAAAAAATAAAGCGGCCCTCCAGGATACTAGAAATGCAAATCCTACTCCTACAAAGTTTAGCAAAAAATAGATATTTAATTTTGTTCTTTGACCAACAATACTATCAATTTTCGATTTTACAGGTTTATTGATTCTATCTTTTTTACTATCGTAAAAATTATTGATTATATAACCAGAAGCAATTACACAAATAGTTGATAAAACAATAAAGTAAAGATCGAGATTAAAAATAATTTCCCGCAGTGATTTTTCCGGAGAAAAGATAAAAATTGCAGCCAGATATTGGGCGAGAACAATAATTACTATATTATATCCCCTTACAACAGATAGAAGGCTCAAGAATTTATAAAAAAAAGAAAATTTTTTAGGTTTTTTTGGTGTGTTTTCTTCTGAAATCTTTAGTAAATCCATGAGTTAGAATAACGGATTTAAAATCTATATACCAATTCCAATTTGTATCCTTTCAGTGATTTTTTTGCCTTTTCAAAGTCTTCAGTAAATCCCAAAATATAACCTCCTCCACCAGAGCCACATAATTTCAAATAATATTCGTTTGAATCAATTCCATTTTTCCAGATATGATGAAAAGTTGAAGGAATCATTGGTTTGAAGTGTTTTAAAACTACTTTAGATAATTTCTTAACATTTCCAAACAGTGATTTGGCATTACCATGTAAAAAATCATCTATGCATGCATCTGTATGTCTGGCAAAATCACGATCAATCATTTTTCTAAACCCTTCATTCTTCATTTTATTCATAAAAATATTGACCATTGGCTGTGTTTCACCAACCATCTCTGAATCTAACAAAAATACGGCTCCTTTTCCTTCTTTTTGAGAAGGTATGCCGGTTGCTTCTAAATTGTCTTTTGAGTTTATTAAAATAGGGATACTTAAATAAGAATTCAAAGGATCTAGCCCAGAGCTTTTCCCATGAAAAAAAGATTCCATTTCTGAAAAAACAGATTTTAACTGCAATAGTTTATCGCGGGTTAAATTTTCAAGAACAGTAATTTTATCATTGGCATATTTGTCGTAAACCGAGGCAACAAGAGCACCAGAACTACCAACGCCGTATCCTTGAGGGATACTCGAATCAAAATACATTCCCTTTTCAATATCCAGTTTCAATTCATTAAATCGAAGGTTCACTTGATCGGATTTCAAATCAATTAAATAATTATAAAAATCGAGTAGTTTTTTATTAGAATTCTGAGCATTTTCCGAAAGGCTGGAAGAAATTTTTAACGCTCCTTGATACGAATTATAAGGAATTGCTAAACCTTTAGAATCTTTAATAATACCATATTCACCAAAAAGCAGAATTTTTGCGTAAAATAAAGGTCCTTTCATGATTTAATTATTTTTCCTTAATAACAATTTGAATGCAAATATAATAGATTTATTTTTGAGTACCATTTATTAAACGATTAGAAATCTAAAAACTTATATTTTTAATCGAAATAAGTAAAACTATTCGTCTTCAATTGTTCCATCGTAATAATTTGTCTTCCATACATCTACTTTTCTGTCGAAAACATAATTTCCTTCCTCTTTTAATTTACCATTGGTGTAAAAAGTTTTCCAGGACCCTTCTTTTTCCCCGTTTTCATAAAAACCGGATTCTTTCAAGTTACCATTTTCATATATTTCTTTCCATTTTCCATTCATTTTTCCATCCACATAAGTAGTTTCGTTTTTTAATTTACCATTTTCAAAATAGACCTGTCGTTTACCATTTAAAACGCCTTCTTTGTAATTTACAATTTGAAATATGTTACCATTTTCATGATACCATTTAATTATTCCATCGTAAATTTCTTTATCACTTTTCAGCGAAAGACCTTCCATTTGTTTAGAACCGGAAATGTAATAGTCAACTACCCAAAATTTATTTCCTTTTTTCGTCATACCTGCACGATAAAAACTGGCATTATTTTTTGAGGTAGTTTTCCAATTGGTATCAAACCAAATGGTGTCTGTTTGTGCAAAGACAGGAAGGTTGAATATAAATAAAAAAGCAATAGTGAAGTAAATTAAATTTTTCATAATAAGAAACTTTAAGGTTAAATTAAGCACATATCATCCAACCTATAAGTTGATTCAATATACTGGTTTAATCGTCTCTAAATGAAAATTCTTTTAATTGAAATAAACTTTTTCTTTTGTAATAGCTAATAGAATACTAATATATTTGTGTAGCTCCTATACCGAGCTTATCACAAATATACTGATTATTTTGACAATAAGAAACCAAATCTTTTAAAATAAAAGCGCTTACTTTTTCGTTTTCCCTTTCGGGGAATAGTATATGCACATTCGATCCGGCATCTAGAGTAAAGCAAATATTGCTATCATTATTTTTTCTGTACTCCCAAATTTTTTCAATAATTTTTAAGGTGTTTGGTTTCATTAAAATAAAATAGGGATTTGAAGTCAACATCATAGCATGTAGAGTTAACGCTTCACTTTCTACCAATTGTACGAAGGCTTTTAAATCTCCATTCTGAAGAATTTTACTCATACGCGTAATATTATTATTTGCCTGCCTAAAACGATTTTCTCCAAAAGGATGATTATGCATAAGATCATGACCAATAGTACTTGAAACTTGTTTTTTGCCTTTATCAACCAATAAAATAGTATCGTTGTAATTTTTAAAATTGGAGTGAATAGGGTAAGGAAATTTTATTCCGTAAAGATCAGAACTAGAAACGACTTCACTATGTTTTCCCCAAATAACAACTTCACCTTCTATACTTCTGGCAGCACTACCAGAACCCAAACGAGCTAAAAACGAAGCTTTTAAATTGAAGTAATCATCAGATATTGAAGGATTTAATTGTTTTTCTATACTCATCAAACACAATGCCAAGGCACTTAGACCACTTGCGGAAGACGCAATGCCACTGCTATGTGGAAATGAATTTTCGGTTTTTATCACGAAATCATAATCTGTAATAAACGGTACATACCTATCAATTCGTTCAAAAAATTGAAGAATTTTAGGTTTAAAATCACCCTTTACTTCATTTTCAAAAATTACTTCAATGCTATAATCATTTGATGCAACTTTCTTTTTACTAAACTCTAAAGTTGTAGTTGTGTAGCAATTATTTAAAGTAAAACTTATAGATGCATTTTTCGGAATTTGAGGTTCGCTTTTACCCCAATATTTTATCAATGCAATATTACTCGGACTTTGCCAAGTAATACTCCCATTTTTTAAAGAATCGATATTGGTATTTCTAATTATAAAATCTTCTTCAATCAAAATATAATTTTTGTTAAAGATAATTTTTTAACTAAACATTTTCTAATCTTCTCAATACATCTTTTTTGTATGATCTGCTTATGGGGATTGCTTTTTTGTTTATCTCAACATATTCATTGGTAAAAGAGTCAATTTTATTTAGAGAAATAACAAAAGACCTGTGAATGCGAAGGAATTCATTTTTTGGAAGTTTTATTTCAATATTAGTTATAGTTTCTCGTGTAGTTACTGTTTTATTCTTTAAGTGAATTTTTAAATAATCACCTAAACTTTCGATATAACTAATTTCTGAAAAATTAATTTTTATCATTTTCCTATCAGATCTCACAAATATAAAATCACTTTTCTCATAAATGAATTCTTCTTTAACTTCATTATGTACAGTAATGGTTTCGTTTAAAAATTTATCTACTGCTTGTAACAATCTTTCGAAGGAAATAGGTTTTAACAAATAATCTACTGCCTTTAGATCAAAACCATCTACTGCATATTCTCTATACGCCGTAGTAAAGATTATTTTAATATTTTTATTGATAGATTTAGCAAATGACAAACCGGAAATTTCGGGCATGTTGATATCTAAAAAAACGACGTCTATTTTATTTGAATTGATAACATTAAAAGCGTCTATAGCATTTTTACAACTTGCGACTACATAAATAGCATTTATTTTTTGCAAATGATTTTCTAAAACTTCACGAGCTATGGGTTCGTCGTCAACAATTATACAGTTTATGGTTTTAGACATTTTTAGAATTGTTTAAATGAGTTATTTGAAGCGTTACGGTAAACCAATTACCTTCTTTTTCTATTTGAAGATTATGGTTCTCTTTATACAATAAATTTAATCTTTTTTTAATATTTGTAAGTCCAATACCCGTATCACTTTCCTTAATTTCATCCTTTAAAACACTGTTTATAATTTTAAACTTTAACCGATCGTCCGTTACATCAATGCAAATATCTACATTTAAAAACCCATCGATTAAACCACTGTGTTTAAATGCATTTTCAACAAAAGGGATCAATAGCATCGGAGCAATCTGTATTTCGGGAGAAAAATTATTCGCCTGAAACGAAACTTTTAAAGTATCTTGGAATCTTATTTTTTCCAATTCTATATACTCTTTGATATGTAAAACTTCTTCTTGAAGGCTTACTTTGGGTTTGTTAACCTGATAAAGAATATAATCTAATAAATTAGAAAGCTTTAAGATAATATCGGGCGTGTTTTTTGATTGCTTTAATGCAAATCCATAAATTGTGTTGAGGGTGTTAAATAAAAAATGCGGATGAATCTGTTTTTTTAAATAGTTAAGCTCCTGACTTTTAATTTGCAATTGGGTTTCCAAAATTTTATTCTGTAGTTCTTTATTTTTCGACTCGGTTTTCATGTTATGATTCAATAGATTCACAAAACTGACTATTCCAACAATTAGATAGACCAAAATCAGAACAAAAATATAATTCCTACTCATAGGAGGCATCTTTTTATATTCCATATTAGATAGAAAAACAAAACTTCCAAGAATAGCAATTATAATAAAGTAAGTAGAAAATACAAGCGTATAAATACTATAAAGGGCAAAAAGTTTGTATTTTTTGGTGAGTAAGTATTTGGGAATTAAATAATATACCACAAAATAAGTAGTTACCATTGTTATGGGTAATAAGAAGCTGGAAAACCAGGTAACATAGTTGGTGTTGTTTGAATTATAACTAAAAAAGTATACAAAAAAGAACCATACACCAACCCAAAACAACAAATGGAGGAATACAAATTTAGATTTATTTAGCGTAAATAAAATCATTCTTGCAAGATGGTTAATTTATTTGAAAAGTTATTTCTTTAGAGATGAAATTCGGGTTTAGCTATTAATTTCACCATTTTAATTAGAAATTTGAGAATAATGAGTTATTTTGGTTAAATAACTATAAATTTAATCCAATCATCGCAATTTTTAATTTGATGAAGGCTTTAGCTCTACCTTCGGAATAGTTTAATTTTTAAATTTTATTATTATGTCAGTTTTTGTAGATAGATTAAATGAAGGCGGTCCTTTTTTTATGTATCCCCTTCTTTTTATTTTAATTTTGGTCATTGTACTTATTGTGAAGGGGTTTTTGCAAAAAGGGAATACCAAAAAAACAATTAGTTTAATTAGCTCCATTACATTATTTGCAATAGTTTGGGGTTTTTTCGGTCAGATTATTGGTTTAATAACCGCTTTTGATTCAATAGAAGCTGTTGGTGATATTTCCCCTCCGGTTTTGGCAAAGGGATTAAAAATAGGGCTTTTAGTACCGCTTTTCGGTTTTTTGGTTTTTTTAATTGGAAGGCTTGGAATCATTATTTTAACCTGGTTGCAGAAAGATTAAATTCCTATTTTTAGAATTTCAAATTGTTACTTCATAGTACCTCTTTTTGACAGATATTTTTTGCAAAATATTTAACGAAATATATTTTTAAAAATGCCTATATATTATTAACTTTAATGTAAAAGTTAAATGTTAGTATTATGAAACGACCATTAAACGAAAAAGAGTGGAATCAATTATTAAAAGCACCAGTATATATTTCTTTATTAGCATGTCGTCACGATGGAAAGCTATTGAAAAAAGAAAAAAAAGGAGCCATAAATTTGGCTCATTTAAGAACATATTGCGCTCCAAAAGATCTGCTTGAATATTATAGAGATGCGGAAGTTAACTTTAAGGAGTATTTAGAAAAATATGATGATTCGTTACCTGAAAACTATGAAGAAAGGAAATTAATTTTAAAAGAAAAATTAAGTGATTTAATAAAAATTTCTAAAAATTTGTATCCGTATTATAGAGCCAAATTAATTTTGAGTTTGGAAAGTTTCGGTAAACATATGGCTCATGTAAACGACAACTTTTTACAAGAAATGTTTATCCCCATTTTGATGGATCATTTAAATGCGGATGTTGATAAAAATATAATTAAATTAGAAAACGATTAATTAATCACTTAATTTTTTTTAAAAACCAGCTGCATAGCTTGTGGTTATGTTCTTTTGGCTTTACCTATGTTTTCCGACCTGTCAGGTCTTGAGTTGGTTTATAATCTTGTTGTTCATATTCCCTTTTAGATGTTTTCGAAGGTAACCTCCGTAGAAAGTGTGATTTTCACTCTTTTTTTTACAAATGTTTGCTATTAATAAAAAGGTTTATTTTTACAAAAAGAAATAATTTGAGTCGAAAAATAAAATTGATATGGGATTTTCGTGGA